>ENA-OPAW01000065-OPAW01000065.1-human-gut-metagenome-genome-assembly--contig:-NODE-65-length-57345-cov-4.804276_pt1 | contig 57345 bp, 50 predicted proteins | sample MGYA00241060_ERZ501436 | MGnify/ENA primary metagenome ERZ501436 (study PRJEB25962, sample SAMEA2042619) | human gut metagenome | biome: human gut; feature: human-associated habitat; material: faeces... | reverse complement strand
AAGTTAGAAAATAAATTGGGACTTGAGATCAAATCTCATGAGAAGTTCAGATATACACAATTCCAAGCTTTTCCTGTTGCTTAGGGAAAGCGGCTTTGAAAAATTTTTCAAAAAGCTCCTTGATTAGCAACTGGCGATCAGCCGAATTTTTAATTGTCCTTGTTCGGTTGCGGACAGACTGATAGAAATCTTCCAAAGATTTGGTAGCAAATTTCATGCTTTCCTTATCCAAAGAATTCATCATGGCCGTCATTGCCTTGGCTATGGGATTCTGTTTTGAGAATTCGTAAATGACTTCGTTGCCTTTTTTTATTGTGAAGAGTGCGTCAAGGATAGGTTGCGTAACGACATGCTGACCCAACATCTCGATAATATCTTCGTCAGTCAAATTTCCATTTAAGGTTGCCTTCAACTCTTTTTTGAAAGATTGGAATGCTTCTCTGGATTTAATGTTTGCAGGGTCTTTGAGCACCTCTTTTATGTGATCAATCTGTAATTGACAAATTTTTCCTACGTCCTCAGCCCAGTCCCCCCACTCTCGGCGGTTCCCTACTCTTTTTACTATTCGTGCTCGAATTTCCTGTTCAAGAATTTCGTCATGGTTAAAGTCAAAAACTTCTTGAACTTGTGGAGAAGTTGGCTTAACTTTCTTGGGAACTATTACCTTTTGGTCTTTTCTTCTCTTTTTATTTATTTTTTTGTTTGTTACACAAACCACCTCAATTTTCGAACTGTCAATGACATTTCGCTGGCCGTCAACAATTGCACCAAACTCAGTATCGATAGACTTTAATGCATTTAAAACTTGCCAAACTACATCAAAGTCTGCATTATTATTGAGAGCGACACTAGGATCTAACCCCGCAGGTGTAACTATGGGAATAATTACGTACCCACGCTTTTTACCTGTTTGAGGTGAAACGCGCATAACCCTCCCTACTGTTTGAACAACTTCGACTTGAGATTTACGCGGGGACAAAAATAAAACGGCATCCAATGAAGGAACATCAACACCTTCGGAAAGGCATCGAACATTAAACAGAATCTTGCATATATTTTCTTCAGGTTCTTCGCGTAACCAATTTAATAATGCGTCCTTTTCTGTTGAATTCATAGATCCATCGATATGACGAGTTTCACATTTCAATGGATATAAAAGATCGTATGCTTCGCGGCTAAGAGTTTTATCTTTCTTCGCTAGTTCACCATATTGCTGATCTTTGAATTCTTCAATTGTTGACTCAAAATTTTCGCTAAAACGTTTCGATGAACTACGATCGAGATACCTCATGCTCGGCTCAATGAGTTGAGCAAAACCGACGGCCCGTCGCATAGGTTGTCGATCATCTGACATTGAAACTTCGTTTTTTAAATCGAGTTTTGACAGTGCTCTCCAACAACCGATAACTTTTGCGGCATGCTTAATTGGCAACCCACCCTGCTGAACGACTTCGTAATCGCTGAGCGCGCGTTCTTTCAAAATATTTTCTTCAACGGATAGAACAATGACTTTATAGTCAACAAGGCTTCCCAGATTTACTGCTTGCGAGAATGTAATCGTATGAAAGGTTGGTCCGTAGATTTGCTCATCGTCCATCGAGTAAAGGACTACCTCTCCTTTTTCTTTCTGCTCTTTTACAACATCCCCATAAATTCTCGGTGTTGCAGTCATGTAGAGGCGTTTGCGCCCTTTAATGAAATCATTCGAATGAATTCTCTGGAAAGGCGCATCTCTCTCATCTTGATAATGCCCCCCGGCTGTGCGATGCGCTTCGTCACAAACAATGAGGCCAATCTCATCCATTCCAAATTTACGCTGAGCCTCACTTACAACTTCGATCGACTGGTAAGTTGAAAAAATAACCGTCATCCCGGGTTTTGATCGAGCTTTCTTTACTTCTTTAGCTAGCCTGTCAGCTTTCGTCGTAGCGGGGTAGCAGAGATCGCTAGAAGACGTTACCTCGTCGATATTTTTGAGATCGGCCTTCCCAGTTGTTGTATCTGAACACACTGCGAAAGCATGGATTGGAACGACTGATTGTCGTTTCCAATCGGTGAGGGTTTGAGAAAGAAGAGCCAGAGATGGAACAAGAAACATCACAAAACCACCATTCCCTTCCATTTCTTCTGCAATTTTCATAGAGGTAAAGGTTTTCCCCGTCCCACACGCCATAATCAGCTTGCCACGATTGTTATTACCGAATCCTGCGAGCACATCCCGAATGGCATCTTCTTGGTATTTTCTTGGCGTCCTTTTCTTTTGTTGAACTATTTTTCCTGTGTGGAGATATATAGACCAATCAATTTGCGAAGAGGAAAGCATTGACCTGCTAATTAATTGCACCCGAGGCGACACTCTGCGCATTTCTTCTAATGCGTTATCAGTCCAATTTTCATTTGTCGCAACAATATAACGCTGCTTAAAATATTCGCGATCCGATGCAGAGATAAAAGAGTCAACTCCCGACTTAGGGACTATAGAATCCTTGTCGTAAAACTTGCATTGGATTGCAGCAAAAGAGTGAGGATCGTCCTCAAGAGTTGCTACAAGGTCAATTCCTATGTCCTTACCATTTTCAGTTAGTTCAGGATGAGAGGAGGCCCATTCCTCGAAGGTTTCAACTTTAGAAAAAAGGTCGCAATAGGGCTGGTCCTGGGTCAACCAATCTTTAATCAAAGTTTCAAAACGCGTTCCAGCATCTCTTTTAACGTTATTTGATGCTCGCCTTATGTTTTCCAACAGTGCTTCAAATGCTGTCGCATTGTTCATTACTTCTGACATGCTTCATCCCTATAAATAAAATCTTAGGTTTGTTCTTTGAGGTACTTATATAAAGTCGTTCGGCCAATCTTTAGCTCTTTTGCTACTTTCGTTTTGGGAATTCCCGAAGCAATACGTCGTTTAGCTTCTGCTAGGCGTTCATCATCAATTGGTTTTCTTCCTTTGTAAACACCCCTAGCTTTAGCAAGTGCGATTCCCTGTTGCTGACGCTCGCGGATCAGGGATCGCTCAAATTCAGCAACAGCTCCCATCATCGCCATTAAAAATTTACTAATTGCTGAGGTTTCTCCAGAGGATGACAATTCAAGTTTTTCTTTGAGAAATCGAACAGTAACCCCTTTGGCTTGCAATGTACGCGTCACATTTAGCAGGTCCATCAAACTTCTTGCAAGACGATCCATGGAGCATATCACCAATGTGTCACCCTCATTAACGTATTCCATCATTGAAGAGAAGCCAGGGCGATCCAGGTTTTTACCGGAAATCTTATCAACAAAAACCGTCTCAACGTTTTCAGCCTTTAATTGGACAAGCTGCCTGTCAAGATTTTGTTCAACACTGCTAACCCGCGCATAGCCAACAATGGAAGAGTTTCGCATAGCAATCTAGGTTGGTAAATAGGCCTTATATGAAAATAAAATCGACTACACCTCTTTCGTCCGTTTAAAGTGTACCAGCCGAACAACGTGATGATCCTGACGGATACGTTCGCAAACAACAAGCAGAGCAATATCTTCAGTACGGCGCTAAGTGAAAACAACGCACGTCTGGCAGAATTGAATAAACAGGACATACGCGTCATCGTTGGCAATCCCCCGTACTCTGTTGGACAAGACTCTCAAAACGATGACAACCAAAACGAACATTATGATGAGTTGGATGCTAGGTTAACGGCAACCTATATCGCACGGACCTCTTCGACTCTTAAGGGCAAGCTTTACGATTCTTACATCCGCGCGTATCGCTGGGCGTCAGATCGTATTGGTCAAAATGGCGTTATTGGCTTCGTTACAAATGCAGGCTGGCTTGAAAGCAGCAGCGCGGACGGCATGCGTAAATGCATGACAGAGGAATTCAGTTCCATTTACATTTATCACCTTAAGGGGAATGCTCGGACTCAAGGCGTACAACGTCAAAAAGAAAAAGACAATGTATTTGGAGAAGGTAGTCGCGCTCCGGTCGCCATAGTCTTTCTCGTCAAAAATCCTGAGTCGGCAGGGCGTGGAAAGATTTATTTTCACGCCGTAGAGGATTACCTGTCACGCGGGGAAAAACTGGCCGCCCTCAAACAGGATCGCTCCATTACTTCTACTCCGATGCAAAACATTATTCCTGACGCCCACGGAGACTGGTTTAATCAGCGAGAAGATTCTTACTCTCGTTTCATCAAAATAGGATGTAAGAAATCAACAGATGCGGCGCTGTTCAAAAATTTCTCGTGTGGTGTTTGCACATCGCGTGATGCGTGGGCATACGGATCTAATAAGGAACCTGTTCTTCAGAATATTCAGCGAAGCATTCAACACTATAACGCCCAAGTAATATCAGCCCTGAAGTCTCCGGAAACATTCGAGCCTGATCTCACTTCTTCTAAGATGAAATGGGATCGTCCTCAAAAAAGAAATGTTACTAGTGGCAAACAGGTTGCAAATGCAACGGCTAATAAACTTACAAAGAGTCTATATAGGCCTTTCTTTACACAGTATCTCTATTTTGATCGTTTCTGGAATAACTGTGTTTATCAAATGCCGTCAATCTTTCCGACGAATAAGACAAACAATTTGCTCATCTGTTCGTCTGGGGTAGGCTCTAAAGAATACTCTTGTTTGATGACAAACTGCATTGTTGACTTGCAATTAAACTTCAACGGCCAATGCTTCCCACGTTGGCTCCCTGGAGAGAAAACAAAAGAGGAAGAGGAGGAGTTCGACTTTGGCCAACCGGAAGAAATGCCCAGCGGGTTTTCATCAGAGGCTCTTCCGCACTTTCAAGCTGCATACCCTGACAAACCGATCTCCGAAGATGACCTCTTCTATTACATCTACGGAATCCTGCATTCTGAGGACTACCGGGCTCGTTATGCCAATAACCTGACAAAAGAACTTCCGCGCATCCCGCGCGTCGCTACCTACGAACAGTTCTTGGCTTTCTCCAAAGCTGGTCGAGATCTAGCAAAGCTGCACGTACATTTTGAGGAAGTGACTCCTTACGCTGGCGTTACGCTTGAGTATGCGAAGTCCGGCAAGCCGTCCTATCGCGTTAAGCAGATGAAATGGGGAAAGATCGCAGGAAAAACAGGAAACGCAGCTAAAGACAAAACCACGCTGATCTACAACGACTGGATCACTGTCAAAAATATTCCACTTGAGGCACAGGAATACATTGTGAACAAGAAGTCGGCTCTTGACAGGGTTGTTGAGCGCGCTTGTGTCAGCATAGATAAGGCATCAGGCATCGTGAACGATTTCAACGATTTCGCGACTGGCATAGGCAACGAGCGCTATCCGCTTGACCTTTTTCTTAAGGTCATCACAGTTAGTCTCGAAACAATGAAGATTGTAAAAACATTACCGAAACTTGAAATTCATCCACTAGACAAATAACTTGCAACAAGTTTAAAAAATCCCTGTCTGATTGGATTCCTAACATATTGAACTTCAATGTTTCTTAAGCTCCCTGCTGTCCAGAGGGTCGGACATTCAAACCAAAACGCCCCTAAGGGCGTTCTGGTTCTCAAAAGGTGGTCTCTTTACCTGTTCACGTAGTTGGCTGCATTAGCACCGGCAATGCGGCCGAAGGTAATAATGTCAGCAACAGCGTTTCCGCCGATGCGGTTACCTCCGTGGACACCGCCTGTGACTTCACCGGCAGCATAGAGTCCGGGGATCGGTTTGGCTGTCACGCCGATCACTTCAGCGTTCTTGTTGATTCTCACGCCGCCCATGGTGTGGTGAATAGCCGGAGTGACCTGAACTGCATACATCGGCCAAACATTATTAGCGGTGATCATTTCCGGACGACCGAAAGCGTCGTCTTTCTTAGCCTCGAAGGCCTTGTGGTACTGATCCATTGTGGCCTTGAGATTCTTAGCAGGAACACCCATAGCTTTGGCTAATTCGTCGACGTTCTTACCGGAAACCATCAAACCCTGAGAAACATAGCCGGCAGCGAGCTTATTGGATTTGACCAGTTTGTCGTCGATCAGGAGCCATGCTTTGCCGGTAGGCTGAGCCAATACAGCGGCAGCAACAACGTCGCGCGGCTGAAGTTCGTTCACAAAGCGATTGCCTTCATTGTTAACCAGGTAACCGCCGCGGGCTCTCATAGATTCGGAAATCAGGATGCCTTTGACAGGAACAACAGTCGGATGAGCCTGAATTTCTCTCAGGTCAACGAATGTGGCGCCGACGCCTTTGGCCAGTTCAAGGCCTTCACCTAAGGCACCCGGCTGGTTCGTGGTTGCAAAACCTTTGTATTCCGGTCTTAAAGAAGAAACCAACTTGGCGTTAGCTCCGAAACCGCCGGTAGCAAGCACAACTGCCTTGGCATCAATCGTGTAGTCTTTCTTGTCTTTGCCTTTTGTTTCGACTTTCACGCCGGAGATCTTGCCGTCTTTAGTCAGAAGCTCTGTAACTTGGTTAAGCGGACGGATTTCGATCGTCGGGATCTTTGTGGCTGTGCCGTAAAGGACTTTCATCACAGACTGACCGACAGCAGATCCATCACAAGGACCGTGACCGCGGGCAACCGTCTGACCGCCGCCACGTCCCATGCGATGACAGAACGGAGCGCCTAAGGAGAGGAGCCAGGCCTCGGCGTCTTTAGCGTTTTCTGCCAAAGTAAGGGTCAGCTCAGGATTGTTGAGATAGTGACCGCCCTTCTGGGCATCCATACTCATGCGCATAGCGGAATCATTCATGATGCCGTGTTCCAGCTGCTGGATCGTGCGGGCGGCATTCATACCGCCTTCGCTGCGGAGTGTGTTTCCGCCGATAATCGGCATTTTCTCGAGAACGATAACTTTCTTGCCTTGTTGCGCAGCCATGATGGCAGCAGAAAGGCCGGCGCCGCCGGAACCGACGACAACAAGGTCAGTTTCTTCGGCGTTAACGACTCCGAAGGCCAGTGCAGAAACGAGTGCGATACAGATCTTTTTCATTTGTGCTCTCCTTAGTAGGTTTGAAATTCGATAACTGAATTTTTGCGCACTGCGGTACTTAAGTACCCTGATAAATATCAAGAAAGTGCGTTTTCTTCGATATGAGACAGTAACCGGACGAGTTCGGAGACCGTCTGAACACCCAATTTATGCAGACCTTTTTGGCGGTGAACCTCGATCGTTCTCGGCGAGAGCCCGAGGCGCTCACTAACTTCTTTATTGATCAACCCTTTCGCAATTAGCGATAAGATTTGTTTTTCACGGGCCGTCAGTGTCTGGTATCTTTTCTTCTCTTCTTCAGCGGAAATTGTCCAGCCTCGGTGGCTTTCGTCATATCGAACGGCTTTTGCCACGGCAGACAGAAGTCTTTCTTCATTAATCGGCTTTTGAATGAAGTCGATGGCGCCGTCTTTCATCGCTTGAACTGCCATGTCCACGTCTCCGTGCCCCGTCAGAAAAATCACCGGAACCTCGTAGTTTCTTTCCCGCAGGCGCCGATAGAGCTCCAATCCGTTCATCTCCGGCATAGCGACATCAAGAATGAGACAGCCGATGAGAGAAGGCCGATCTTCTATCAAAAATTCCGAACCTTTTTCATAGGCCTCGACCGTCCAGCCCTCAGACTCCAGGAGAAACTTCAGCGCCTTACGCACCACGGCTTCATCGTCAACAATACGAATAATCGGATTCGATGTTGTCATTATTTCGTCTCCTCCTGTACCGGCAGTCTAATTTCTACCCTCAAGCCGCCGGAAGTGGCTTGAGAAAAGGAAATCTTGCCGCCGTGATTTTCAATGATGCTTCTGACGATCTGTAGTCCGAGACCTAATCCGTCCGCTTTCGTTGAATTAGTCGGCTCAGAAAGTTTTGCGATCGTTTCTTTTTCAATGTGTCCGTTGTCTTCAATCGTAATCATTGCACTGTTGTCTGATCGCCTAATCGTCAGATCAACTTTCGGATTCGAGACACCGAGCTCTTGAAGTGCCTGTGCTGCATTCCTCAAAAGGTTAATAATGACCAGCTCAAATTCAAGCGGATTCACAATGACATGGACCGGCTGCGCTTGAGTGAGCTTGACTTCAACCCTTTCTCCGCTTTGCCGCTTGAATTCCCGGACTGCTTTATTCACGAGCTCAGAAACTTCCGACGATACTCTTTCGCTCCGAGCTCCTTTGGCATAGCTTCTGACTCGCTCGACAATGGCGGCTGCCAAGTCCGCATCCGTACGAATTTCAGCCAATGCCGTACCGAGCTTATCCTCCGTCAGTGTTCCTGAATCCTTGGCGCGCTGAAGCGTCCGGGCATAGAGCTTGATACCGGCGAGCGGCTGATTGAGCTCATGCGCAATCAAGCTGGAAATCTGTCCGACCACCGCCGCTCTCTGCATTTTCATGAGGCGCCGGTGCGCTTCTTGTGCCTCGTGGAAACTTTGACTCTCTCTTTTAAGTGATTCTTTGAGTTCCTGCGTCCTAATGTTCACAGTTCTCGAGACAATGAAAGAATGGATCAGCAAAAGCGCAAACGCCGCTAACGTACCCAAGACCCAAAAGCGATACTCAATGATTCGCTGCCAAAACCACTCCTTACTGAACCGCTGATACGATCCGAGCTGTAAGGACTTCAGGAGATTGTCTATCGCGGTGAAGTCGCTCGCCACAGACCAGTACAGGCCGATGCCAACAGGTTTTTGTGCAATCAGACCGGCTGCCACGGCCGACAAGACTGCCGGCGGAACGGAAGGATTCGATCCGAAGCTCCAGTTCGGATAAAGACGCGTGGAATGCAGACAAATATGCTCCGGATCGTTTTTTAGATTGATGAACTTGAGCTGATCTGTTGTCACAACCTTTCGATTAACGGCATCTTCGAGGTAACAGGCTCTCAGGATCCCAACGTCTGCCTTTCCGTCCAATACGTCTTTGATAATCTGATCTCGGTTAAGTCCGTAAAACTGAGTCGACTTGAAGAAAGTTTTGGGATCGTAGCCGTCGGCAGCGATCTCGCCCATCGCAGCTAGATACATTCCGAAAGCAGTCGGACGACCTGCTGCCGCTCGTTTATCTTTGAGATCCGAAATACTGTTGATGTCCGATCTGCCCTCCTTAACGATGAACAAAGAACCTTCGGATCGATTCGGATTTTTAGAAAACGGTGAAGACGCTGTCAGTACATCTCGAGCGCCTAGGTCCTGATATCTCCGTATGGTTGCCGCGGTAGAAATGAAGAAATCGGTCTGATGGTTTTCAATGAGCCTTTCCAGCTCCGGCAGTTCTACATACAAGACTTTGAGTTTGGCAGGAGCCACAGACCTCTCTACCGTCTTGATTGTTTCGTTAATGAAGGCGGCATGCAAAAGCGGAGTAACGGCTGAGTTGATCGCAAAGGTGTATTCCTTCGGCTCCTCCGCTTGGACATTGAGCTGAAAGAAGCAGATGACTGCTGAGATCAACCTAACAATCTTTTTCACGGTTCAACTTCGTCGAACTAAGTCTTAACTGCCTTCAACTTAGCACAATTGTCAGAAACTCAAAACCGTTTTCTCACTACCGAGCCTAACTGACACCTCAAACCTTCCGAACCCGAAAACCTACTGCCGGATCAGATTCAAAAAGAAATCCCGGGACTTTGCCCGGGATGTATGTAAGCACTTACTTATTATTTCTAAGCGTTAGTGCTGTGCTGCTTTGACCTTTTTATCGCCGCAAAACGGAAGAATGCAGGATTCAGCCTGTGCCAAAATCTTCGTCATCAGCTCGCGGTTCTCGACCAGCGTAAAGATGTTGGAAATCGACATCCCCAGATACATGGCCATCACACAGAGAATGCGGTATTGACCTTCTTGGTCATCTTGAGAAATGCCGCCCGCTTCAGAAATCATCGCTCTTAAACGTGCTCCGTTTTCCGTGATCTTTTCTTTGATGTCGGGATTGCGCGTGCACTCTGTCAAAATCGTCAGCATCAGCGAGGAACGACGGGAATCGAAGATTGACTCACAGCTCGGATTCTTTTTACCCGCAGACATCGCTGTCTTTAAAGCATCAAAAGTCTCCTGCCCCATCTTCAGCTGAACAGCCAGTGCCAAAGCGGCTTTACTGGCATAGAAGTTGTAGAGATGAGGCGTGCTGACGTCGGCAGCTTCAGCGATTTCATTCATGCTCGCCGCATGAAAGCCCTTGTCTAAAAAGATGGCTTCCGCAGCACGCAGGATACGATCACGCTTTTCGCTGCGTTTCTCTTCCTTTCGCTCTTCGACTCTGGTCTCTCGAGTTTTAAGCATTTCCGCCTCCGCTCGAGACAGGAATCGTCTGAGCCGGTTCTGCAGCAGCAGGAGTTACCGCCTGGGCTGCGGTCTGAGCTTCAGGTTCGACAACAGAGCCGCCTCCGAGAACCTTGTAGAGCATCACACCGCTGGAAAGACGATTGCTCTCGGCCGAAATGTAGTTCGTCTGAGCAGCAACCATCTGTCTCTGGCTCTCAAGTACGGTGAGGAACCCGTCCAGACCGTTCTTATAACGGCTCTGAGACAAGCGGTAGGCGGTTTCCGTAGCGTTGACCAGGTCTTTAAGCGCTGCGCACTGACGATTGACCGTACCGACGGTAGCAAGCGCGTCGCTCACTTCTGCGAAAGCATTCTGCACAGTCTTCTCATACGTAGCGACCATGATCTTTTGCTGAGCTTCAGCCTGACGCAGTGTCGAGAGGTTCGCACCGCCGGTGAAGATCGGCAGAGAAACGGACGGAGCAAATGTCCAAAGTCCGGTTCCGGCATCAAACAGATCGCTCAAGTGGCGGGATGTAGAACCGATGCCTGCAGTCAGAGTAATGCGCGGGAAGAAGTTGGCTCGAGCCGCACCGATGTTGGCATTCGCAGACATCAGATTGTGTTCCGCGGCCTTAATATCCGGGCGGTTCAAAAGAATGTCGCTGCTTAAACCGGCAGGAGCAATCGCGCCGTAATTCGTAGCTTCTTCCAGGTTGTTCGGCTCGAGATCCGCAGGGACCTGAGCGCCGACGACCAGGTTCAGCGCGTTCTGCGCCTGAGCCAGACTGCGTTCGTACTGCGCTACGGCAGCGCGTGCCGTGGCCACTGTCGTACGAGCCTGTTCAAGCTCCAGCAAAGAGCTGGCGCCCAAACGATAGCTGTCGGACATCAGTTTGAAGCTTTCTTCCTGACTCTGGAGCGTAATTCTCTGCAGGCGCAGGAATTCCTTCTGTGCGCCTAAGTTAATCCAAGAGGTAGCAACCTGTGCGATCAAAGCGTTTTGAGCGGCAGCACGGTTCTCTTCAGCTGAGAAGAACTGCTGAAGAGCGGCTTCGCTCAAGCTTCTGACTCGCCCGAACAGATCCAGCTCCCAAGCCGTAGAAGCCAGGTTTGCCTGATACGTATGGGAGACATAACTGCTGCCCGTGGCCGACATAATGCTCGGCGTTTTGCCGGCGTTTTCCTGCAGGCCGGCCGCCACAGAAGGCATCAGCGCAGATCTCTGAATGCCGTAGGCCGCTCTGGCCTTTTCGATATTGAGGATCGCAACTCTCAGATCGCGATTGTTGGCAAGTGCCATCTCAACCACTTTCTTGGCTTTCGGGTTGGTGATGAAGACCTTCCAGTCGGGGAGCGGAGAGGCTGTGGTCATCACGTCCTTGTACGCTTCCCCCGTCGGGAAAGTTGCCGCGACCGGCGCGGCAGGTCTTTCATATTTTGGCGCCATCGTGCAGCCGGCACAGACGGCCAGAGAACAGGCAATAACCGTGAGTTTCAATGCCTTCATTTACTTATTCTCCTGCAGGGCTTCCTGCGGTTTTTTCTTTTTAATCTTATCGCCGAAAAGCTTAACAATGAGCACATAGAACAGCGGAACGAAGAAGATACAGAGGAAAGTACCTGTCAGCATACCGCCTAACACACCGATACCGATGGCGTTCTGTGCACCGGATCCGGCACCGGTTGCCTTAGCAAGCGGAAGCACGCCGAGACCGAAGGCCAGAGAAGTCATCATAATCGGACGAATTCTCATGCGCACCGCGTGTGCTGCTGCATGGACAATGGACTCGCCCTTCTCATGCAGCTCTTTTGCGAATTCCACAATCAAAATCGCGTTCTTACTGACCAAGCCGATGGTCGTCAGCAAACCGACCTGGAAGTACACGTCGTTGTTCATGCCGAAAGCACCCGTCATACCGAGCGCACCGATTACGCCCAGCGGCACAACCAAGATGACGGCGATCGGAATAGACCAGCTTTCATAAAGAGCGGCCAAACACAGGAACACGATCAAAATAGACAACGTGTAAAGTGCGCCGGTCTGAGATCCGGCCTGCTGTTCCTGGAAGGAAATACCGTTCCAGGCGATACCGAATCCGTGCGGCAAAGCCTTGGCGATTTCTTCCATCGCAAGCATCGCCTGACCGGTCGTAAAGCCTGCTGCCGGCGCTCCCTGAATATTCACAGCGCCCAAGCCGTTGAAACGCTCCAGACGAGAGGAACCGAACTTCCACTCAGTAGAGCAGAAAGCGGAGAACGGAACCATTTCGCCTTTATCGTTGCGCACGTACCAGCGGTCCAAGTCTTCCGGACGCTGACGGAACTTCTCATCGCCCTGAACATAAACCTGCTTAATACGGCCGCGGTCGTAGAAGTCATTGACGTAGGAGGAACCCCAAGCAGTCGACAGCGTATCGTTAATGGATGCCACGCTGACGCCTAAAGAGGCGGCCTTAGCAAAGTCGATGTGCAGCTGAAGCTGCGGTGCATCTTCTTTACCGTTCGGACGAACGTTGTAGAGCTGCGGATTGCTGCGGGCAGCGCCCAGAACTTGGTTTCGGGCTGCCATCAGAGCGTCATGACCTTGACCGCTCAAGTCCTGCAGGTACATATCAAAGCCGTCCGCCATACCGAGTTCGGGAACCGGCGGCAGCGCAAAGCCGAACACAATAGAGTCTTTCCAGCTCATCAGTGTACGGTTAGCGCGGGCTGCAACCGCCTGAGCCTTCTGCTCGGGTTTCGGACGTTCGCTCCAGTCTTTAAGTTTGATAAAGGCCATCGCAGAGTTCTGACCCATACCGGCCAAGCTAAAGCCGACCACCGTCATCACAGATTCAACGGAATCTTTCTCATCGTTGAGCATGTAATCCTGCATGCGTTTTACAACAGGAAGAATCTGCTCTCGGGTTGAGCCTTCCGGCAGCTGAATCTGGACCATCAAAGAACCCTGGTCTTCGTCCGGCATAAAGGCAGTCGGAACTTTCAGGAATCCGAAGACGACGCCTGCAATGATCACGCCGTAAATCACGATGAAGCGCTTCCAGCGAGCGGTCATGTAGCCCACAGCGGAGGTCGCACCTTCTGCACCTTTGTTAAATGTGCGGTTGAACCAGCCGAAGAATCCTTTCTCAGCCTTGTCGTGTTTGATCGGTTTAAGAATCGTTGCGCAAAGCGCCGGTGTCAGCGTCAAAGCGACCAGGACGGACAAGCCCATCGCAGCCACAATCGTGACGGAGAACTGACGATAAATCACACCGGTAGAGCCGCCGAAGAAAGCCATCGGGACAAACACCGCCGACAACACCATCGCGATACCGACCAAAGCACCGGTGATCTGCGTCATAGATTTCTCGGTCGCGTCATGCGGCGATAAACGCTCCTGGTCCATCACACGTTCGACGTTTTCCACCACCACAATTGCGTCGTCCACCAGCAGACCGATCGCAAGCACCATAGCGAACATCGTCAGCATGTTGATGGAGTAGCCCATCGCGCCCAGAATACCGAAGGTACCTAAGACCACGACCGGCACGGCAATCGTCGGAATCAGTGTTGCGCGGAAGTTCTGCAGGAACAGATACATCACGAGCACCACCAGCACGATAGCCTCGAGCAAGGTATGAATCACGCCTTCAATAGAAATACGCACGAACGGGGTCGTGTCGAACGGGATCACGTACTCATACTTCTCGGGGAAGTATTGAGAGAGCTCCTGCATCTTCTTATCCACCAAGTCCGAAGTCAGCAGCGCGTTAGCGCCCGAGGCCAACTTAATCGCAAGACCGGCGGTCGGCTTGCCGTTAAAGAAGGCCGTCGCTTCGTACATTCGCGGGCCTTTTTCAATGCGGGCCACGTCGCGTAAGAAGACCTGAGAACCGTTTGCCTGAGTCTTTAAGAAGATGGCGCCGAACTGTTCCGGTGTTTCCAGCAGAGAGCTGGAAGTAATCACGGCATTTAAAGCCGTACCTTTGGCAGCGGGCAGACCGCCGACCTGACCGGAAGAAATCTGAACGTTCTGAGTCGTAATCGCGGTCTTAATGTCGGCCGGCGTCAGAGAATATTCGTGAAGTTTTTCCGGGTCGAGCCAAATACGCATTGCGAAGGCGGAACCGAAAACTTCGACTTCACCCACACCGTCCACACGGCTCAGCGGCTCCTGAATGCTGGAAACGAGGTAGTCACCGAGCTCAGCCGCAGAGATCGAGCCGTCGGTAGAAGTCAGACCGATCACCTTCAGGAAGCTTGCGGTCGTCTTGATAACCGTCACGCCTAAGCGCTGCACCACTTCCGGAAGCGATGACTGGGCCTGAGACAGACGGTTCTGCACCTGAACCTGAGCCATATCAGGGTCGGTACCGGCCGCAAAGGTCAGTGTGATATTGATTCGGCCGCTCGACTCACTGGTTGAACTCATGTACAGATAACCGTCCAAACCGGTCATCTTTTGTTCAATCACCTGAACGACGGTATCTTCAATCGTCTTGGCAGAAGCGCCCGGATAGGTCGCGGAGATGCTCACCTGAGGAGGCGCAATCTGCGGATACATGGACACCGGCAGATTCAAAATCGAAAGCGTACCGGCAAGCATGATCACAATTGCGATCACCCAAGCAAAAATTGGTCGGTTAATAAAAAACTTTGCCATATCAACCTCTGAATTTACTGCTTAGAAGCCTTTGCCGCCTTGGCTTGTTCCTGCTCTGCAATGGTCGGAACGATCTGAACGGGGACGCCCGGACGAATTCTCTGCAGACCTTCAATCACAACTTTTTCACCCGGTTTCAGACCTTCTTCAACAATCCAGTTCTGGCCTTGTGTCCGATGGGTCACTAAGCGGCGGATGGCGATCTTGCCGTCTTCAACAACATAAACGTAGGGAGTGCCGTTGGCTTCACGCATCACGGCACGCTGCGGAACCAGCAAAGCTTTTTCCATCGTGCCCTGAGGCAGCTCGGTACGGACGAACATACCCGGAAGAAGAATATTCTCGGGGTTCGGGAATTCAGCACGCAGTGTGATGGTGCCGGTGCCCGGATCAACGGAAACTTCAGACAGCGTAAGTTCGCCTGTCTGCGGATACTTGGTTCCGTCTTCCATGATCAGGGTCACAGGGATTGCGCCGCCTTTGGTTTTCAGTTTGCCGGCAGCAATATCTTTTTTAAGACTGAGAATTTCTTTGCTCGACTGGGTCACGTCCACATAGATCGGATCCAGTGTCTGAACGACGGCCATGTTCTGAGCCTGGTGCGCGGAAAGCAATGCACCCGGCGTCACTAAGGAGCGGCCGATGCGTCCGGAAATCGGAGAACGAACCGTTGTGTAGTCAAGATTGATCTGAGCGTTCTTTAATCCCGCTTCGGCAGCAGCTACTGCGGCCTGAGCCTGTTTGTAAGCAGCCTGCGCGTCATCGTTGTTCTGTTTACTGATCGCGTTTGTCTTCACAAGCTGTGCGTAGCGATTAGCGGTCAGGCGAGTCTGGTACAGCACGGCCTGCGCTCTCTGGAGCTCGGCTTTGGCACTGGCCACCGCGGCTTCATAAACAGCCGGATCAATTTGATAAAGCGCTTGTCCTTCCTTGACCTCGCTTCCTTCCTTAAAGAGCCGTTTCTGCAGAATACCGGCGACCTGAGGACGGACATCCGCAACCAAGTAAGGAGCCGTACGGCCCTGAAGCGTCGTTGTCATGTCCAACTCGGTCGGCTGGATTTCCGTAACGGAAACCTGAGGAGCCCGCTGAGCGGCAGCTCCGCCGGGAGCTCCGGCCGATTTCTGCGAGTCGCATCCGCCCAACATAGAGACGGCAAAGCCCGCGGCAACACACAACGCCGCTTTCTTTAAGTCGTTCAATAACATGAAAAACCTCGAGATTATTTCCCAATTTATTCTGATTAGAGTGCGCTTGCTCTTCTGAGAAACGCAACGGACACAATTCTAGTTCAATTCTGAATGAACATTCATTCAGAAATTTACAATTTATGAGTTTTGCGTTGCTTACAACAGAAAGTTGTAACGGAGGTTTTCTTCCTAACTGTTTTCCGGGACCGATTTTTCGGAGTATTTCCGAGCTTCCGTCTCAAAAACTGCGATCTTCCGCTCCATTGCTTTCAGACCGCTTTCCCAGAATTCCGGCTGAGTAATATCGACCTTAAAGAATTTTTTGAAGAGGTCATCGACGGACATTCGTCCGCTGTTTTGTAGAAATTCGCTGTAGATTTTAGGAAAAACTTCCGGCATTCTGTGCCGAATCTCAGATAGACCGTAGGCGCAAACCGTCCCGAAGATGTAAGGATAGTTGTAGAAATAGTCGTCGATCTTGTAGAACTGACCGCGGTTAATCCAAAGATACGGGTCGGCTCCGGCAGTACTTTCTCCGTACCAAGCCTGCCAGGCCTCGGAAAGAAGATTAGAGATCTTGGTAACCGATACAACGCCTTTCTTTCGTTCTTCGAAGAAGCTTCTTTCAAAATCGAAGCGAACGCCCATGTTGATTACGTAATTCGAGATAAACGAGAGCTCCTGCCAAAGCGCCTCGAGCTTTTCTTCCGCCGATGCGGCCTTGGCTTGGATTTCTTCGAAAAGCAGCAGTGCAAAAAAGTGTCCGGCTACTTCCATCAGCGCGCGCGGAATTTTCCGCTCCTGCGCCGGCAAGCCTCTCTGCAGCCAGAAGTGCCAGGCGTGTCCGTACATGATGGCCTGCTGACTCATAGAGGCAAAGGAACCGAGATACGTTGAAAAAATTCTCGGCTCATTAAGCGACAAAATACCTTGGAAGAAAGCGCCGTTTTGTTTTCCCGGCAGCTGGCGTACTTCAACCCAGCCCTTTTCGACAAATAAGTCGAAGGTTTCCGGAATACGCTCGTCGAGTACCTTGCCGACTTCTTTAATCTTCTCGAGCGCTTCTTCATAAGGAATATGAATTTCTCGGCGCAGCGGAGCCGGCGCATTGAGATCCCAGACCTCCATGACGCTCTTTCCGGTAAAGAGCGCTCGGCTGATCACTGACTTGCGCAGCATGTGCCGGTTGGCTCTCACCGCCGTCATCAAGGCATCGACTGCTTCGGAGCTCACGGCGTTCTGCCAGTAAGCCGGCGCCATAAAGTCCATTTCTGCAAACTCAAAGCCCTTCAGACGAAAGCCCGTGAGCATATTGAAGATAGAAGCGTAGAGATAAGCGTTCTGCGAATAGTATTCGTTAAGCGCCGTAAAAGTCGATTGTCTGAGCTTCGGGTCCTCCGAAGTCTTCAATACCGCGATGCACTGAGAATGAGACTGATGCTTCGTCAATCCGTCCATCGTCCGCACGGTCGCCACCAAGTGCGCATTCAAAGAATGATAAAGGTCGGCGCAGGGAACAAAGTTAGAAGCTTTAAGTTCGTAGAGCAGCTGCAGCGTACGCGGCGAAAGAGAAAAAGACCAGCGGGTCGAAACGCGTTCAAAGAGCCACTCCCATTTGCTGAAATCCAGTTCCTTCCAAATCGGATCGCTCTTCTTTAGACCGGCGAGCCGATGGAACAGTTCTGTGATCAGTTCGTAATAACGGGAATGGATTTCCCAAAGACGCACGCGTTCTTTAGCGGCTTCCTGCTCTCTGGTATCAATCGCCGAAAGGCAGCGGCAATAACCGATTAAAGAATCCGTCAGGCAAAAAACTTCTGCCAAATGCTCGAGTGCAATGGCAATTGACACGGAGTCTTTGGCGTTCGGCACGAGGCCCGCAAGAATATGAATATCGGCTTCCAGGCGCTGACAGGCTTTTCGGTATGCCGGCGAACTCAGGCTCCCGTAGGAAGAACGAAAGTCCCAAGCAGGCATTTTGTTTTTTAAGGAGGATTTCATGACGATTCGGAAGCTGCAGTTCGATTTTCCGAATCATTCTAATGAAAAAGAAAAAAGGCGGCTGTCCTCTGCAGGAGAGAAGCAAGCCGCCCAGGGAGGGTTTTATGGTTCGAGGTGTAGTAGTGTTTTTTTATTTATCCAAGCAGGGGCTTGGTGGTTTCTGTGCCGGCTAAAGCAAGCGCGGTTAAGAGAACCAGCTGAGGTCCGAGCTCTGTCTTTTCCATGATGAAATGCTCTTTGAGGGTATGAGCGCCGATTCCTTTACCGCCGGAGCAGAGGCAGGTAGACGGGATATTGTGGCTCATCGGAGCATTGGCATCAGTGGAAGACATCGCGTAGTTCGTCAGTTCAATGCCGAGGGTCTTCTGGGCGCTGCGGGCTGCCTGAAGGACCGGGCAGCTGTGCGGACGAAGTCCGCCCGGACGATTGCCGATCATGGTCTTGGTAAGTTTCAGACCCTGTTCATCAGCAACACCCCAGCGGGCATTTTCTTCCTTGATGGCCTTCTCGAAAGCACCCAAAACTTCGGCTTCAACACGGAGCAGTTCCTCATTGGAAACGCTGCGGATATCGACATCCACTTCGCAGTGAGCGGAAATCGTGTTCACCGTTGTACCGCCTTTGATCGTACCGATCGTAAAGGTGGTCTTAGGATCTTCCGGAACCTTGATGTCGGCAATGATATTGCCGGCGCGGCAAACCGCATGGATGGCGCTCGGAACCTTGCCGAAGTCGGCAAAGGAGTGTCCGCCCGCACCGTCCACGGCCAAACGCCAGCGGTGAGAGCCGACGGCGCCGTAAAGGACGCGGCCGACATCGGTACTGTCGATCGCGACAAAGCCGTCGAGCTTGTTGTTGGCGCAGAGATGCTTGGAGCCGCGGATATCACCGTTGCCTTCTTCACCGACCGTGCCGACAAACCAGATATCGCCCACTGTGCGGATGTCTTCTTTTTCCATAGCGCGAAGCACCTGAAGCAATGCTCTTAAGCCGGAACAGTTATCACCGATGCCGGGGGCGCGATAGATATTGCCTTCTTTTTTGACTTTGACGTCGGTACCGGCCGGGAACACAGAGTCCATATGCGCGCCGATGGCGAGAACCGGACCGCTGCCGGTACCCTTGCGGATACCGATCACGTTGCCGATTTCATCGATATGAACATCGGTCAGACCGTACTGCTTCATGCGCTCTGCAACAGAAGCGGCTCTCTTTTCTTCATGGAAAGTCGGAGCTTCGATTTCGCAGAGTTCAATCTGTTCCTGCATAGCGACTTCAGTCTGGTCTTTGATGAAGGCCATAGCCGCTTCAACGTTGGGTTCCTTAGAGATTTCGGTAACGAGATCGAGAACTTTGGAATCTAATGCGGGAATATTTTTCATACCAATCTGTACCTTTTAAACCAGGAAGTAAAGGGTGAGGACCATCACAACAGCTGCCGGAGCGGTTCTCTTCACAACTTCCACCGGAGAGACGCCTGCGATACCGGACAGGAGAATGATGCCGCCTGCAAGCGGAGAAGCCTGACGACCGATACCGGCTGCCATCATGGCGAGGTAGCCCAGACCGTCAATCGTCATACCGAATGTCGGAGCGTGCGGAGTAACGGCTTCGTTGAAAGCAAAGGCTGCAGCGTCACCGGAACCGGTCAGAACGGCCAGCAGGAACGGACCGAAAGCACCGCCGATCTTGGCAACTTCGTTGGAATGAGTCAGGTACTGAACGAAAACTTCAATGACGCCTGCGGCACGTAAACCGGCGGCAAACACACCGGCGGCGATGATGATACCGAGGATCTTGGCGTAGCCGTTGCCCATACCGGCGAAGAATTTCTTCGTGACTTCTTCAGGGTTGGAACGTGTAACAACTAAAGCGTAGAAAGTACCGATCAACATAGCAGTTGCAACGGACATCTTGAGCTGCGGGAACCAGATGGAAGCGCAAACGAGAAGAACGACCGGGACGATCGGAGCGATCGCGAACAGGATGTTCGGATGTTCGATTTCGTTGGAAGCAACTTCAACGGCTTCTTCAACAGCGGCTTTACCGCGCTTGAAGTCGCCGAAGGCAAAGCAGGTCAGCGTAATCACAACGATGCTGATCAGACCCATGGTGACGGTTGTCGTAGCATGAGCTCCGATGAACTGCATGATTTCCATAGAAGCGAGCTTGGAGATGAACGGGTTATGAGAAACGCCCGGGTTCAAATAAGCCGGCATCATGCAGCCGCCGACTGCTGCGGCAGCGATAGCGGGTTTGAAACCGCTTCTGATCATGATCGGAATCATTGTCGGACCGACGGCAGCAGACAGACCGGCCATAGAAGGAATGGCGGTGGCAATCACGCTGGTGACGATCATGCAGGAAGGAAGAAGGAACACGCCGAGTTTTTTCAGCGGTCTCATCAGAAGACTAACCAGATGAACGTCGCATTTGGTCAGAGAGATAACTGCAGCAAAACCGAGCGCCGAGCAGATGGCGATGATCAGGCTGCCGTTTGTCATAGATTTGTCGAACTGCTTGAAGGCGATCATCGGCTGCAGTGAGATGAAGGCCATCACAAAGCCGGAAGTCAGCAGAACGAGACGAGTTTCATAGCGCTTGATAAGGGCATAAACCGTTGCAATCACAACAACGATGGCAACCCAGAAAGACCATGTCATTTGGTTCTCCCAGAACAATAGGTTTAGAAAGAGTCATGGCCGGGAAATGGCCTTATATTTCTAGAAACGAATTTTACGTTCTGAGATAAATCGGATTCAGGCAATTAAGAGTTATTACTTAAATATTTAGTAATTACTCGCTTATTTATCATATTTATTCAATCAATTAAAACTTATTAATCTTCTATAAGAAGATGTTTTAGAAATTCGTATTAGGTATTAGTTCTACCTTAATAAGTATTACTACCTAAACATTTGTAGATGTATTTTGAATTTTTCCAGACGACGTGGTTATTTCCTCCTCGTAGTACGACAAACCTGAGTAAAACCACTAATACATTGAGAAAACCACAAAAAAAGGAGACCCGAGAGCCTCCTTCTTTGTGTGATAACCGTTTGAGTTAGTTTTCGGATTTTTGTCCTTCCGTTTCCTGTTTTACAGGAGCCTCTTCCTTCGCGACGATATCTTTCAGCTCGCGGCGAAGAATCTTACCCACAGGTGTCTTCGGAATGGAATCAACGAAAACGATTTCCTTCGGCATCTTGTAACCGGTGAGGTTCTGACGGCAGTAAACCTTAACCTGCTCAACGGTAAGAGACGGATCCTTTTTGACGATCACAGCTTTGACGCGTTCACCGGATTTTTCATTCGGTACACCGACCACGCCGCATTCCAAAATCTCCGGCATGCTCTGAAGCACGCCTTCAATTTCGTTCGGGTAGACGTTAAAGCCGCTCACCAAAATCATGTCTTTCTGACGGTCTGTAATCGTAATGCGGCCGTTGCTGTCCATATTGCCGATATCACCCGTGCGCAGCCAGCCGTCACGCAGCACAGCAGCCGTTTCTTCCGGTTTATCCCAGTAGCCGCGCATGACCTGGGGACCCTTCACGCAGATTTCGCCGGTGTGTTCCGGAATTTCCTGCGGAGTTGTCCAGAAGCCGAGATCCTTGAAGCCTTCGCCGCGGATAGAAACCACGGTAGAAGGGAACGGGAAGCCGACGGAACCGTTCCAAGGGGTGTTCATCGGGTTGGCGGCAACGCCCGGAGAGCATTCGGTCAAACCATAGGCCTCAATAATGTGGCCGCCGGTCACTTCTTTCCAGCGTTCGGCTACTGACTTCTGAACTTGTGTGCCGCCGCCGACGGTGAGCTTCAACATCTTGAAGTCAACCTGGTCAAATCCCGGTGTATTGAGCAGGCCGTTGAAGAGCGTGTTCACACCGCAGATCACGGTAAAGTGCTGTTTCTCGCATTCTTTGACCAAACCCTTCATGTCGCGAGGGTTAGCAATCAGCACCATGCGAGCGCCCCACTGAAGGAAGCTGCACAGAGCGGTCAGAGAAAAGATGTGATAGAGCGGAAGCGCTGTCATAACGACTTCGGTCTTCTTCTTGAAGTCGCCGGAAATCCAAACACCCGTCTGCTGCAAGTTGGCCAACACATTGCGGTGCGTGAGCATGGCGCCTTTGGCAATGCCGGTTGTGCCGCCTGTGTACTGCAGAAGTGCGATGTCATAGCGGTCGAGCTTGACCGGATTAAATTTTCTGGAAGCGCCTTGGGCGAGTGCGTCGCGGAAAGAGACAGCGTATTCGAGATTGAACTCGGGCACCATCTTCTTTACTTTCTTCAGCATGAAGTTAACGAGCAGACGCTTCGGAGCAGAAAGCAAGTCGCCGACCTGAGTCGTGATGACGTGTTCAACGGGAGAATCTTTTTGAATCTTTTCAAACGTCTTGGCGAAGTTCTCGATGATGACCAAGACCTTAGCGCCGGAATCCTTCAGCTGTCCGCCGAGCTCGCGGGCGGTGTAAAGCGGATTGACGTTGACGACGATAAGTCCGGCTTTCATGATGCCGAACAGACAGATCGGATACTGGAGAAGGTTCGGCATCATCACGGCAACGCGGTCGCCCTGCTCGACGCCCGGGAGCGACTGCAGATAAGAAGCAAACGCCGTCACTTTCTCATCAAATTCTTTGTACGTCATTGTCTTGCCCAGGCTGGTAAAGACCGGAGCATCACCGTACTCTTGACAGATCTTTTCCTGGAAATCCGGCAGTGATTCGTAAATATCCGGATTAATGGTCGCGGGCACGCCCTTAGGGTAGTGCTTGATCCATGGATATTCTTGAGTATCTGTCATTTGTTTCTGTCCTAAAGAAAGCGTAACCCGCTAATTTTAGCGGGTTGCGCGATATAAAAACATTGAGAATTAGCCTGAGATTAAGCTTGGTGGGCAAGTTCGGAGATGTGTTTGGCGTACTGCTTCACATCTTCCCAGTCGGTAAAGTCAATGCACATAGACGGGTCTGTCGGGCCGTTTGTGATCTTCATGATGAGCTGAATGCACTTCTTATCAAAGAGATTCAGGTGCGGGTAGTCGATCTTGCCGGCAAAGCACTTGAGGTCTCTGGGACGCCACGGAGAGCGTTCAAGGAATTTCTGCATGTAGCGGTTGCCTTCGACTGTCGCCTTAAACGGTGTGCGGGCAACGACGGTAACGTTGAACATCGCATTGGGCTTGCGGTCGAGTTCCGTGCAGTTGTTGCGAACAAATTCGTAAACGTTCGGATGGTAAGTGCCGTAGACAACGGGGAAGCCGCAGAGCACGAAATCATGCTTGCTCCAGTCCACGCCTTCGCGAAGGGCTTCGGAGACCGGCATAACCGTCACGGTGTTTCCGAGTGCCTCGAGTTCGTCGGCAATAGTACGAACCATGCGGGCGGTATGGCCCATACGAGAGTAATAAACGATAAGAATGTTCTTCATTAATTCCGCTCCGATCGCGTCCGGGCCGACAAGGCCTTTCGCATCAATTTGTAATTTATTAAGTCGATTTTAGCAAAACCGCCCTGATTGGCTCATTTTTGTTAATGAGTTTACGTACTTAGGCGCATTGTCGGGTAAAATCCGACTTTTAAAACCCTGTTCCTATTGATTATTAGGAACTTTTATTTTTATATGGCTAAAGAAGACCTGATTGAAACAACTGCAACCGTTACCGAAGTTCTTCCGGACGCTCGCTATCGCGTCAAACTCGACAACGGCTATGAACTGATTGCCTACACAAACGGCAAAATGCGTAAGCATCACATCCGAATTCTCGCCGGCGATAAAGTTTCGCTGGAAATCTCCCCGTACGACATGACCAAAGGCCGCATCACCTTCCGTCATATCGAGGGTCGTCCTCCGGTCGCTGCCGCCGGCGGAAAACGCAAGTAATCGATTCAATAGAAGCACTCAGCAAATCGAGTGCTTTTATTTTGCGTGCTCGACGACCTCAATCGTCTGATCTTTAAACTGGACTTTCTGTCCGGCGCGGATTTTATGACCGCGTTCGGTGCAGACTTTTCCGTCCACATTCACTAAGCCGTCCTGTACGACTTGTTTTGCTTCTCCGCCTGTGCCTGTCAATCCGGCTGCCTTCAGCAGATCTCCTAAGCGAATAAATTCGCCGTTTAATTCGAATTTCATTCCGATTTCCTTTTTTGACTTTCTCAGATGAAATGCATTGTATTCCTGCAAGGCATTTCTTTTATCACCGGCGCCGAATTCGAGGCCTCAGAAACGACAAACGCCCCGAAGGGCGTTTGCGCTTAGATCTGCTTCTGCTGGATTAGATCAGAGACAGGAAGCGAGTGATCATGCGAATACGTTCTTCGACTGTGTCTAAGCGAAGGAATTCGCGATCGCAGTGGAATTCGCCGCCGGCAGGGCCGCATCCGTCAATGACGGGGAGACCGGCTTCAGCCATGTGGTTGCCGTCGGAAGCACCGCCTGCGTCAACCCAGTCGATATCGAAGCCTTCGAGTTTGGCAGCTTCGGTGATCTGAGCAACGAGTTCTTTCGTTGCGTCGGACAGCGGCATAGCGTTGCTGTGGCTGACGCGTTCGATTGTCTGAGTTACGCCGGGAGCCCAAACGGCAGCAGCCAGTTTGTTGATACCGTCGTCAAGATATTTGTCGTCTTCGTTGTTCCAGTAACGTGTGTCGAGCTTAACGACGCATTTTTCGGAAATGACGTTAGGAGCGCTGCCGCCTTCGATCACACCGGGGTTGACCGTTGTGCCTTTATCAACATCGGCCAGACCAGCAGCTGCCAAAGCAAAGCGCATAGCGGCGATGTTGGCGTTGGCTCCTTTGTACGGAGCGTTGCCGGCGTGGGAAGCTTTACCGTGGAAGGTTACGACGTAGTTGGTAGAACCCTTTCTGGAGCGGACGAGCTGACCGCCGGCGCGGGCTGCTTCAAAAACCAGAGCGCGGGAAGATTTGGCGGCGATGCTCTTGAGCCAGGCGCTGGAAGCCTTGGAGCCGGTTTCTTCGTCCGGGTTCAGAGCAACAGCGATGGAGAGTCTTTCCAGATCTTCAGGACGAGCAGCCTTCAAAGCGTAGTAGATGGCAAGAACACCGCTCTTGCAGTCGCTGCAGCCGGGGCCGTAGGCGCGGTCGCCTTTCACGGTCAAAGGACGAGCAGCGGCAGTTCCGTCAGGGAAAACGGTGTCGAGGTGAGCGTTGAAGAGAACGTCATAGCGGTCAGCGTTAGGCTTGTTCGTAGCGAACAGACCGTTGCCGGCATTCGGACCTAAGTCAACGAGGTCGGCTTTGAATCCGATGGATTCGAGGTGGCCCTTCATAATCTTAGCGGCTTCGGTAACGCCGGCAATGTTTGCAGTGCCGCGGTCTTTGTTAACCAATTCGGCCAAGTCTTTCATGTAAGAGTCGAGAACTGACATTGATATTTCCTCTTATTAAAATTGCGTAAAACAGTTGAGCCCGAAGGCTTAACGATTCCCGCGATTGTAATGATTTGTGAGATTTAGATAAATGAGAATAAATACCGCTGGACAAACCTATTTTGATTACTCAATTCGAAAAAATTTTCTGGTTCCGAGGTCGTTTTTGTGCTGAGATAAGGAATACATTCGCATTCCACGTCAATTTTCACAATCTATTAAAAAATGATCGAAGGTCTGGTCCTTCTACTCGTATTCCAACTTTTGGGAAACGTTGCCGAGATGTACTTCCATCTCCCGGTTCCCGGCTCGGTTCTGGGCATGTTCCTGCTGCTCGTTGCCTTGATCGCAAACGACCGTCTGGCTTCCTGGGTCCGTCCGATTTCCTTAGTCCTGATTTCTTATCTTGCCGTGCTGTTTGTTCCGGCCGGTGTCGGCATCATGCTGCACATTGACCGACTTAAAAATGAAGCGCTTCCAATCGGCGTCTCCTTAGTCGTCAGTACAATCCTGACCATCGCCGTAACCGCCTTAGTCATTAAGTACTCCACGATCTGGCTGCAGAAACGCAAAGAACAGAAGGGGGCAAGCCATGAATAACATTGATTTTCACGGCATCGAGGAGATTTGGTCCTCGCTTTCTACCTCTTCTCTTTTGTGGCTGACCGTCACCCTGGCGGCTTACCTCTTTGCTCAGAAACTTTATAAGTGGAGCAATTGGAATTCTCTGCTAAACCCGGTAGCAGTTTCCATCGTCACGGTTGTCATTTTGCTGATGGCTACGCATACGCCCTATCAGACATACTTTTCGGGCGCCCAGTTCATTCACTTTTTGCTCGGACCGACAACGGTAGCGCTGGCCGTGCCGCTTTATGACCTCAGAATTCAGCTGGCTAAAAATTGGCTTCCGATTTTATTGGGACTTTTTGCCGGCGCCGTTACGGCTATTACTTCGACAGTCCTGATCGCAGGACTCCTCGGAGCGTCTCCCGAAACCATCATCAGTTTGGCTCCGAAGAGTGTCACGACTCCGATTGCTATGTCTATTGCAGAAAAACTCGGCGGCCTGCCCGCGCTCTCTGCCTCCTTGGTAGTGCTAACCGGCGTACTCGGTTCAATCTGCGCAGGTCCTTTATTCCTGCTCCTGAAAGTCGACTCTTCATCTGCTAAAGGTTTCGCGCTCGGTCTTTCCGCCCACGGCATGGGCACTTCCCGAGCTTTCCAGATTGATTCGACAGCGGGCGCCTACGGCAGCCTGGCTATCGGCTTAACCGGTTTGACCACCGCGCTGCTGGCGCCGCTGCTTACGCCGCTTCTAATGAAACTTTTCTTCTAATTGATCTCAGAGGAATCAATTCGTTTGATTCCTCTTTTTTTCCATTCGGCCCTGGCTGCTTCGAGTGAGCCGTTAACGTCGATTCCGCGGCAGGCGTCTTCGATCACGTAAACCTTGAAGCCTTCGTCAGCCGCATCTAATGCCGTCCAGCTGACACAAAAGTCAGTCGCTAAACCGCAGACAAAAACTTCGTTAATTCCCTGAGACTTCAGCCAAACGGCTAAGTCTGTCTTGGTCTTGCGGTCTGCTTCAAGGAAAGCCGAGTAGCTGTCGATGTTCGGGTGCGCGCCTTTTTTCACAAAGCAGACGCCGTTATCTGTATTGAGTCCCTCGGCAAACTCTGCGCCGGCCGTGTCTTGAACACAGTGCTCGGGCCACAAAACCTGCTTGCCGTAAGACACGTCAATCATGCTGTAAAGCGCCTCGCCGGGATGAGAAGAGGCAAAAGAAATATGTCCTTCCGGGTGCCAGTCCTGAGTAAATACAACATTCTTAAATTTCGGGATGATCCGATTAATGACCGGCACGACCTGGCTGCCCTCTTTAACAGGCAGTGCGCCGGTTTCTAAGAAATCTTTTTGGACGTCGACGACGATGAGCGCCTGATTATCTTGCATTTATGCCTCGCTCCAATATCCGCAGAATTTGTTAATGATGTCAGCAGTCGTGCCGCTCTCGGCAAGATAAACGTATTGTCCGACTTCCAGAAGCGCCAAATCAATTCGGCCAATCTCTAATGCCTTATCAAAAATATCTTTCAGGGCAAAGTATTGATAAGGGAACTGAAGGACAGGAAGGCCTTTCTCGGGAAAGATCTGAGCAAAGCCGTTAGACAGATAGCGTGAGGCTCGACCCATGAAGGTATCCGTCATCTCAGAGGCGGAGTCCGCTAAGTACATTACCTTAGTGCGCCAGGAATCCGGAATCGGAGACTCTTTGACGAGCAGCAGCGCGTCGGAAAGCATGAAGCCTGCGAGGCCAAGCGCCTTTAACACACGAACCTGATCCTGCGTCGTAATCGAGCCGGCGCCAAGAACCGGGACTCTCAATGCTCTTGCGCATTCCGACCATAAGACCAGGGAATCGATTTCAGCCTGATCTTTACTGATTTCTTCGTGTGAGAGCAAACCTTCTTCAGCCCAGCCTGCAGCTACGACAGCGTTAACGCCGCTGGAAACAAGGACTTTTGCGTCTCTGAGATTGGATGCGATACCGAAGACAGGAGTGCCGTTGGCTTCAAGTTCTTCCATGTAAGGCTCCCTCAGACCACCGAGTCTCAAGCCGACAGCCGGAACTTTCAGTTCAACAATCTTCCTGAACTGATTATCAAAGAGCGGAGCCGATATCGGTCTAACTGCAGTGCATCCCAAATCTTCTCTGAGCGGAGAAAGTGCTGTGTCCTGCAGGCGAAGTTTCTCAGCGTCAAAGATCGATTCTTTTTGCGGGAACATCAGTACGGCAAAAGGCTTATCGGTCAGCGAACGAACCTTTGCAACATCTCTTTCGATTTCTTCTTCAGTTTTAAAGCCGATGTGGAGCACGCCCAAGCCGCCGGCATTAGAAACCGCTGCCGCCATTTCCGGCGTATCCCAGCCGAGGCCGGGCAAACCGATCACCGGTTTAGAGACCTTGAAATCGTCTAAAAACTTCTGAGTTTTATCTGCTGCATTCTGAGTCGCAATCATCTCGAATCCTTCTTTTCGTTCGCGTCCTATACGCCGCGGCATTGTTTTTAGCAAAACAGCATTTTCTTCTGTTTCAACTACGCACACAAGAATAGCGAAAAACACCTGTCTGTTGATCGCTAACTCATTAAAATGGCGAGAATTATCGTAAGGAGTTTTGTGTGGAAACAAAAACAGTTGTCGTTGGTCTTTCAGGCGGAGTGGATTCTTCCGTCAGCGCCTATCTTCTCAAACAGCAGGGATACGAAGTAATCGGTCTTTTCATGAAAAACTGGGAGGACGATGACGACAGCGAATACTGTTCTTCCCGACAGGATTTAATCGATGCCACGGCTGTTGCAGATGTAATCGGCATCGATATCGAAGCCGTGAACTTTGCCAAAGAGTACAAGGACCGCGTTTTTGCGGAATTCTTATCTGAGTATTCTGCGGGTCGTACGCCGAACCCTGACGTTCTCTGCAATTCCGAGATTAAATTCAAAGCCTTCCTGGATCACGCCATTCGTTTAGGCGCTGACAAGATCGCAACGGGCCACTATGCGCGCGTTCGCGAAAGAGACGGACTCTTTGAACTTCTGAAGGGTGTGGACAACACCAAAGATCAGAGCTACTTCTTAAATCGCCTCAATCAGTACCAGCTCTCGAAGGCCATGTTCCCTGTCGGAGACATGTGCAAGACCGAAGTACGCAGAATTGCCGAAGAAATCGGTCTTCCGAACGCCAAGAAAAAAGACAGCACCGGTATCTGCTTTATCGGAGAGCGTCCGTTCCGCGAGTTCCTCCATCGTTACCTCACCAACAAGCCCGGTCCGATTAAAACACCGGACGGAAGAATTGTTGGTGAGCACATCGGCCTTTCTTACTACACCTTAGGTCAGCGCAAAGGTATCGGTGTCGGCGGCTCTAAGTTCGGCAACGGCGAACCTTGGTTTGTTGCCCGTAAGGACATTCTGAACAACACGCTCTATATCGTCCAAGGTCACGATCATCCCTGGCTTCAGTCTTTCTCGCTTTCTGCCACGCGACCCAACTGGATCAGCGGTACGGCACCTGAAGCCGGAAGAATGCTCGGCCTTAAAACGCGTTATCGCATGGCCGATCAGGAATGTAAGGTGATCCGAGCCGACGATGAAAGCGTTGTGGTTTCTTCTCTTGATCCTCTTTGGGCGGTGACACCGGGACAAAGTGCGGTCTTTTATGACGGCGAAGTTTGCCTAGGCGGTGCGATTATCGACACCAGCCGCTAACACCAGACGGCAAAACGGCGTTCTTCCTTTGCGGTTGAACGCCGTTTTTGTATTTTCGAGAGGACCGGATAGCCCTCTTCCTATAGTTAAGCTGACAAGTTAGTTTGCCTTCTTCCGCAGCCCTTTAATCGCAAAGGCCACAATCAGCACGAAGACGGCACCGGCAATTCCGGCAGGCGTATGCATTTCCGCCAAGTTCGGAATATGCGGAGTCAGTCCGGGGTCGCCTACAATCAATGTGCCTGCGATCCAGCCCAACAAAGCGCCGCCGGCGTAAACAATGATCGGATAACGATCAATAACCTTCAGGAACAACTGGCTGCCGCCGAGAATGAACGGGACACTCACTAAGAGACCGAAGATTACAAGCGCCATCTGATGACCGGCAGGTGCCTGTTCTGCCGCACCGGCAATCGCAATAACGTTGTCCAAGCTCATCACTAAGTCGGCAACGATAATGGTTTTAATCGCGCCCCAAAGACGCTTACTGGCATGAATTTCATGCTCCCCTTCATCCTGAGGAACAATGAGTTTGATACCGATCCACAGAAGCAGAAGCGCTCCGACGAGTTTGAGGAAAGGAATGTTCATGATCGTGACGGCAAAAGCAATCAGGATCACACGCAAGAGGATGGCACCGCCCGCTCCGTAAAGCACTCCTTTAAAACGGAGGCTCGGATCAAGGTTTCGGCAGGCAAGAGCGATCACAACTGCGTTGTCACCGCCGAGCAAGATGTCTATCAAAATAATTTGAAGCACGGCCACCCAATGAATTTCGGCAAACCAAGCGATAAGCGCTTCCAATGAAATATCTCCTAAGCGTTGAAATCAAATTGACAGCTGATTGTAGCAATGCGTTGATTTTTCGTAGTTTTAGCGTGCCCGTTCTTGTGAAAGAAGCGTGAAAACTTTGACGGTCAAAATTTCTGACAAAACCTCTTTGCGATGATGAAACACATCTTTAGTACGTCGGTATACTTCCGTTGTGCAATCTATCGCCGGATAGGCACCTTTTTCAGTACTCCGTAGGCCATTGAAGGATTACTGACAAAGGTGCCTTTTTCGTTTTTGGAGGATTTAAATGTCTTGGATTTACCTTTTCATTGCAGGAATTTTTGAAATCGTTTGGGCTGTCGCTTTGAAATATGCTGACGGCTTCAGCAATTGGTTCTATAGCGCGGTCACCATTATCGGTATGGTCGCGAGTGTCTACTTCTTGGCTGTAGCGATGAGAACAATTCCCTTAGGAACTGCCTACGCCATTTGGACCGGTATCGGTTGTATCGGAGCCTTTATCGCCGGCATCCTCTTGTTCGGAGAAGCCTTCACAGTCTCCAGAACCGTTTTTGCCTCGCTGATCGCCATCGGAATCATCGGTTTGAAATTCTCAGCTTCTTAATTCAAGAACTCCACAACAGCAAAAGGCTTTTTGAATTGTATAAGGGCTTTCTCCTTAAAAGTGGATTGAACACATAGTCCGAAAGTGGACTCTTTTTCTCAAAGTGGATTGGAGAAAATGAAGTCAGTCTTAAGGAGAACCTTATGCAAAACACAATAATCAAATCCATAGTTTCGTTAGGTCTGTCTTGCCTTTCGCTGTCAGTATTGGCAGCCGCTGTTCCTCAGCAGCCCGTAGACAAAAACCAGTGCTTCGGCTGTCACGCAACAGCGATCAAGACTCTGTCAACACGCGGTGCTCATAAGAATGTGAATTGCGTGGCATGCCATGACATCAGTTCGGACCACGTCAAGGCTCCGAGCCGCGACAACCGTCCGACCACGCATTTTGAATACGCCGCCTGTGGTCAATGCCACACCGAGCAGCACAAAGACATCATGGATCCGAAATACCACTATGAGTGGGCACTCAAAAACACGCCGCCCGCTTATGCTCAGTTCCGTGATATCGCCGGCGACAATTCTTTCCGCGACATTCAGTTCCGTCTGCCGCGCTTCCATTCGAGCATCGTGACCGACCTTGCTAATATCCGTTCCGACGGCCGCTACCAGTACAAGAAGTACACGGATCTCTCTAAACCCGGTGCGCCGATGTGGGAAGCGCTTACTGACACACGTCCGAACGAAGGCGACAAGATTCTGCCTTCTAAGACCTTGTCTTTGACTTGGCGTCCGCAGAAAGGCCGAGAGATCATGGGACGCTCCGACTGCCTGAAGTGCAAAACTTCCGACAGCATCATGGACTATGCCTATTTAGGCGCTAGAAACCCGAAAGCACCGCTCGCCTTTGATGATCCGGACCACAAAGTTCTGAAGACCGTTAACAATAGCTTCAACTGCATTACCTGTCACGATCCGCATTCGGCTGAGCCCCGCATCGTCTTTGATCACTTAATTGAGGCCATGTCTCATCCGAACTACAAGGACTACAACTATCAGAAGAACGTCGGAAAGACCGGTTATCCGAAGATTGAAGTCATCAACATGGGCGTTCGCGGTTACCCGAGAAAGATCGCCATTCTAGAAAAAGCCAACTCGAATTACATGTGCGGCCAATGCCACGAAGGTCATAACCGCTCCGAGACTTTCTACAGAGACAGCGACGGTCAGCTCGCTCATCCAAAGGACGCAATCGATAGAACCGGCTGGTCTGTCGGTACGTTCTTTGCCGCTAACCCCATCGAACGCTGGAATCTCGTTAGAGGCCTGGGTCTGAATAACGGAACAGATAAAGCTACCGGTGTTAAGACGGTCTCGACTGACCACTACCACATGGAAATTGTGGTTGCTTCTAAGCACGGTCAAGCCGGCGTCGGTTGCACAGACTGCCACTTTGCCAAGAAAGCAAACGGAACCCTTGAACATCAGCCGAGTCTGCCTTCTCTGAAGTACAAAAACACCTGCGCAAGATCTGATTGCCACGGCAACCCGAACGGAGACAACTGGTCCGAGGGACAAGCCGCCTACATGGTCGCGACAATCCAGTAGCGTTACCGCATCCATAAAGAAAGACTGGAACGCTACGGAAGCGCCGCTCGCAATCTGCTGATCAAAGCAAAGAACGGTGACGTTAAGATCAATCAGCCTGAATATCAAAAACTTCAGGATGCTTACAGCCTCTACTTGCACACCGTCGGCTGGTACTTCTCGGATTACTCGAAAGGTGTTCATGATCCGTCCGGATTTGAAAACACTTCTTCTCAAGTCATCCAGAATCTGAGAACTGCGACAGCAGCTGCACAGAATGCGCTAAAGTAAGCTAACTCAGCACCGGCCGGAGTCAACCTCCGGCCTTAACGTTTTCGGAGCCGACATGACCCACAAAGTTCAGCCGAGCCTCTCAAACATATCCTTAAATCTGAAAAGCGGAGCACCTTCGCTCCAAGAGCAGCTCTACCAAAAGATCCTCGAACTCATCGAACTCAAAAGCCTGTGTCCCGGTGATCCTATTCCTTCAAGCCGCAGACTCGCTTCCGAAATCGGTGTCTCACGATCAACAGTCGTCAGCGTCTACAACCGATTGCTGGAAGAAGGACTTCTGGAAACGAAGAACGGCAATGGCACTTTTGTCTCGGAAATCTCTCTGGGAGTCTTCGAAAATCGGAAAGAAAATGGTTCGACGAATGAGAAGTTCCTTCCGTCAGAACTTCCACTGTCTGCAAAGATAGCGGCAGCCGCTTCTGAATTCAAAGTTCAAAAGCCGATGCCTTTCGCGTTCATCGCGCCTGATCAGGAAAGTCTGCCGGGCAAAAATTGGACCACTGTCGTTGCCCGCACTTCTAAGAGTCCCTGGCTGCATAACGGCTACTGTGATCCCGGCGGCTTCATGCCTTACAAAAAAGCTGTTTGTGACTACCTCCGTCAATACCGAGGTCTGAGATGTGAGCCGGAACAAGTAATCACTACTGACGGTACTCAGCAGGCATTAGATCTTTGTGCAAGCGTTTTATTTGAAAGAAGTGACAAGATTGCCGTCGAAGATCCTTACTTCCAGACTCACATTAATTTGATGGAATTTCGAGGATTAAAACCGATTCCTATTCCTGTGACGCAGGACGGAATCGATATCGAAAAACTAAAGAAACAAAAGAAGATCAAAGGTGTCTTGGTCACGCCTTGTCATCAGTATCCTCTCGGCTATGTCTCGTCCGCCGAGAACAACGAAAAGCTGTTGGCTTGGGCAAAAACGGAAGGAGCTTGGATCATCGAGGATGACTACGACAGTGAACTCCGATATGGAAAGAAACCTCTTCCGGCACTCTCTTCCTACAAAGAAGGTGCACCGTGTATTTATCTTGGAAGTTTTACTAAGGTCATCTATCCCGGGTTCAATATGGCCTATATGGTCGTTCCTAAAAATCTCATCACGGTTTTTGAGGGAGCCAAACTCCTGATAGATCGACACAGCAGTGAAGTCCATCAATACATTTTGGCCGAATTCATTCAGAACGGCTTCTACTATTCACACGTCCGCCGTCTTAAAAAGATTTATGAAAAGCGCCGTCAGGCTGCAGTAAGAGCGATCGGAAAATACCTCTCTGCCTACGGACATATTGAAGGAGCTAATGAAGGCACTCATCTGACCTTCATCTTTAATCATCCGCAAGATGACGTCAAGCTTTCCGAACTTTTTAAGCGTTCCTACCAGATCGAGACCAGGCCGCTTTCTGCTTGTTACCGCTCAGCCAAACCTCTCACCGGCTTTATTCTTGGTTACGCTCACTTCACTGAGGAGGAATTGGAACACGCCGTTTTAAAACTCAAAGACGCTCTGGAACAAACTTTAGGTTGAGAAATTGCTATGAGAAAAGAACTGACACGAACAAAACAGGCCTTAGACAAAGAAACCGTCCGGAAGATCATTGAGACCACGGCTTACGGTGTACTTTCGTTGAACGGAGATGACGGCTACCTCTATACAGTGCCGCTAAGTTACGTTTACACGGACGGAGTTGTCTATTTCCACGGATCGCCGCGAGGATACAAGTACGAATGCTTTCAGAGAACGAACAAAACCAGCTTTTCTATCGTCGGACAGAGCCTAGTCGTTCCAAGTGTCCGCGCAAATAATTTCCAAAGCGTTCTCATTTGGGGCCGACTGCAGCCCGTCACCGATACGGCTGAAAAACTCTCCGCTCTTCGTGCACTTGCAGAGAAGTACAGCCCCGGCATTCCCGATAATGAAGATGAAATCCAACATTCTTTGAATTACGTCTTCATGACCAAGCTTGTTCCTGAATGGATTACCGGTAAACAAGCCGCGTTAGAGGTCAGAGAGGCGGCTACAACGCTATAGATCACATAACGACCATTTAAAAAGGCGCTCCTCAAATGAGAAAACGCCTTTTCTAGTTCTACATTCTGATTAAGCTTTGGTTTTCTTTGATCTGAAGTACTTAAGAATAAAAGCGACAATCAGCACAAAGATCGCACCGGCAATACCGCCTTCGGTATGCAGAGCCGGCAGGTTAGGCAGGTGTGCCAAGATGCCCGGGTCGTCAACCATTAGCGTGCCGGCAATCCAGCCCAGCAAAGCGCCGCCTGCGTACACGATGATCGGGAAGCGATCGATGATCTTCAGAATAATCTGACTGCCGCCGAGGATGAACGGAACGCTCACAAGCAGACCGAAGATCACCAGAGCCATTTGATGGTGGCCCGGAGCCTGCTCAGCCGCACCGGCAATAGCAATCACGTTATCGATACTCATGATCAAGTCGGCAACGATAATGGTCTTAACTGCACCCCACAGCCGCTTACTCGCATGTATCTCATGTTCCCCTTCGTCCGCCGGGGCAATGAGCTTGATGCCGATCCACAAAAGCAGCAAGCCGCCGCAGAACTTCAGGAACGGAATGTTCATCACCGAGACTGCGAAAGCAATCAAAATGACGCGCAGCAAAATAGCGCCGCCGGCGCCGTAAATAATGCCCTTCACGCGAAGATGCGGATCAAGGCTTCGGCAAGCCAATGCAATCACGACGGCATTATCACCGCCGAGAAGAATGTCGATGAGAATGATCTGCAGAACTGCGACCCAATGAATCTCACCAAACCAAGCAATAAGCGCTTCCAAAATGAATTACTCCTTTTTCGAAGAGAGCACGGATTGTAGCAATGAGCCGATTTCAGACGGATTCCGTGTCGTTCGAATGCCGCAGGCTTCCATCACGGCTAATTTGCCTTCGGCAGTTCCCGTACCGCCGGAAATGATCGCACCTGCATGCCCCATTCTCTTTCCTGCGGGAGCTGTTACGCCCGCAATAAAGCCCACGACGGGTTTCTTCATATTATTTTTTACCCATTCGGCAGCAGTTTCTTCGTCGCTTCCGCCGATTTCTCCGATCATGACGACCGCATCGGTTTCCGGATCATTGTTAAAGAGCTTGAGCACATCGATATGTTTTAAGCCGTTTATCGGGTCTCCGCCGATACCGATGGCGGTAGATTGTCCTAAACCTAAATCCGTAATCTGCGCGACCGCTTCATAGGTCAGGGTGCCGGAGCGAGAGACAACACCGATTCTGCCTTTGCGGTGAATGTGCGCAGGCATGATGCCGACGTTGACTTCTCCCGGCGTCATGATGCCGGGGCAGTTCGGCCCGAGGAGAAGAGATTTGGAACCGGTCTTTTTCATATGGTCTCTGACTTTAACCATATCCATGACAGGAATACCTTCTGTGATGCAGACGATGAGATCAATGCCGGCATCACTTGCTTCCTGGATAGCTGCAGCTGCCCCGGCAGGCGGAACATAAATCACGGAAACGTTTGCACCGGTCTTTTCTTTGGCCTCTTTAACGGATCCGAAAATCGGCAGACCTTCCCAGACTTGTCCGGCTTTTTTCGGATTTACACCGCCGACAAAGCATTCCTTACCAAATCCGTAATCTCTGCAAAGACGAGTGTGGAACTGGCCGGTTTTACCGGTCATACCTTGGGTGATGATGCGGGAGTTCTTGTTTACCAAAATGCTCATGTTATTTCTCCGCTGCCAGTTCTACGGCTTTCTTCGCGGCGTCACCGAGAGACTCGGCTGAGATAATCGGCAGACCGCTGTTCTTGAGGATTTCTTTGCCTTCTTTTTCGTGCGTACCCTTCATACGAACAATCAAGGGAACAGTTAATTTGACGTGTCGGCAAGCTTCGACAATACCTTCGGCAATAACGTCGCACTTCATGATTCCGCCGAAGATGTTGACCAGAATAACTTTGACTTCTGGCTGAGCCAGCATGATTTCAAAGGCTGCCGTGACCTTCTCAGGAGAGGCACCGCCTCCGATATCGAGGAAGTTATCGGGCTCACCGCCGAAAAGCTTAATCGTGTCCATGGTCGCCATTGCGAGGCCGGCGCCGTTGACAAGGCAGGCGATATTGCCGTTGAGCTGAATGTATTGAAGGCCGGCTTTATGTGCACGGAGCTCTGTCGGATCTTCCTGCTCAGGATCGTGGAGTTCTTCAAGCTCGGGATGACGCAGAAGCGCGTTGTCATCGAACGTCATCTTCACATCAAGCGGATAGACTTTTTTGTCTGCCGTCACGATAAGCGGATTGATCTCAAGCAGAGAGCAGTCCATTGAAACGAAGGTACTCCATAACTTTCTCAGGACTTCTGCACAGTCTCCGGTAATGTCGGCAGGCACGCCCAATCGAGTAGCAACTTCCAAAGCTTCGGGAACGGAAAGACCGGCCACAGGATCAATGACCGTTTTAATGATTTTTTCAGGGAATTGAGCGGCAACTTTTTCAATTTCCATGCCGCCTTCAGCAGAAGCAATGAGTACCGGCCTCTGAAGCTTGCGGTCGATGAGAAAACCGACATAGAACTCCTGGACGATATCGAGACCCTGCTGAACAAGGACCTTACTGACAGGGGCTCCGGCAGGACCGGTCTGCTTGGTGACCAAACGGCTGCCGATCATAAGACGGGAGAGATTGCTGACATCTTCCAGACTGCGGGCGAGTTTTACGCCGCCGCCTTTGCCTCTGCCGCCGGCGTGAATCTGGGACTTAACTGCCCAAACCTTTCCGCCGATTTCTTCGGCAATCTTTCGAGCTTCCTCAGGACTTGAAGCAACTTCAGCAACAGGAACGGGAACGTCAAAATTCTTCAGAATTTGACGTGCTTGATATTCATGGATTTTCATAGCCGTGAAATTGTTAACTTTTGTTTGTGAACAAAAGTATAACGATCTCAGGCTGCCGTCTTAAAAGACTTCGTCAGGAAGTTCACAACTCAAGACTTTTTCAATGGTTTTAAAGGTAAAACCCCGACTGGCAAGGAAGCGGATCTGCTTAGCGCGTTCCTTGTAATCCTCGGGCGGCTCTCCAAATTTTCGCTTCCAAAGAACGAGTGCTCGATCGTATTCCGACTCTTCGTTTTGTTTTAACGCCTCTTCGGCAATTTCACGAGACACACCGTCCCTCTGGAGGTTCCAAAAGAGCTTGCGGTCGCCGTATCTGGCGCTCCGCGTCAAAACTTGAATACGAGCGTACCGCTCGTCGGATAAATACTTTTTACTGACGAGTTCGTCGAGGACGGAATTGATTAATTCCTTATCGCCCTCTTCGTTGAAAGTTTCTGACAGCTTCTTATAGAGGCCGAGGCGGGAGCGCTCTCGACGAGCGAGAGCAGCTACCGCCTTGTATAAGATCTGCTTTCTGCGATCAGCAGGATCAAACATTATTGAGCGTCTTCGTAGGTTTCTTCAGTTTCTTTGGTCACGACCTCTTCGGCAGCATCTTCTTCGTGATCTTTGCCCTTGATCGCGGCCTTGATCTGTTCTTCGATCATCTTCATTTCTTCAGGATGAGACTTCAGCCATTCTCTGGCAGCAGCTTTGCCCTGACCGATCTTGTTGCCCTGATAGGAGTACCAAGCACCGGACTTGTTGAAGATATCCATGTCAGTACCGATATCGATGATTTCACCTTCGCGGGAAATGCCCTGACCGTAGATGATCTCGAATTCAGCCTGTTTGAAGGGAGGCGCAACTTTATTCTTAACAACTTTCACGCGGGTTTCGTTACCCAGGATTTCATCGCCCTGCTTGATGCCGCCGGTACGACGAATATCCATACGAATCGTGGCGTAGAACTTGAGTGCGTTGCCGCCGGTGGTTGTTTCCGGAGAGCCGTAAACCACACCGATCTTCTGACGAACCTGGTTAATGAAGACAACCAGAGTGTTGGACTTCTTGATGCTGGAAGTGAGCTTGCGGAGTGCCTGGCTCATCAAACGAGCCTGGAGACCCGGGAGGGCTTCGCCCATGTCGCCTTCAATTTCAGAGCGAGGCACCAAAGCAGCTACGGAGTCGATAACGACGAGGTCAACGGCACCGGAGCGAACCAAAGCGTCCGTAATTTCAAGAGCCTGTTCACCGCTGTCCGGCTGAGACAGGAGCAAGTCGTCCACTTTAACGCCGAGTGCTTTGGCGTACTTAACGTCTAATGCATGTTCTGCGTCGATGAAGGCGCAGGTTCCGCCGAGCTTCTGCATTTCAGCAAGGATGTGAAGCGTCAGCGTAGTTTTACCTGAAGATTCCGGTCCGTAAATTTCAACGATACGTCCGCGGGGAAGACCGCCGACGCCGAGTGCCAGGTCCAAAGTAAAGGAGCCGGTAGAAACAACATCCAGATTTTGGTCAGGCTGGCTGCCCATGCTCAGAATCGCATCCTTGCCGAATTGCTTGGAAATCTGGTCCAAGGCCATCTTTAGCGCTTTTTTACGAGCATCCGCATCCACGAGCTGTTCAACGGGCGGTTTAACTTTTTTCTTTTCTGCCATCTTTATTTCCTAATCATTCTCCGATCAGACAAAACTGACCTAAGTTGTCTAATACTAGCGAAAGAATTTAATTTAACAAGATCAAATCAAATCTCATCACTCATTTTTCTGTTGTAGTCATAGTAAAGGCGTATGCGCCAATTTATGTCTCATAAATTCACTATTTTTCTTTTTGGTTTGACGAACCGAAAAAACCTGTGTAGTATTCGACTTCTCGATTGATGAGACGCGCTTCGGAGCGAAACAGAGATCGAAACAAAGGGTTGTTAGCTCAGTTGGTAGAGCAGTGGACTTTTAATCCATTGGTCGCAGGTTCGAGTCCTGCACAGCCCACCAATTATGGGGGTATAGCTCAGCTGGTAGAGCAGCGGACTCTTAATCCGTAGGTCCAGAGTTCGAATCCCTGTGCCCCCACCAGATTCCGCCCGGTAGTCGAAAGACTTCCGGGCATTTTCTTTTTCGAAACGAAAAAATCTCCCAAAAATAAGAATTCTTTAAAAAGAATCAAGGATAATTTCCCGTGGACATTACTTTTTGCCCATTGACTGCAAAGTCCGCGTAGAAATTATTTGTCCTGCTGAAGGAGCAGGACCTCGAGGTGTCAGAACCTCGCCCTGGGATTTAAATTAAATGATTGAGTTAAAACACATAACGCAGGAATACGATACTGCTGACGGCAAAGGAAAATTCTTTGCCTGTAAGGATGTAAACGTCCACGTCAAACCCGGTGATATCTTCGGCATTATCGGCCGAAGCGGCGCGGGTAAGAGTACGCTGGTTCGCTGCATCAACCTTCTCAACCGCCCGACTTCCGGGTCCGTCATCGTCGACGGCAAGGATCTGACCAAAATGCCGGATTCCGAACTGCGAGAGGAAAGACGCTCGATTGGTATGATCTTCCAGCACTTCAATCTGCTCTCCTCCCGTACCGTCTACGGCAATGTTGCGCTTCCTCTGGAACTTGCAGGGATGCCGAAGGACAAGATTCGCGAAAAAGTAATGCCGCTGATTGAACTTGTCGGCTTGAGCGAACACGTCAACAAGTATCCGTCTCAGCTCTCCGGCGGACAGAAACAGCGCGTCGGTATCGCTCGTGCGCTTTCTTCCGATCCGAAGATCCTGCTTTCCGACGAAGCCACTTCTGCTCTTGACCCTGAAACCACTCAGGCAACGCTTCAGCTCCTCAAGAAAATTAACAAGGAGCTTGGTCTGACGATCGTCATGATCACGCACGAAATGGACGTTGTGAAACAGATTTGCAACCGCGTCGTCGTGATGAATAAAGGCGTCGTTGTCGAAGAAGGCGATGTGCTCGAAGTCTTCCGTGACCCGAAAAACGAAGTCACTCAGGCGATGCTCGGCACGGCTCTTGCCGCCCGCACGATTCCGGCAAGCATGGTCGAACGTGTGAAGAAAGTTCTGAACACACCGGGAGAAAACGGACGCAAGAATCATCTCATTCGTTTGACCTTCGTCGGCAGCTCAACGACCGAACCGGTACTCTCCCGCGCCTGCTCCAAATTCGATCTGGACTTCAACATCCTTTTAGGACAGGTTGATGAGATTCAAAGCGAAAGCTACGGCACACTCACGATCGTGATGGAAGGAACCACAGAAAACTTCCGACAGGCATTGAACTACATCGCCGAAAGAGGCGTTCGCGTCGAGGAGCTCACAAATGTCATCTAACATCATCAATCTTCTTTGGGAATCTTTCCTTGAAACCATTCTGATGGTCGGCGTGAGCGGCGGACTCGGCGCCGCGATTGGTATTCCTTTGGGTGTCTTCCTGTTCGTTACGTCTCCCAAAGGCATCATGCCCAAGCCGTACGTCAACCGCATTATCGGCACCATCGTGAACGCCGTGCGCTCGACGCCGTTCATCATTCTGTTGGTTGCCATCATTCCGTTTACACGCTTAATCGTCGGCTCTTCCATCGGTACGGTTGCCGCCATCGTCCCTCTGACGATTGCCGCTGCTCCGCTCATCGCTCGTCTGGTCGAAACCAGTCTGCGTGAAGTCGACAAAGGTCTGATTGAAGCTGCTCAGTCCATGGGAGCAACCAACACTCAGATCATTTGCAAGGTGCTTCTTCCGGAAGCGATGCCCGGCATCCTTGCAGGCCTTACGATCGCGTTTGTCGCATTAGTAGGCAGCTCCGCCATGGCAGGTGCCGTTGGCGGCGGCGGATTAGGCGACATGGGTATTCGCTACGGATATCAGCGTTTCATGCCTGAAGTCATGGCGGCTGTTGTCATCATTTTGATTGTCTTCGTCCAAAGTCTGCAGAGCTTCGGCGATTGGATGGTCAGAAGAGTTTCTCACCGCTAACCGATCCCCTACAATTTCAAACCCGGCGTTCTTCTCGATACGCCGGGTTTGTTTTTTCTTCGAAGTGCTTCTCAGTTGAACTTAAGCAATTCAACAAACAAAGAATTCGTTTTCTTTACGGTTCTTGAGGCGTTCGGAGAGGAGTTTTTCGAAGTCAGAGAAAGCCTGAGCGACAACTGATTTCGCTTTCATCGGACATTTCTTAACGCAGCGCATACAGCCGATACAGTTGTCATTAACGGTCTTGATATCTTCTTCGATCGCTCCGACCGGGCAATCTCTAACGCACATTCCACAGGCTAAGCAGTTGCTGTTAGTCGTCGGTTTAAATTTGGCTTTTGCTTCGACGACTTTATAAGGATAGTTTCCCGGAGGAACAACCGTTTCCGGCTCCTCCGCTTTGGCCAGCATATGAAAAAAGAATTCCTGCAGCTCGGCAATATCATCTTTGTTCGGACGACCGAGCTGAATCTGACCGTAGGTATGCTGAGACGCCATCGTCGCCACACCCTTAATTCTGAAGCCGTTGGCTGCAACAATGTCACCAAGCCCTCTCGGAGCGTCTTCATAGGCTCGATTGCCGTAAGTAAGCACTAATGCACAAGGAGTGCCGCTTCCTTTCATCTTTTTAAAACGTTCGACGCTGCAGGCCGGGATTCTTCCTGCATAGACCGGCGCCCCGAAAACGACGAAATCAAAGCCGCTGAGATCGGTTTCCGGAACTTCGACGTTGCCTGTGATATCGAATGTCTTGACGGTGACACAAGGCAATTCCCCGATGGAAGAAACCGCTTTCTTAGAGTTTCCCGTCGGAGAAAAATAGACAAGAGCAATAGAGGACATGGGATTTGGTGTTGAAGTTATTTTGCTCAATTCTTGCACATCAGCGATGGTCGACATATGAGAGAAAGCACGTGGATACTTCCTCTCAAACTCTGAAACAATTTGTGAAAATTCGGGTACAATCCTGCTCTATCAAATGCGGGTGTAGCTCAATGGTAGAGCAGAAGCTTCCCAAGCTTACGACGGGGGTTCGATTCCCCTCACCCGCTCCACCTACTACTTTTCCTCTCTCGATTTCGATCTTCAGCCGTTGCTTGTCATTTCTTCGTTGCGGTCTTTGTATCCATTCATTCTTTCAGCTATGAGAGGATGTCCGCCCCGAAGGCCAAAAGACTTCCAAGCCTCCCAATAAAATAAGCTTGTCTGCGATTTAATCATAAACGCTTGTAACTTCAAGAAAATATCGCGGACAATTAGTTCTTATTTTTCTAAAATTAAGCCTCGCTTTAATTAAGGATCCTTTTACATGTCATCCGAACCGCTGACCGCCGAACAAATTGAAGAATTGAAAAAACGTCACATCCGCAGCTTCTGCATGCGCCGCGGACATATCAGCAACGCCCAGGAAAAGGCTTTGGAAGAGCTTCTTCCACTGTACGAAATTCCCTATGACGCCAATCAAAAGTTCGATGCGGTTAAGACATTCGGAAATAATAATCCATTGGTTCTTGAAATCGGCTGCGGCATGGGAGAAACCACTGCCGCTATCGCTCAGGCTCATCCTGAAATCAACTTTATCGGATGCGAAGTTTTTGCTGCCGGTGTCGGCGCTCTGAGCAAACGCCTCCACGACATAGATCTCAAGAATGTCCGAATCTTCCGTCACGATGCGGTAGAAGTCGTCAGAGACATGCTGGAAGACGAATCCTTAGACGGCGTGCATATCTTCTTCCCGGATCCTTGGAGAAAAGCACGCCATCACAAACGTCGTCTGATTAATGAGAGCTTCTTAAAACTCCTCGTTCCGAAAATGAAAAAAGGCGCCTATTTCCACTCCGCTACGGACTGGGAAAACTACGCCGAGCAGATGGCAGAAGTGCTTTCCGCAGAACCTACTCTGAAAAACCTCCATGAAGGTGCCGCTCCTCAGCCTGAAAATCCGCTCGTTAAGCGTCCGACAACAAAATTCAACGAGCGCGGCAACCGCTTAGGTCACGGCTGCTGGGACTTTGTTTACACCAAGATCTAAGAGCAGTTAGCTAATAAATTGGCGCCCGAGGGCGCCTTTTTTATTTTCCGAAGCCGGAAGAGAAAACTGAGCTGCCCCTCCCATCTTCATAGAGATTTAGTTCTTTCCTGAACCGGTAACAATCACCTCTCCGTCCTGCGGAATGTGCACGCGGGAGCCGAGGCCTTTTTCTTCCACGAACTTCTTCATGTCCTTTCTTGTCACAGTCATATGGTTGATAGCATCCATATGTACGGTGATGATTTTGGCTTGAGGTGCGACCTTGTAGGCTTTTTCAACGTCTTCCTTATTCATGATGATTTCCGGATCCGCCTTAACCCAAGGATAGGAAATACGATTCACGTCTGTTTCTAAAGAAGCACCGCCTGTATTCAGAACAATTGTGCCGGGTTTATGTTTCTGAATTTCGGCCTCTACTTCCGGATGCCAAACGGTATCGCCGGCGATGTAGATCGGTTCCTGACCCGGCGCCTTCAGAACAAAACCGATAGAAGAGCCAAGCGCTTTTCTCAGATAGTCGTACTTCCAGATGACGTCAGAGCCGTGCTGCCCAAATGTGCGGTAGAGGGATACGCCCTTGAAGTTTGTACCGTTTTCAAGGATACGAACTTTTTTGAATTCCTGAGACTTCAGCAGATCTTCATCCGCCTTATTCTGCACAAAAATCGGCATCTCTTTGGGTATGTACTGCTGAGCAAATTTATCCCAATGATCTTCGTGCGTATGAGTTAAAAGGACCGCATCAACGCCGTTCAGGATTTCCTGAATTCTCAGCGTCAGAGGAATGGTCGGGTTGCGAATTTCGCTGTGCAGTGTTCCCGTGAATCCGGGATAAGCACCTTTCGGTGCCAGCATCGGATCGACTAAGAAAGTTACACCGTTGTACTTAACTTTAACGGTTGCGTTTCGAATTAATTGAACCGATTGTTCCTGGCCATTTAAATCTTGAGCAATTGGCTGAACATCAGCCGCATATGAAAAATGCATCAGCAGCGGAAAAAGAAATGCTGCCGCTGAAGCTTTGAATAATAGTGACATTTTTAATTCCAAAGAAAATTACAAACCGTATGGTTATTATCTTTTTGGAGGCCTTAGGGTTAAAGTACGATGTATGCCAAAAAGGATGAAATTAGGCCAAATGTCAAAGTTATTCACTGTGGCAATCTACCTGCCGGACAAAGTTAACCTTTATCACTATGCGATCATTTCTTCGCTGTTAAGTACAAAATTTGAGGGACGCACACTCTTCAGCCTGCTTCGTTTCAGTGATAAGAGTCCGGTTGTAACTACTGATCCGGACGTGCAAATAACGGCACTGACCGACTGGAAAGAAATCCAAACCGCAGACGCCATAGTCGTCCCCAGCTGGACCGATTTAGATGTGCCCCCGAGCCCGCAGCTGCAGGAACTCATCAGAAGTTTTAACAAAGAAAATAAGTGGCTGATCGGCGCATGTTTCGGAGCATACGCGCTGGCCTACAGCGGCGTACTGAACGGCAAGAATTGCTGCACCCACTGGTCTGCAGAGGAAGATTTCTCCAAGGAGTTTCCTTATTGTTCCTTGAAGAAGAACGTCATCTACGTTCAAGATGACAACATCCTTACCTCAGCCGGAGCCTCCGCAACCGTCGACTGTATCCTGCATTTCATCCGAATCATTTACAGCGCTACCGTAGCCAACAAGCTGGCAAAGATCCTGGCCATTCCGCTCATTCGTGAAGGCGCTCAGGACCAATTTCTGGATTACGCAAAGCCGAAAATCGTGAACGCGCTTCCTGCATTGATTAAGTTCATGGAACAAAAGCCGCCTTCAGATCTAACTGTAGACGTGATGATGCAGAAGTCTTTCCTCTCGCGCCGCTCTTTCACGCGTAAGTTCAAAGCACTGACAGGAACAACATTTGAAGTCTGGTACCGCAAAATCCGTCTGAGAACCGCCTGCGAGCTGTTGGAAACCACGGAGCTTCCGATCGAAACCGTCGCAGAGCGCTCCGGCTACAAGAGCCCGATCTCCTTCCGGCAGCAATTCAAACAGCAGTTCAATTCAACACCGTCCGAGTGGAGAAAAGCCAAACGTCGTCAGCTTCTGGTATCGGATCTTCAATAGGCAGACATGCAGAACGGCGCCGAGGCGCCGTTCTGAGTTATGAATAATGTTCAGAGCGGGTTACCACTGCACTAAGCCTGTCCACCACGTCAGGAGAATGACACCGCCGAAGAAGATTCGGTACCAGCCGAAGGGGGAGAAGTCGTGCTTGGAAACGTAGTGAAGCAGCCAGCGCACCACCACAAGTGCGGAGAAAAAAGACACTATGAACCCCACGGAAATCATCGGAAGCGCTGTTGCTGTCAATACGTCTCTGGACTTCCAGAGGTCGTAAACCGTAGCTCCGAAAATCGTCGGAATCGCCAGGAAGAAAGAGAATTCCGTTGCCGCTTTTCTAGACAGACCGATGCAAAGACCGCCGATAATAGTTGCGCCGGAGCGGCTAGTGCCCGGAATCATGGCCAGACACTGCAGGAAACCGACCTTCAAAGCGTCTTTCCAACTCATGTCATCCATCGTTTCTACACGCGGTTTGTAGGTTTTCTTGTCCTGGTAATACTCAACGATGAGAATAATCACACCGCCCACGACCAGAGCTGTCGCAACCGCGATCGGATTAAAGAGCCATTTTTTTATGTAGCTTGCAACCAATACGCCGATCACTGCAGCGGGAAGGAAAGCAACAACCGTATTGACGGCTAGTCGCTGCTGAACTTTATCGGAGAAAAGGCCTAAGCAAACATCGATCAGGCGCTGACGGTAATGCCAGCACACCGCAAAGATGGCGCCGGCCTGAATGGCAATATAAAAAGTGTCTGCTTCCTGTCCCGTGTAGTCCAATAAGCTGCCGGCAACAATCAAATGACCGGTGGAAGAAACCGGCAAGAATTCCGTCAAGCCTTCGACAATACCGAGAATGACGGCTTTTAAATAAAGAATCCAATCCATGAGAAAACTGCCTACCTAACAGGACGGTTACTAAAGTATTTATTGAAAATCGGACGAATAGCGGTCTTTTGTTCGTCGGATAACTGTTTGAAGAAGTCCTCGCCGATCTTATTACAGTAACCGGCTTCGTTAATCGAACGGACGCCGCAGCGGAAAAGCTCGAAAAGAACCGTTGAGTTCATCGTCTTTTCCGGAAGGTTCACCGGCGCCAAATCTTTCTTAAAAAGCTGGAATTCTGCTCGGTCGAGTTCTAAGTTTTTCGCGTCGGTTTCCGCACTTTGCTGAAAACGCATGAACGCGCCGATTGACACGACCGCAATAAAAGCAAAGGCGACCCATGGGGCTCGATACCGAGAGACGATAAACATACAAGACACCGACTAAAACAAAAAAGCAAGGCGTAATAATAAGTGATTTTTTACGCCTCTTCAGTCAGTTAGCTTGCAATCTATGGTCTTTTCACGACGAAAGCGAGTCTTCAATTGCGTTGCTGAGCTGCCGCTTCATTGACCTGAATTAGGACTAGACAGTTTGAGCCTTCCTCGCCGCTTTCTCTCGGAATTCACTGTAAATGAAAGTCAGAATTCCGGCCCAAATAAACAGCAAGGGAATGAGCTGCTGATGATTAAAGGGTTCATGGAAGAAAACCAATCCCACAAGCAGCGTGAGGATCGGATTCATATATTGGATAAAGCCGAGAATCGTCAGCGGAAGAACATTGGTCGCAGCGGAGAATGCAATCATCGGTACGGATGTCACCAGACCCACGCTGATGAGGAGAATCGTAATGTAGGTTCCGCCGGCAATAAAAGCTCCGACGCCGTTCGCATCAAGATAAAACAGGTAGGCAATGGCAAAGGGAAGCATAAGCGAGGCTTCCAATGCGTTGCTTACCCAAGGATCTATACCCAGACGTTTTTTAAAGACCCCGTAAAGCGCCCAGGAAGAAGAAACGCCCAATGCGATCCAAGGCATCCGACCGAGTGTGTAAATCATGATGCACACACCGAGAAAAGGTAGAAACACGCTCAGCTGCTTTAATCGGCTCAGCCGCTCTCTAAAGAACACGACGCCCAGTGCAACGGTAAACAACGGCGTTAAAAACATCCCGATGCCAAGTTCGACAACTTGATTGGATGTCGCGGCGTAAACGTTGATCCACCAGTTAATCGCCGCAATCGCTGCCGCTGCGAATAAGTTGAAATATTGAATCGGCTGCTTTTTGAATGTTTGAAGTGTGCTGAAGATCTCGGAAAATCGCCCGATCAGCATAAGAAATGCAGAGATCAGGACCAAGGACCAAAGCACTCGATGACCGATGACTTCCCAGCCCCGGACGCTTCCGAATAATGCCCAATACAAAGGCATAAAGCCCCAGCAGAGGTATGCGCCGACGGCGGCAAGAAGTCCCTTGGTTTGAGCGGTCATAGATTGTAGTTTTTGAGGTTTGTTGTGGCTGATATTCTACGAGCCGACCGCAGGCTCAACAATGCTCCGTTTACCGAGGCTTTTTGAGAAATCTGCCCGGATCAATCGCACGCAGAAGGTCGGCCTCCAACGGAATCGGCTCATTAAACATTTGCGCTGCGATGACTTTAGCGGCAAGTTCATTGAACACGGTACCTCGAGACCCCATAGCACAGCTCACGTAAATACCTGTCGCATTCGGAAAGCCTTCCGCTGCCGGCACTTGTCCGACAACCGGCAGGCGATCCGGCGCCACACAGCGGAACCCTTTGTAAAATCCGGCCGCATCAGCTTCAGTTAGCTGGGGAAACAGGTCCGTTAAATGAGAAAGGTTCTTTCGATGTGCCTCCTCTAGCGGCATTTGTTTCTCGGCACTCTCATAGGTTGCACCGACCCCGATCCAGTTGTCAGGACTATGAATGGCATAACCCGGACCTGTCACCGCACCTTTCAAGTCTGTCAAAGCGCCCTCACAGAGCAGGGACAATCTGCCTTTCCATCGGGTTAACGGAAGTTCGATTCCGGGTAGAAGATTAGCGGTATCAGCTGCGCAGCAAACGACCACCGCATCCGCTTCAGCAATGATTTGCCCGAGTGGGTCTTTTGCCTGCCACTTTTTTCCTTGCTTCGACAGAGTGCCGACCCGAGTGTTAAGCAGCAGAGAAGCACCCGATCGATTCAGACGCGCCCTCACCCATTCAGCCACAGCAACGATACCGGCGCCTTCGTGCCAGAGACCGCCCAACCGAGGCTTAAGACCGATTTTTGATTCGGCTTCCTCTGCTGACATCAGCCGGAGGAAATCTTTCGGAAAACTGAACGGTTTTGACTGAGCAAACCACTGCTGCCATTTTTGAAGTTCTGCTTCGTCTCTGGCCATCTGGAAAAGCCCCTCAGTCCGTACCAGCTCCGGATAGCTGCGCAATTCTTCCTGCAGCATCTCTAAACCCAACCTTGTCAGTCTAAAGAGCTGATTATCATCTCCGGAAGGCTGAGCATGCACCACGCCCCAGCGAAGCGCTGAGGCGCCGGCAGCACCCACTGGACCCGCATCGATAACTTGTACTTGGGCTCCGCGGCGTGCCAGCTCGCGAGCCACCGCCGAACCGGCCAGTCCGGCCCCGATGACAATAGCTGACTGAGGTTTTTCGACTGAATTTAAAAATGTCGTTGAGCGGCGATGCTTGAACTTAGGTTCAAAGCGGCCGACGGTCATTTCTGACTTGTGTCCGAAACCCGGAACCTTTTGGATCGCGAATCCCGCTTCCGTAAAAGCCTTTCTGACGGCCGAAGCCACGCACCAAGTCGCCAGTGTGGAACCTTCTCGAGCGTGCGAACAAATCGCCTTGAGCAGTCTGGGCTCCCACATCTCCGGATTCTTCTTAGGCGAGAAGCCGTCCGGATAGAAAGCATCAAAAGCGCCGGAAAGTTTTTTAGCTGCCGCGGAAGACGGCATAAAGTAGAGATCTAAGACGACGCGCCCTTCATCGAACGTCAGTCGATGAACACCCGGGGTCAGAGTCGGCCATTTGCCTGCCAACTCTTCGGCTTGCGCTTTCAGGCTAGAAGAGGCAAATGTTTTGATATCCGATGCTTGAAGGGGAAATCCTTCTACGGCCAAATAAAACAGTTTGCCGCTTCTCTGCGGATCTTCCCGCCACGCTTTCAGCGTCGTCAAAAAATTCGTGCCGAGGCCGAACCCGTTTTCAACAATCGTAAACTGATCTCTTCCCTGCCATCTCTCGGGCAGCCGGTTTCCGCCCAAAAAAACAAAACGGGACTGTTCATAAGCCCCGTCTTTGGATGCATAAACATCGCCGAACTCGGGGCTGTAAGCACAGCCCCGGTCGTCAAGAGAAATTTTCCCTTGAGCAATAGTCATATTGACGCTTAGTGCTTGAGCGGTTTGAAGCGCAGTCTGTGCGGTGTTGCCGCATCTCCGAGTCTGCGTTTCTTGTCTGCTTCGTATTCCGTATAGTTGCCGGCGAAGAATTCGACCTTGGAGTCGCCTTCAAAAGCCAGAATGTGTGTAGCGATACGGTCTAAGAACCAGCGGTCATGAGAAATGACCATGGCGCAGCCGGCAAATTCCAGCAGCGCTTCTTCCAGAGCACGGAGGGTTTCAACGTCCAAGTCGTTAGACGGTTCGTCAAGAAGAAGAACGTTGCCGCCGGCAAGAAGCGTTTTGGCCATATGGAGACGTCCGCGTTCACCGCCTGAGAGCGTCCCGACGATCTTCTGCTGATCTCCGCCCTTAAAGTTAAAGCGGCCGAGATACGCACGGCTCGGCATTTCGAATTTGCCAACCTTCAGAATATCCAGACCGTCGGAAACGGCTTCCCAAACGGTCTTATCGTTCGGAAGAGATTCTCTGGTCTGAGAAACTGCGCTGAGTTTAACGGTCGGTCCGATATCGATTTCGCCGGAATCCGGAGTTTCTTTGCCGGTGATCATCTTAAAGAGCGTGGACTTACCGGCACCGTTCGGGCCGATCACGCCGACAATCGCGCCGGGAGGAATCGAGAAGCTCAGATCGTCGATCAGGAGACGATCGCCGAAGCCCTTAGAAACGTTCTTGAATTCGATGACTTTATCACCGAGGCGGTCAGCCACCGGAATAAAGATTTCGTTGGTCTCGTTACGCTTCTGATATTCGTAGCTCGACATTTCTTCGAAGCGGTTCAGACGAGCTTTGCTCTTGGCCTGTCTGCCCTTGGCATTCTGACGAACCCATTCAAGTTCGTGCTTCATGGCCTTGATACGGGCGTCTTCTTTCTTCTGTTCCAGCTCTAAACGCTGCTCCTTCTGATCGAGCCAGGAGGAATAGTTGCCCTTCCAAGGAATGCCGTGTCCGCGGTCCAATTCAAGAATCCACTCGGCAGCGTTGTCCAGGAAGTAACGGTCGTGGGTCACGGCAACCACGGTTCCGGGGAAATGCTGTAGGAACTGTTCAAGCCAATCCACACTTTCTGCGTCCAGGTGGTTGGTCGGTTCGTCGAGAAGGAGCATATCCGGTTTAGACAGCAACAAGCGGCACAGAGCCACACGGCGCTTTTCACCGCCGGAAAGATTGCCGATCTTGGCATCCCAGGGCGGCAGGCGAAGTGCGTCAGCAGCAATTTCCATCTGTGTATCGGCGTTGGTACCGCCGGTCGCGATGATGGCTTCCAGACGAGCCTGCTCGGCAGCTAAAGCGTCGAAGTCGGCGTCAGGATCGGCATAAGCCTCGTAAACTTTATTAAGTTTTTCCTGAGCGTCGAAAATGTCGCCTAGACCTTCGGCAACCGTTTCGCGAACGGTTTTTTCAGGATCAAGAACCGGTTCCTGCGGCAGGTAACCGATCTTGATGCCGGGCATCGGAATGGCTTCGCCTTCAATTTCGGTATCCACGCCGGCCATAATCTTGAGCAGCGTAGATTTACCCGCGCCGTTTAAACCTAAGACGCCGATTTTGGCGCCCGGGAAGAAAGACAGGGAAATGTCTTTAAGAATTTGTCGCTTGGGCGGAACAATTTTGCCCACGCGGTTCATTGTGTATACAAATTGAGCCATAAAAATAAGCTGGTTATAGTGTTCGTTAATTAGTTGTCAATCGGCTTGCCGTGTTTGGCATTGCGCTTTTTCACGCCGAAGTATCCGCGAAGGACCCAGAGCTTTCTGAGCTTGGCAATGCGTTCGTTTTCCTTCTCGCGGAACTCGCCCATCTCATCCGGGCAATACTTCTTCCACTTCTTATAAACACCGCCGATATCCATATCTTCCATAAAAGAACGAATCTTTTGAGGAAGAGCTTGCGTATCTACGCTTGCCTGAAAATCAATCAACGCGGGCTTTCCGTTGACCTGCATGACCCAGTTGCTGGTTCCGCGGGTATCCAAATGAACCAGATGCCGGGCATGGATCGAACGAATAATCTCCTCGCATTCTTCCAAAAAAGTCGGAGAAACCTCTTTCTTCGGAACACGGTTTAAAACGCGGCCGGGAATATATTCAATCGCAAGCATATGCGGCGTCACCATGAAGGCTTCCGTCGGAACGCCTTCGAGGCCGTGAAGCTTGCGAACCGCTTTCAGTTCACGCCAAAGCACAAACTTAGCAAAACTGTTTTTTACAAGCCAATGGCGATCGGAAAAGTCTTTGATTGTCCAGCGCTTACCATTGATGTTAGCCACTGACACCCGGGCATTTCCCCATCGGCCGTCACGAAGCAGCTGCACATCTGCCTGCTCGAGATCCTCTTTAGTAAACGGTTTGATATCCGTCTGAGTCATCGGTCTTTATAAGCACCCACGTTGTTCTAAATTCACCAAACAGTGTTATCTCACTGTCTATTCGTGAAAAAATTATAGATTAATAGTGAAAAAACCGTAACGCAGGCAACGCCTCTAAGATGTTTACAGTTATGACCGAACGCCTGAGCGAGAGGACAACCGGAGATTAAAACTTATGGTTAGGCGTTAGAAGATTTCTGTCCTCAAACAGAAAGAGCAGGCGGATCAGCCTGCTCTCATTTTCCTATTTAGGACGATTCTGCGTTTTCTTCCTCAGGCTCGTCCTTCTTGCCGAATACGGCGCACAGCCATATACCGACTTGATAAAGGATCACCAGCGGCAAAGCCAGTAAGCACTGAGAAAGGACGTCCGGCGGCGTCACAATAGCAGCCAGAACGAAGGCACCGACAACCATATAGGGACGAGCCTTCTTCAGCTTTGAAATCGAAGTAATGCCCATGCGGTTTAAAACAACCACAATAATCGGCACTTCAAACGTCAAGCCGAACGCCAAGAACAGCGCCAGCACAAAGCTGAAGTACGAATCAATGTCCGGTGCGAAGTTCACGGAGTTCGGAGAGAATCCGGCAATGAACTGAAACACCATACGGAACACGATGAAATAGCAATATGCCATTCCAAGGAAGAACATGACCAAGCTCGAAATAATGATCGGAGCGGCCAGTTTCTTCTCTTTCCGATAAAGTCCGGGAGCAATGAAGCCCCAAAGCTGCCACAGCACATAAGGCAGTGCAATCACAAAAGCGACAAACAATGTCACTTTCAGCGGCACCATAAACGGCGCGATCACACCGGTGGCCAGCAGTTTTGCGCCCTGAGGCAAAGCCACCATCAACGGCTTGCTAAGGTAGTCGAAAATCTGCTTCATGAACGGCGACAAGCAGGCAAAAACCAGCAGAACCGACACAGCCATACGGACAATACGGGAGCGCAGCTCAATCAAATGAGCGACGAGTGTCTGCTCGCGGTCATCTTCCGGCCCGTCTTCCGGGCGTTCTACCAAATCTTTATCACTCATTCTTAAACACGTGAAATACGGGTTTTGTTAACGTGACTGCGCGGTGCAAAGCGTCCGGCGCCGGTCTTGGGAACAGAAGCAACCTTCTGGGCCTCAACCTGCTGCTTGAGCGCATTGATTTCACGCATTAAACCGGCAAGCGTGGGAGCGTTGGGATCTGTCATCGGCGTATTGGCCGGCGCTTGTCCGAAATTGTAGGATTCGACTGTAGGAGCCGGACCGCTCAGTTCCTGAGGCAGAGTCGGCTTGATGTCGGAAGCACCCCAATCGAAAGCTTTTTCCAGCATAGAGGTGTCGACCGACTTGTCGAGATTTTCCCAGGCGGCATCCTTGCCAAGGCCGGTAGAGGCAGAAGCTGTCTCGGTCTTAGCGGTACCGTCTACGATGTTCTCCATTGAAAGCTCGGCCTTCGGAGCGGTGGATTCCATCCACTGGTCCTTAAGCTCCTTGGAGGCGTTGTCCATCGTGGACTTGACTTCCTGGCCGGCGGAAGTGACGGAGTCCCGCACATCGCTGACCTGTTTTTCAATGGAGTCGGTGGTGTTCTTCAGACTCGACTGAAGGTCGCTCGCCATCTTTTTGGCATCTTCCTGAATTTTCTTCAGTTCAGAAAGTTCGACTTCTTTGTCGATATCATTTTTAACCTGCGAGACAAACCTCTGGGCTTTCCCCATAAGAGAGCCTGCAGTTTTTGCTACCTGAGGGAGTTTGTCGGGGCCGAGGACGACCAACGCGATGGCCGCGATGACCCCGATTTCGCCCATGCTTAAATCAAGCATATGTACTCAATCGTGTTGAATTAAGCCTGTTTCTTTTCTTCAGTTTTAGCTTCTTCCTTAGCAGCAGGTGCTTCAACCGGTTTCTGCTCGGCAACCTGAGCCGGTTTGGCCGGTTCGTCCTGAGCTTCCTTCATGCCTTCTTTGAAGCCCTTAACGGCACCGCCGAGGTCTTTACCCATGTTCTTAAGTTTGCTGGTACCGAAAATCAAAACAACGATAACCAGCACAACTAACCAATGCCAAATGGAAAGAGAACCCATTTTTTACTCCTAGAGTTTTGTCCAAGGACGCGGGCCGCCCAAGACATGTACGTGAATATGATTTACTTCCTGACCACCGTCATGTCCGGTGTTGATCACGACGCGGAAGCCGTTATTTGCACCCGCTTCTTTTGCCAGCACAGGCGCTAAAGCCAGAATTTTACCTAAAAGCGGCTCTTCTGCTTTGCCCATGACGGCTAAAGAGTCGTAATGCTGTTTGGGGATAATCAGGAGATGAACAGGTGCAGCAGGGTGAATGTCTTTAAAGGCAATCACTTCGTCATCTTCATAAACTTTTTGGGAAGGGATCTCTCCCCTTGCGATTTTGCAAAAAAGGCAATCTTCCTTTTGCATACCATTCTCCGAGTTACTTTTATATTTTTAAAGAATTCAGCCGTTGGCTCAATATGGATAACCCTACCTTAGGGTTGTTATTAACTCTTTCTCACGATTCTTTTCGATTCGCTTTTTCGACCAAACCTGAGGTTCCCTCTCTGCGGGCGAGTTCCTGAAGCACTTCTTCGGGACGGATTCCGGCCTGAGAAAGCACGACCATGGAATGGAACCAAAGGTCGGCAGTTTCATAAATCAAATGATCACGATCGCCGTCTTTTGCGGCCATCACGACTTCTGTGGCTTCCTCACCGACCTTTTTTAAAGCGGCATCCGGGGCTTTCGAAAATAATTTGGCAACGTAACTGACCTTCGGGTCTCCGCCCTTGCGGCTGTCGATGACGTCGGCAATTTCGCTGATAACAGGAACGCGTTCCATTTTTTATTCCTTTAGTGATGTTCCTTGCCGTACATCTCTTCCGGAGACTTCAGGACAGGAGCATTCTCTTTCCAGTCTTTGCCGTCCCAGCTGCGGTAAAAGCAGCTTCTGTGGCCGGTATGACAGGCAATGTTTCCTTTTTGCTCAACTTTGTAAATAACGGAGTCCCCGTCACAGTCGAGCAAAACCTCAAAAACTTTTTGACGGTTCCCGCTTTGTTCGCCTTTGCGCCAAAGCTTCTGACGGGAACGTGAGAAATAGGTGCCGAATCCGGTCTCCAAGGTCTCTTCCAGAGCTTCTTTATTGGCCCAAGCCAGCATCAGGATCGTGCCGTCATGGGCATCCTGCGCAATCACAGGCACCAGGCCGTCGGCATTAAAGCGAACTTCTTCAATCATGACCGGTCCTTAGTCAAGACGGACAGGAATACCGCGATCCTGCATGTAACGCTTAGCTTCTTCGATCGTGTATTCACCGAAGTGGAAAATCGAAGCGGCAAGTACGGCGTCCGCATGGCCCACGACAATGCCGTCGACCAAATGCTGCAGATTTCCGACGCCGCCCGAGGCGATCACGGGAATCGATACGGAGTCGCTCACGGCGCGCGTTAATTCCAGATCAAAACCGGCCTTTGTTCCGTCGCCGTCCATACTGGTGAGAAGAATCTCGCCGGCGCCGAGCTTTTCAACCTTCTTGGCCCATTCAACCGCGTCAATGCCCGTCGGCGTTCTTCCGCCCCGCGTATAAACCTCCCAAGTTCCGTCGCCTCTGCGCTTGGCATCGATGGCAACCACAATGGCCTGACTGCCGTAGATCGAAGAGGTCTCGGCAATCAGATCGGGATTATTCACGCCTGCGGAGTTAATCGAGACTTTATCTGCGCCGGCATTCAACAGACGACGGACGTCTTCTGCTTTACGCACCCCTCCGCCGACAGTCAGCGGAATAAAGACCTGAGCCGCAACGTCTTCAATAACTTTGAGGATCAAATCTCTTTCGTCGGAAGTCGCCGTGATGTCCAGAAAGGTCAGTTCATCGGCGCCCTGCTCGTCATAGCGGCGAGCAATTTCCACCGGGTCTCCGGCGTCTCTGAGGTCGACGAAATTCGTTCCTTTGACCACGCGGCCTCCGGTGACGTCCAAACACGGAATGATGCGTTTTGCGAGCATGAATTTATCCTTCGAGATCGGCCTGATTGTCTTTGGCGGCTTCTGTCGCTTCGACTAAATCAAGCGCCTGTGTGAAGTCCAAGGTACCCTCGTAAAGAGAGCGGCCCAAAATCGCCATCGTCACGCCGTCGTCCTCAACGGCAAGCAGCTTGCGGATGTCGTCCAAATCACGGATACCGCCGGAGGCGATAACGGGGATAGAGAGCTGGCTCGCTAATTCGGCGGTTGCCTCGACATTGCAGCCGGTGAGCATACCGTCACGGCTAATGTCGGTGTAAAGGATGGCGTCCACACCGTAGCCCTCGAATTTTTTGGCTAAGTCAGTGGCAGAGTGACCGGTGTTCTTTGTCCAGCCGTCGGTCATGACCATGCCGTCCTTGGCATCCAGAGAAACGATAACGCTGCCGCCGTACTCACTGCAGACGTCATGCAGGAATCCCGGAGCTTTCACGGCAGCCGTTCCGATCACGACATAGTCCACGCCGAGGTCGAGCACTTCGCCGACGCGCTCCAGCGTGCGCATACCGCCGCCGACTTCAATTTCAACGTCTTCTGCGAATTCATTGCAGATCTTGCGGATCACGGAAAGGTTCACGGGCTTTCCGCTTCTGGCCGCGTCCAAGTCAACCAGATGCAGACGTTCGGCGCCGAGCTCAACCCAATGACGGGCCTGAGCAACGGGGTCAGTGTTGAAGACAGTAATGTTGGAAGTTAAATCTCCCTGGCGAAGACGAACACAGTGTCCGTCTTTAATGTCAATAGCGGGAATTAACAACA
>ENA-OPAW01000033-OPAW01000033.1-human-gut-metagenome-genome-assembly--contig:-NODE-33-length-70554-cov-5.004426_pt1 | contig 70554 bp, 59 predicted proteins | sample MGYA00241060_ERZ501436 | MGnify/ENA primary metagenome ERZ501436 (study PRJEB25962, sample SAMEA2042619) | human gut metagenome | biome: human gut; feature: human-associated habitat; material: faeces... | reverse complement strand
TTCCTTTGATTCTGCCCTATGTCTAGTAGGGAGCAAAGGGGTTCCATGTCATTAAATTACGCTTTTTATAAGGCCCTTAAGCAAATCTGTGCTTAAGGGCCTTATAAACCAAAGGCGGATGTTTCTTTCCGACTACTCTTTCAGAACAGCACCGTATTCTTTCATCTGCCTAACAGAAGCCCCATTAAGCTCTACTCTGTGTGACACACTAACGAGGCGGTCAAGAATGGCGTCTGAGTAGGTTGTGTCGTTAATGTATTCACTCCATTTGTTTACGGGTAAAACGCTAGTAACGATTGTGCTTGCATACATGTACCTTTCGTTTATGATTTCCAGCAGATCCTGACGTGATCGGGCATCAAGCTGGCCGATCCCCCAATCGTCCAGCACAAGAAGATCAATGGTTTTCATCTCCTTGAGCTTCTTGAAGTAGGTTTCAACAATTTGGTGTGATGCCGCCATTTGGTTCAGCAGCAAGGGTACTCTTACAACCCTTGCTGTTCTGCCTTTTATGCAAGCCTGATTCACTAGGGCACAAGCTAAGAAGGTTTTCCCACATCCGGCAGCGCCTGTGATGATAATGTTCTGGTGCTCTTCCATCCATCTCATCGTAAGCAATGCGTCGATTTTGTTTTTGTCCAAGCCACGCTCAATGCTGAAGTCAATTGTGTCGGGCCGCGCATTTGGAAGACAAATTTTGGCCTCTTTCAGCCGCCTCGCCAACGCGTTGGAGTCTCGTCTCTGCATCTCGTTTTCCATGATTTCATAGATGCAATCCAGAGCGGACATTCCGCATTCATCGGGATCCGACAGGATAGAAGTAAGCCTTTCGTAGGCGGCTCTCATTCGTAATCGATAGAAGAGAGTTTTTAAGTGATTCAGTTTGTCCTCAGCAGTAATTATTGCGGATGTTTTCATGGCTAATGGTCCTGTAGTTAAGATCTGTTGCGTTTTCGGTGAGCCCTAAGAGCGTCTCTTTCTGACGCATCTTTGCCCACTCTTTGATGTATTCGTAATTTAGGTACCGATGTTCGTAAGCAGCCTGCAGTGCTTCTCTGGCAATTGCTATGGGACACTCCCTCAAGAGCAGTTTTAAGCAAAAGCAGAAGCGTCGTGCATTCAAACTGTCGACTTTCCATTTCGCGGTGAGTACGTTGCTAACCGTCTCTCGGTCATAGCCGCATTTGACAAGCTCTTCTACCCATTGTTCTTTGGTTAAGCGCTGTCGTTTCTCCTTCGGAGTTAAGTGTTCCGGAAGAATGTGTGTTTTTTCGCCGGTGATTTCTAAGTAGCGCTTGTGTTGCGCTATGCAGCTTCCTGTCTCTTTGTCATAAATCAAGACTCGTTCTTCCGTCTTTAACACCGTTACGGTCATTCCCACATAAATGACCGGAACGCTGTAGCGATGTCCTCCGTCTTCGCCGAGCCGTATGCAATGACCTTTATCGACTTTCAAATATCTCCAGTTTCCGATTTCATAGGGAAGAATCGGCAGGTTCTTGAGCTTCTGCCTTTCATGAGTGTTGAACTCAAGTTCTCTGTTGCTTTGAAGGTTCTTTGTGAAGGGACGCTTGTTAAATATGTCCCTATGCTCAGCAATTTGTTGGTTCAGGTCCTCCAAGTTGCCGGCACGTATAGGTCCATTGAGTCTTAGGGAAGCAAGGACGCGTCGATAGGTATGTGTGACGCTGTTTTCTACCCGATTTTTCCCTTTAGGGGTTCCCGGTCGGCAAGCAAATGAGCTGATACCGTAATAATTGCACAGCGATTGAAGGATAGGACTGTAGTCAATTTTGTCCTTGCCGTGTGTGACTACCAAGCTTTTAGCGTTGTCTACGATCAGCGTTTTCGGAGCGCCGCCGAAGAACTCGAGTGCTTTGACAATCCCGCCCATCCAAGAAATCTGCTTCTCGTTTTCAAAAGCGCATATGTATATTTTCTGACTGAATGTCAGAGTTGCCAGAAATAGCCTACTTGTGCGCTTTTTACCTCTTCTATCAATCCAGGTAACTGAGTCTCCTGCAAAGTCGACTTCGAGCGACTCGCCGGGGATTCGTTCTAAATTGGTATAAATCTGAGTCGGTGTTTTTTCTTTGATCAGCTTTTCCAGCCGGCGACAAAATGTCGCATAAGAGCAAGCAGTTTCGGGGTCCTCAGACTTGTAGTGTTCATACAGAAGCTGCCTGGTTGCATATTTAACGTTCGTGAGTTTTCCAAGGATCTCCTCTGCATTGAAGTCTCTGTACTCACGTTTTATTGGAACTCGTACGGTCTCTTCCAACTCCTGTTCCTGGCATTCAGACGCCTGAGCCAATGTCAGGTTCGACTGTTTAATGCGATTAGCGTACTTGCTAACCGTTGACTTGGATATGCCTAATGCCTTTGAGACTTCAGAGTACGAACAGCCTTCATTAAGTTTGGCTGCTATATCTTTAATCGTTGCCATCGTGGATTCTTTCATAGGGGTCCTTTTAAATAAAAAGACCCAAAAGTTACAATCCAACGATTAAAAAATGGTTATATGCTAACTGTTCGCACCAGTGAGAACACCGTAATTACATCTTTTCGGTTAATCAGTGAACGACAAGATTTTTCAAGCGTTCGCACCGGTGAGAACACCGTTCGCGCGCGTGCGAGAATTCAATGTTCGGGTCTTTTGAATCGAGAAGAAGTGTGGTTGCTAGTGGAATTTTTGAAAATAAAATTCCCGCTCCGATTTTCAATCGAGAAGCGGGAACTCCTTGTCCGTGGACACCCTCTCCGAAAACTCGAAGAACCCTCACGATACATTCGTATCTCCGAAGGGACACACGGCGGCAGGCGCCGACTTTTCCGCTCTTGACAAGGATTTCAGATTAACAGAATCCTTGTCCCAGCACAATATTTAGTCTTCCTTGAACGCTACCTCGCGGCCTTTCTTAATACTCGGTAAGAGGATGAGCAGCAACAGGAAGATGGCCATCATCAAGAGAACGAGAGAGATGGGGCGCGTAAAGAAGGTCGAAGGATCCCCACGAGAAAGCAGCATCGCTCTTCTGAGGTTTTCTTCCATCATCGGTCCGAGAATGAAGCCCAGGATCAATGGCGCTGATTCACACTTAAGTTTTGCAAAAAGGTAGCCAAGTGCACCACAGATAATCGTGATGTAGACATCAAACGGATTGTTGTTAATGGAATAAACGCCGATGCAGCAGAAAGTCAGAATCATCGGGTAGAGCAGTCCGTAAGGCACGCGCAGCAGCTGAACCCAAACACCGATCAAAGGCAGATTCAAAATGACAAGCATCAGGTTGCCGATCCACATGGAAACCACCAGCCCCCAAAAGAGTGTGGGGTTGGAACTCATTACCTGCGGTCCCGGTGTGATGTTGTGAATCATCAGGGCGCCGATCATCAGCGCCATCGTGGCGTTGCAGGGAATACCGAGTGTGAGCATCGGAATGAAACTCGTCTGAGCTCCGGCATTGTTGGCGGATTCAGGACCGGCGACACCGGCAATATTTCCTTTACCAAACGGAGGATTAGCATGGCTGCCGCCGACTTTTTTCTCAAGCGTGTAGGAAGCAAAAGAGGCAAGCAGGGCACCGCCGCCGGGAAGAATACCAAGGAAGGAGCCCAGCAGGGTACCGCGGGTAATGGCCGGCGCGGCCTTGCATAACTCTTTGCGGCTCGGCCAAATAGAACCGACTTTTTCTGTAATGGAATCGCGCGCTTCGCCCTTGGACAAATTTACGATAATTTCCGTGAATCCGAACAGGCCCATAGAAATGGCGACGAAATCGATGCCGTCCTGGAGTTCGGCAATGCCGAAATCGAAACGGAAGGTTCCGGAGTTGACGTCCGCGCCGATGATACCGAGAAGAAGACCTAAGATGATCATGGCAAAAGCCTTGAGTACGGAACCGTTGGCTAACACAACAGCGCCGACAAGGCCCAAGACCATCAGACTAAAGTATTCGGCCGGCCCAAATTTGAAGGCAAGTTCTATCAAAGGAGGTGCGAAAGCAGCAACCAAAATCGTTGCAAAGCAGCCGGCAATAAAAGAACCGATTGCAGCGATACCGAGAGCGGTGCCGGCTTTTCCTTGGCGGGCCATTTGGTAACCGTCTAAACAAGTAACTACTGAGGCTGACTCGCCCGGGAGGTTAACCAAAATAGCAGTCGTTGATCCGCCGTACTGAGAGCCGTAGTAAATGCCGGCGAGCATAATCAGTGCGGAAGTCGGATCGAGTGTGTAGGTGATCGGCAGCAGCATGGCTAACGTTGCTACCGGCCCCAGGCCCGGAAGAACGCCGATCAACGTGCCGAGCGTGACACCTAAGAAACAGTAGAGGAGGTTCTGAAGAGAAAGTGCGGTGGCAAAACCGACAGCCAAATTATTCAGTAAATCCATAATTCAGCCCCTTAGTTCGTCAGAAAAGCAGGCCAGATTGGCACAGTTAAATCAAGGCCGAGGACAAAGATCAGCCAGACGGCGACGCATAGAAATGCACAAAGAAGAAGGGTCCGTATCCAGCGGAAAGGACGGTTGCCGAAAGAAGATAAGAAAACCATCACAGCAGTCGCAGGGATCAGACCTGCAGGTCTGAGCAGCACGGCAAAAATCGTGACGGATCCCAAGATCACAAAAAAGTTGTACCAGTCGAACTTTCCGAATTTGCCGCCGTCTTCTTCTGTACTTTTAAAAAGAACTGACTTAGCCGTAATAAAAAAACCAAGGAAAAAGAGAAAGCCGCCGAGCAGCATCGGGAAATAGCCCGGACCCATGCGGGAGGCCGTCCCGATGTTGTAGTTGTAAACAGAGTAGAGGCAGAAAAAACCTCCGAAGGCCATGAACATCAAACCGGCCCAAAAATCTCTTTGATCCTTGATCATAGGTAAAACGAAAATTAACGAAGGCCGGAAACCGGCCTTCTAGGTTGTACAAATTCAGCAGAGTATTAGTCTACTTTCGCTCCGCTGGTCTTCACAATTTCTTTGTATTTGACGAGCTCGGCTTTTACAAAGTCGTTCAGCTGAGCGGGAGTTCCGGCTTTTTCAACGGCGCCCATCTTGTCGAAGCGTTCAGCCATGGGTTTGGACTTAATAGCTTTGACAAAAGCTTGGTTGAGTTTATCAACGACTTTCGGGTCCATCTTGGCCGGTCCGAAGAAGGCGTACCAAGTAGAAATATCAAATCCGGGAACACCGGCTTCAGCCATTGTCGGAACGTTTGGCAGAGAGGGAGCACGGAACGTTGTTGTCACGGCGAGCGGAATTAACTTGCCGGCTTTGATGTTGGCGCTCGCAGAAGCAAGGTTGTCAAAAATCATCTGAGTGTCGCCGCTCAGTACGCTCATTTGAGCAGCCGCTGCGCCCTTAAACGGAATGTGGACGATCTTGATGCCGGTGGCGTTCTTTAAAAGCTCGCCTGACATATGACCTGCGGAACCGTTGCCGCCGGAGGCATAGTTAATAGCATCCGGGTTCTTCTTGGCGTACGCGACCAAATCTTTAACAGTCTTGATGCCGGTTTTCTGGGAGAATTCAGGTGTAATGACCAGTACGTTCGGTGTCTGAGCGATCAGCGTAATCGGAGTGAAGTCCTTGATTGGATCGTAGGGCAGTTTGCTGAAAAGGTTGGGGTTCACAGCGTGCGTTGCTAAGGCGCCCATGACGATTGTCTTTCCGTCCGGAGCCTGTTTTGCAACGTAGTCCACACCGATGTTGCCGCCGGCACCCGGCTTGTTTTCAACAATGATATTGCCCAGGTCATGACGGGCTTCTTCAGCGACGGCACGGGCTGTGACGTCTAAAGGACCTCCGGGAGGATAGGGGACAATAATACGGATCGGATCTTCAGCGGCGAAAGAAGGGAATGCTGCGCAGCCTAAAGCTGCTGCTCCAAGGGTACAGACAGAACGTCTAGTAATTTTGATAGTCATTTTCTACCTTTCTCGTTTGTGGTTATCGGGCAGAGTTAACTGCCTTTTTAGAATTCTATGGAAAAATAAGGCTAAAAACAGAAAATTGACCACGTATTCTCACTTTTATCAGAGTTATGGAGTATAATTTCTCGATTATTTCTATTTAATTGAGAAAAACAAGTCATCCATTTCAAGAATTGCGCAAAATTAATTCAAAAGAACCGGCGACAAATGCAATAGTCGTTTTTTTGATTTTCAAGATTTGAGTTTCATGAAGCGTTAAGCACGAAGCCTTAGCATCACCCTTGTAATGTTTTTCTCTTGGCGCGCCCCGATTCTTTGGCGACGGCTTTAAGCCCTTCCAGGTTGATGATGCGAACGTGTCTCTGGTTAATTTCAATCAGGTTCAATTCATCAAAGTGGGTGAGCGTCCTGCTGACGGTCTCGAGCTTGAGGCCCAAGAAACTGCCGAGTTCGCCTCGAGTCATTCTTAGGACGAACTCGCTTTTTGAGAATCCTCGGGCTTCGAACTTTCTTGCAAGGTTCAGCAGGAAAGAAGCCAGCAGCTGTGTTGAGTTGGTGCAGCCGAGGATGAGCAGGTTTTGATGCGCCGCGACAATTTTTCTTCCGAGCAGAAGACGGAATTGGCGCGAGATTTTCGGATCTCGGTCGCAAAGTGCTTCGAGTTCGCGATAGCGCAAGGAACAGATTTCACTGTCCTCGAGGGCCGTGACGGTGCAGGTGTGATATTCGGTTGGGATCGTTTCGGCGCCGAGTACCTCTCCGCTCATGTGGAAATCGGTGACTTGTTCGCTGCCGTTTTCGGTGAGGACCGAACTTTTAAATGAACCGAGTCGGGTGACGAAAAGCGCATCAAGGGGGTCGCCGGCTCTAAACAGTACTTCACCCTTTGGAACTCTTCTTTGGGAGACGATATGAGAGGAAAAAATTTCTGTTTCTGCGTCATTCAGATCGGCGGACAGGCAAAGATGCCTGAGGTAGCAGCCGGCACAGCCGGTGCGATTTGCCGATAAGGATTGCGTGAAATTAGAAGCCATTTTCTCTAAATACTGTTATAAGAGGCAAAAAAGCTGTGCGGCCTTTGATGATTTGAGATAATTTCGCCTGTTGGAAAAATAATAACAGAACCTAGAAAAATCAAAAGATCTTTTAAAAAGGAACCCTGATGGAAACACAAGGAAAGCTGAACGTTGAATTCCCGGATCTGGAGCTGCTCCAAAGGTTCGATGTTCCGGGCCCGAGATACACTTCTTATCCCACTGCGGACAGATTTACAAAGGAATTCGGCGCCGAAGATTTTAAGAAAGTCCTTAATGCGAGAGGGACCGGTGAAAATACGGCAGATTTATCCCTGTATGTTCACATTCCTTTCTGTGCGAATGTCTGCTTCTTCTGCGGCTGCAACAAAGAAGTCACGAAAGATCACTGTCGATCCAAAGAGTATTTGGAAGTTTTAAGCAAAGAATGTGAACTCGTTTCTGCCGAGATCGGCGGCAATAAGGAAGTGGTGCAGCTTCACTTTGGCGGCGGCTCCCCGACCTTCCTGAACAATGAAGAAATTTTCCAGGTGATGGACATTATCCGTTCTCACTTCGCGCTGGCGCCGGATGCAGAAATTTCCATTGAAGTCGATCCTCGTTCGACCCCTGTCGACAAGGTTGAAGTTTTGGCCAAAGCCGGTTTCAACCGGATGAGTATCGGCGTTCAGGATTTCGATAATCGCGTTCAGATTGCCGTGAACCGTGTCCAGCCTTTCGAAATGACGAAAGCCGTTCTTGATGCAGCTCGTGCCAACGGCTTTAAGTCCATCAATATGGACTTAATTTACGGTCTTCCTTTCCAGTCCCGCAAAACCTTTGAAATGACTCTGGACAAAGTGATCGAACTTTCTCCGGATCGTATCGCGCTCTATCACTTTGCTCATCTGCCCGAACACTTTAAACCGCAGAGACGCATCAATGCCGAAGACCTTCCGAGCACGCCGGAAAAAGTCGGCATCATGATGGATGCTATCAAGCGTTTGAGCGCCAACGGCTATCACTTCATCGGTATGGACCACTTCGCCAAGGTCACCGACGAACTCGCCAAGGCTCAGGAAAACGGTACGCTGCAGAGAAACTTCCAAGGTTATTCCACTAAGCCGGAGTGCGACATGGTTGCGCTCGGTGTTTCTTCTATTAGCAAAGTCAACGGCTGCTATGCCGCCAATCCGCGCGACTTGGAAAGTTATTACGCAGCCATCCGCAGCGGTAACTTAGCCACCAACCGCGGCTACCTCTTAAATGACGATGACCGTCTGCGTGCAAAAGTCATTATGGAACTGATGTGCCAGTTCAAAGTTGTTAAGGCCGATATCGAGAAAAAATTTGACATTAACTTCAATGAATACTTTGACTTTGAACTGAACAATCTCAAACACTTCGAGGCTGAAGGTCTGGTTCGCCTGGAACCCGACTATATTGAAGTAACACCGAAGGGCAAACTGCTGGTGAGAGCCGTAGCGATGAACTTCGACCGTTACCTGCGTGAAGACGAAAGAGTTCGCCGCTATTCCCGTATCGTTTAATGCTGAAAAACAAAGCAGTTTCTTTTAGAAATTGAGGACAAAAAGTTAGCCTGGACACTGGTAAAAAGGTGTTCAGGCTTTATTGTTTTACCGTGGAAATCTGCGGTCTAAAAAGGCGGATGCAGAGAGCCATCTGCTAAAATACCGCGGTTACACATTGCTGTTTCGGCAGCTTACTTTGAGAAAATATAAATGTTCACTGCATCAGAAATACGATCTACGTTTCTGAAGTTCATGGAGTCCAAGGGACACACTATCGTCGCTTCCAGCCCGGTAGTCCCCGGTGACGACCCCACATTGCTGTTTACCAACGCAGGTATGAACCAGTTCAAGGATGTTTACCTTGGCTTTGACAAGCGTCCCTACACACGTGCGACGACCAGTCAGAAATGTGTTCGTGCCGGCGGCAAGCACAATGACTTGGAAAACGTAGGCTATACCGCTCGCCATCACACATTCTTTGAAATGCTTGGCAACTTCAGCTTCGGAGATTACTTCAAGCGTGATGCCATCAAGAATGCCTGGGAGCTTCTTACCGAACACTTCAAACTCCCGCCTGAAAAACTCTGGGTGACTGTGTACGCCGAGGACGACGAGGCTTACAACATCTGGAATAAGGAAGTCGGTATCCCTGCCGATAGAATCGTTCGTATCGGCGACAACAAGGGCGCTCGTTTCGCTTCCGACAACTTCTGGATGATGGGCGATACCGGCCCCTGCGGTCCTTGCTCCGAAATTTTCTATGACCACGGCCCCTCCGTTGCCGGAGGCCCTCCCGGAAGCCCCGACGAAGACGGCGACCGCTACATGGAAATTTGGAACCTCGTGTTCATGCAGTTCAACCGTGATGAAAAAGGCGTAATGCACAAGCTGCCGCGTCCCAGTGTGGATACCGGTATGGGCTTGGAACGTATTTCTGCCGTTCTTCAGGGTGTTCATTCGAACTACGAAATCGACTTGTTCCAGAACCTCATGAAGGCCGTCATTGACGAAGTCAAGGCTGCCGGTGCTGAGGATGTTGATCCGAACAGTCCCTCCGTTAAGGTCATTGCCGACCATATCCGTGCCTGCACATTTATCATTGCCGACGGCGTTGTTCCGGGCAATGAAGGCCGCAGCTACGTTCTTCGCCGTATCGCTCGCCGCGGTATGCGTCACGGCTTCAAGCTCGGCGCCCGCAAACTCTTCTTCAGCAACTTGGTTAAGGCCGTTGCTAAAGAAATGGGCGACCAGTACCCTGAAATCCATAATCCCCATATTCAGGAAGTCCTGCGCCAGGAAGAAGTTCGCTTTTCTCAGACCCTCTCCAAAGGCTTGGATATTCTTAACGAAGCCCTGGCTTCCGGCACCAAGATCCTGGGCGGCGACGTAGCATTCAAACTGCACGATACTTATGGCTTCCCGGTTGACCTGACTGCCGACGTCTGCCGCGAAAAGAATGTTTCTGTTGACTTTGAAGGCTTTGATGCCTTGATGGAAAAGCAGCGTGAACAGGCTCGCGCTAAGGGCAAGTTCAAGATGGCTCAGGGCCTCGAATACGAAGGCAAGCCGACAGAATTCTTAGGTTACGACACCCTCACAGTTCAGGCCTGCCGCGTCGAAGCTATCTACAAAGACGGCGAACTTGTCAAAGACGCCGAAGCCGGTGACGAAGTTGTTGTTGTGTTCGACCGTACTCCGTTCTATGCAGAGAGCGGCGGTCAGATGGGCGACAAGGGCACCTTCAAGAACAAGACAACGATCCTCAAGGTCGACGATACATTCAAGATCAAGGCTGACGTCTTTGGTCATATGTGCTATGTCGCCGAAGGCGAAGTTAAAGTCGGCGATCTCTTCAGCGCTCAAGTCGATGAAGAAAACCGCGAAGCGACGGCCCGCAACCACTCCGTGACGCACTTGATGCACAAGGCACTGAGAGAAGTGCTCGGTGCCCATGTTCAGCAGCGCGGCTCCATGGTTAATGGCGACAGAACCCGCTTCGACTTTGTTCACACCTCTCCTATGACTCGTGAACAGATCAACGAAGTCGAAGACATCGTGAACAAAGAAATTCTCCGCAATGCGCCGACTCAGACCCGAGTCATGCCGATCGACGAGGCTAAGAAGACCAACGCGGTCATGCTGTTCGGAGAAAAATACGGTGAAAAGGTTCGTGTTCTTAACATCGGCTCCAGCTGCGAACTTTGCGGCGGTACCCATGTCCAAAGAACCGGCGACATCGGTATGTTCAAGATCATTTCTGAATCCGGTATTTCCGCCGGCGTTCGCCGTGTTGAAGCTGTAACCGGTATGGCCGCTCTGCACTACGCTCAGAACCAGGAAGAGATCATCCGTGAAGTGGCTGAAGAACTCAAAGCTCCGGCTCTCGAGGTTGTTTCCAAGGTTGTTGATACGGTTGAACATCTGAAACGCACTGAAAAAGACTTGAATGCACTTAAGGTCAAGTTTGCTCAGGCCGGTGCTGCTCATGTGGCCTCCCAGGCTCAGGATGTCAACGGCGTCAAGGTTCTTGTGACCGAGATGAAAGGCATCGAAACCAAGGAACTTCGCAATTCCGTTGACGGTCTTAAAGACCAGCTCAAGAGCGGCGTGATCGTTCTGATCAAGTCTGAAGACGGTAAAGCCAGTGCTGCGGTCGGTGTGACGAAAGACCTCGTCGGCAAGATCAAAGCAGGCGATGTGATGAAGTTTGTTGCCGAGCAGCTCGGCGGTAAAGGCGGCGGACGTCCTGACTTTGCACAGGGCGGCGGCGCAGCGCCTGCCGACCTGAACGCTCTGCTCGGTAAGATCAGAACGTTCATCACAGAAAAGCTTGCCTAATCAGCTTTTCTGAACGGAACTAAACCGTTGTGAAACCTCCGGATGAAAATTCGGGGGTTTATTTTTTGGCACAAAAAAGAAAAGGCTCGCGAATGCGAGCCTCTATCGAAGATGCCGTTAGATTAGTCCGGATAGCCTTCCGGATTCATTTGCTGCCAGCGCCACGTGTCTTCACACATTTTCTCGATGCCGCGCTTAGCCGTCCAGCCGAGAAGCTCCCTGGCAAGCTCAGGGTTGGTCCAGTAGGCGGCTTTATCGCCGGCACGACGTGGACAGATTTCATAAGGAATATGTTTTCCGCTGGCTTTCTCGAACGCTTTAACGAGCTCCAGTACAGTGGTGTTGCCGCCGGTGCCGAGGTTAACGGTGAGAAGCTGTGGCTTGCCGTCTAATACCCTCAATGCATCCAAATGACCTTCTACAAGGTCCTGAACATGGATATAGTCGCGGGCACCGGTGCCGTCTCTGGTTGGATAGTCGTTTCCGAATACTTTCAGAGAAGCGCGTCTGCCGACGGCAACCTGAGAAATGAAAGGCATCAGATTATTCGGGATACCGTTCGGATCCTCTCCGATTAAGCCGGATTCATGGGCTCCCACCGGGTTGAAATAACGCAGAATGGCAATCGACCAATCCGGTTCGGCTTTGAAGGTCTTGCGCAGAACTTCCTCGATCATCCACTTGCTCAGACCGTAGTTGTTGATCGGAGCGAGTGGTGTGCTTTCGTCGAATTCATCGTAACCGGGGTCGCCGTAAACAGTTGCAGATGAAGAGAAGACAAATTCTTTGACGCCGAATTTCTTCATGACGCGAAGCAGAACAATGGTTCCTTCAACGTTATAGGAAAAATAGAGAAGAGGATCGGCTTCGGATTCTCCGACGGCTTTGCGGCCGGCAAAGTTAATGACGGCATCAATCGGATAATCCGTGAACAGCTTCTCTAAAGCCTTTTCATCTCGAATGTCACCGCGAACAAGTGTCGGACGCTTTCCGGTGATCATTTCAATGCGGTCTACGACTGCAGGTTTGGAGTTGCTGAAGTTATCAAAAATAATCGGCTCCATGCCGGCTTCGATCAAACGCACCACCATGTGGGAGCCTATGTAGCCGGTACCGCCGGTAACGAGAATATGTTTTTTCATAGTCCGCAAAATAAAAATTGGCAGTCCGCCCGAAGGCGGATGCCAAACAATCATCGAATAGAGCTAAAAATTATTTATCAAGTGCATCGAAAATGCGGCGGCTGACTTCCTTGACGTCGCCGACGCCGTCGATCTTGATATATCTTGTCTTGCTGTCGCCCTTAGCAGCCAGGTTCTGGTAGAAACCGACAAGAGCTTCGGTCTGAGCGTGATAAACCTCAAGACGTTTTTTAACGGTTTCTTCCTTGTCGTCCGGACGCTGAACCAGGGGTTCGCCGGTAACGTCATCAACGCCTTCAACCTTAGGAGGATTGAATTTAACGTGATAAGTACGGCCGGAAGCGACGTGTACTCTGCGGCCGCTCATACGTTCAAGAATGACTTCATCGGGAACGGCGATTTCGACGACGTCGTCGATAGGGATACCGGCCTTAACCAAAGCTTCGGCCTGAGGAATTGTGCGAGGGAAGCCGTCAAAGAGGAAACCGTTCTTGCAGTCCGGCTTTTCTAATCTTTCTTTGACCAGGCCGATGATAATGTCATCGCTGACCAGTTCTCCTGCATCCATAATCTTCTTGGCAGCTAAACCGAGAGGAGTTCCGGCCTTCACTGCAGCTCTGAGCATGTCACCCGTAGAAATCTGAGGGATTCCGTAATGTTCACAAATACGGGCTGCTTGTGTACCTTTACCGGCACCGGGAGCTCCGAGAAGAATTAAGCGCATGAATGGCTCCTTAAATAATTGAGAATGTAAATTTAAATTTTGTGCCTTATTGCCTGTAATTTCAAGCTGTCCGAATGGATGAAAACTCAGCAACCGCTTGATCTTCGACAATAAAACTAAGGTTATTTATTCTGTAAGTAAGCACGTACGGCTTCCAAATCTGCAAGCGTGTCAACCCCGGGAGGAATTTCTTCCTCGAAGGTGTCCACGGCGATCTTGTAGCCGTTGTAAAGTGCGCGCAGCTGTTCCAAGCTCTCCCAGCGCTCCAGATCCGACTTCGGAAGTTCGGGATAGGCTTTCAGGAAGGCGCAGCGGTAACTGTAAATACCGACATGACGCAGGCCGAGATGCTTCGGCAGCGCAGAGTGGTCTTTTGCAAAGCCGTCACGATCCCAGGGAATCGGCGCGCGACTGAAATAAAGAGCCGAGCCATTCTTGTCGGTAACGACTTTCACAACATTGGGATTAAAGAATTCTTCCGCCGAATGAATACGAATGGCAGCCGTTCCCATGCTGCAGTCCGAGCGGTTCATTAGAAGTTCCGCAACATTCTTGATGACTTTCGGGGGAATCAAGGGTTCGTCCCCTTGGACGTTCACGATGATTTCGTCATCGGAGATTTTGCAGAGTTCGGCTGCTTCGCAGAGGCGGTCGGTGCCGCAGGCATGATCTTTACGCGTTAAACAGGCTTCGATGCCGTTGGCTTCACAGGCTTTGAGAATCAGTTCATCGTCAACCGCGCAGATCACACGGGAGGCGCCGCTTTTTAAGGCCTGTTCGGCAACGCGCACGATCATCGGCTTTCCGCAGATGTCGGCAATGGGTTTATTGGGCAGGCGGGTGCTGGCTAAGCGAGCAGGGATAATGACGGTAAAGCTCATTTTTTATCCAGTTCCTCGATTTCTTCTTCCTTCATTTCTCGAGCTTCAGTCGGGACCATGCAGGGGATGCCGTCAATGACGGGGAAGGCCTTCATGTCGGAACGGCAGTAAAACTCTTTTTTCTTTTCGTTCCAAAGCAGCGAACCCTTACAGAGAGGGCAAACTAAAATTTCGGTAATTTTTGCATCCATAAGCATTCCGTTTAGAGTTGCTGAGCAGCTTCTTTGCTCTTCTTAGCTGCGGCAGTGATTTTCTTTTCGACAAAATCCACAAGAAATTTGTCGAGCTTGGTTTCCAGCGGGACCACGTAAATCCGCTCATCTTTTTTCAGATCGGCGTGCTTGCGGCATTTGACGGCGTCCTTTTCCGTAATGAAGATGAGATCTGCTTCGCAGTCTTTGAAAGGATTTTTGGAATAGTCGTAATGGTCCGGTAAGGCGATCGGGCGCACTTCCAATCCGTGGGCCTTCAGCATGGAGAAGAATCTTTCCGGGACGGCGATACCCGCCATGGCAACGGCCTTCAGTCCCTTTTTAAACTGCATTCTCGAAAGCGTATCCAAGGAGACGATCTCTCCGGTAGCGTAATTGATTGCATTGGTGAATCCGCTTGTCGCAACGTAGCGAGGTGTAGAAGATGTCACGACGTCTTCCGTAGCGTTCAACACAATCGCATCGACTTCATCAAGACGGGAGGGCGGTTCACGCAAAGGACCGGCAGGAAGAACCCAGCCGTTTCCTAAGCCGCGGGCACCGACGACGGCTAATTCCACGTCACGGTGAAGGGAGTAGTGCTGAAGGCCGTCGTCACTGATGATGACGTTGACGGTCGGGTAGGCTTTCAGCAAAGCTTCGGCGGCTGCAACACGTTTCGGGCAGACAAACGTGGGTGCATCGGTGGCTTTTTTTATCAGCAAGGGTTCATCGCCGACGATGTCGGGATTACTGTCGAGGCGAACTTCAACCGGAGATTCTGCTTTACCGCGGTAACCGCGGGAGATGATGCCGGGATTCCAGCCGCGTTCTTTCAGATCCTTGACTAAAGCGATGGTGACCGGGGTCTTCCCGGTTCCTCCGACATAAATATTGCCGACGACTACGACAGGCACTCCGACTTTAACGGGAATGGTTTTACGACGCCGTGAGGCTGCCATGGAGAGAAATACCGCAGAAGCGGGCAGGAGCAGCCAGGAAATCAGACCTTTGCGATCCCATTGTTTATGCAGAAACGTTTCTAGTTGTACTTGCATTGCCGTGAAGCAAAAAATAAAAGATTATTTTAACTTGATAGTGTGGAAAACTGCCGATAACTCATTATTTCAGCGAGCGCTTCCTAAATTTTCAAGTTTCATCTGAAAGTTACAAAACCTAGGTAAAACCTTTACTTCAAAAGTCAATAGTATTTTGAGCAAAACACAAAATAATTATTTGCCGAGTACTCAAGAAGTTATGAAATTTAGAGGTCGTTTCATTGTTAATAACTTTGTGAATAACTCGGTGAGAAGTGACTTGATTTGGCAGCGAAAAAGCAAAAAAGAATTGACAGGGAGGTAATTTTTGAAAATAAAATCTTTATAAATCAATGTATTAACAAATTCTCTCATTGAGTGGATAATTTTTTTATTCTTCGAATTCGGGCTGTTGAAAATGTGAATAAAATTGTGAGTAACTTGTGAAGCAAATGGAAATTTTGCAATCTCACTCGCTCCTTGTATTTAGCACATAAACAATAAAATGTCCGATAAAGCCTTCTCTGTCACGCAGTTTGTAGACATCGTTAATTTGTCATTTGAACAGTTCGAATCAGTGGCTGTTGAAGGGGAGATTTCATCTTCGACGAAAGCTTCAAGCGGACACTGGTATTTTTCAATTAAAGACGAAGAAGCGGTGCTTTCCTGCGCGATGTTTCGGGGGAAACTTTACTCCGTGCGCGGTGTCTTCAAGGTTGGCGACAAAGTTCGAGTCACAGGAAAACCGAATCTTTATCCCGGAAGCGGGAAATTAACATTTATTTGTTCGAAGATTGAAGCTGCCGGGGAGGGAAAACTTTATGAACTTTTCCTTCGTTTAAAAAACGAATTGGCAGCCTTAGGATGGTTTGATCAAAACCGAAAGAAGCCGATTCCGCGGGTGCCCCGCACGATCGGAATTATCACGAGCAGAACGGGAGCTGCGCTGCAGGATGTGATGAATCGCCTTCGGGAGCGTGCACCTTACGTTAGAGTCCTCCTTTATCACACGGCCGTCCAGGGAAAGGGTGCCGAGGCCGAGATCGCTCAGAGAATCAATAAAGCGAATTCGGACAACAAAGCGGATGTCCTGCTGCTGGTTCGCGGCGGCGGATCACTCGAAGACTTGTGGTGCTTTAATGAGAAAATTGTCGCCGAGGCGATCGTCAATAGCCATATTCCGATCATTTCGGGCATTGGCCATGAGACCGATACGACTATTGCAGATTTTGCAGCGGATTTTCGTGCACCCACACCGACCGGAGCGGCTGAAGCGGCCGCGGAAAAGCAATCCGTCTTGTTCTATGAAATCGACTCGGCGTGGAACTTGCTTCACCGCTCCTTTGAGAATCAATTCAATCGAGCGCTTCAAGACGTGGAAAATGAATCGCGGCCGTTTGAAAATCCTCAGACCTTTTTGGAAACCTTCCGCCATCGCCTGTCCGCGGTTTCGTATCTTCAGCGCCCGGTGCTGGACTATTACCGCCAAAACCTGACGTTTTTGAGAACCAGACTTCAGCTCGATATGCGGAAATCTCTCTCTTCTTCGCTTGAAAGAGAAAAATTTGCCGCTCGCTACTTTATCTCTCCGAGCCGTTTCATTGAACCGTATGAAAAAAGGCTTCAGGCGGCTTCTCCGGTTTTCCGATTGGATACGACCTCTCTTCAGAACCGAGTTGATTTGATTTTTGTAGCCATTAGCAATTCCCAAGATTCACGCTTAAGACTGAGCCGCGGAGAGGTAGGCGTCTTCTCTGACAACTTTAGGACGGCAATGAACGGAATTCTTCGTTCAGCAGGAGACTCTCTCCGCTTGGTCTCTCCGCAAATGACGTATGCCTTCGGAGCGCAGGAATCAAGATGCAATGAAATTTTTTCTTTGATTTCAGGTGTTGTACAGTCGACAATCGCTGCAAATCGAAAGGAACTTCTAAAAGAATCTTCCTGGTTAAGAAGATCTCGCCCTAAGTTGGATCGAGCACCTTTAAATGCAGCTTGTACTTCAGTGCGCAACAGCCTGATTCAAAAGTTTGAAAAGGACACCATCCGTCTGCGCAGTTTGGAACAAGTCTGGGAGTTGTTAGATCCAGCCAAGCAAATCCGCGGCAACAGCGCTTTTATCTATCGCGGCGGCAAGCCCGTGATGTCGGTCAGTGAGCTGAAAGAGGGCTCGGATATTGAGGTCATGATGAAGGACGGAGCTTTTGTTGCTCGAGTTGGGGAGATAAAGAAGGACTAAGGGTGTCTGCATATCATAATGGTCTGCGCAAGAATTAAGGAGATTAAAGTTATGGCATTTACAGTACCCCCGCTTCCCTTTGCAATGGACGCTCTTGAACCGTACATGAGTTCTAAGACGCTTTCCTATCACTACGGTAAGCACAACAAAGCCTACAACGACACCCTGAATAACCTCATCAAAGGCACGGACTATGAAACGATGCCTTTGGAAGAAATCATTCGCACAACGCAGAGCGGTCCGATTTTTAACAACGCCGCTCAGTGCTTTAACCACACTTTCTTTTGGAACAGCTTGAAACCGAACGGCGGCGGCCAGCCTACCGATGTGATTGCTGCTCAGATCAATGCTAAATGGGGCAGCTACGACGCATTCGCAGACGCCTTTACAAAGAGCGCTGTCGGCAACTTCGGTTCCGGCTGGACTTGGCTGGTTGAAAAAGAAGACGGCACGCTTGATATCGTCAATACAAGCAATGCCGGCACACCGATCACCGGAACGGATGTTCCGCTGATCACCTGCGACGTTTGGGAACATGCATATTATTTGGATTACTACAATATGCGCGTCACCTTTGTTCAGACGTTCCTGCAGCACCTTGTGAACTGGGATTTCGCTGCAAAGAACTATAAATAATCCTTTGACGATTTCATTCCGAAAACACTCGGAATGAAGACAAAAAAAGAAAGCGGGGCCGGACTAAATGTCCGGCCTTCGCTTCTAAAAACCAAGGAGAAATCAAAAAGGTTCCGTTAATTAGGATTGAACTTGAACTGCGGATGGCATTCGGCACAGTAGTTCACGGGTGCTTCATGCTGCAGATGACATAAGGTGCATTCGCCGTTGTGAGGCGCTTTGTGCGGGTTAACCGGCCCGATGGCTTTTGTTTTTTCAACTAAAGCGTCTTTCTGATGGCACTTCAGACAAGTTTCCTGATCAGGATATTCAGGACTCTTTCCGTCAGGACCGTGACAGGAGGCGCAAGCCATACCGCGGGCAACGTGGCGATCGGCGCCGAACTTCGGAGTCTCGGCGGAAAAGGCCGAAGACATCGTGAAGAAGGCAGCAAGAACAACCAGTAAAGATGCTGTTTTTTTCATAATCTTCTCCGAGAGGAATTTTTAAATTTCCGATTTTTTTGCGATTTCGTTTTTTCTATTATTGAAGTCCGCAGACCGCTTTTCAATCTGTACCAAGGTACATGTACCAAAGTACATATTCGACTTTTTTGAACTTTCCTAGACTGTGCGCATCGGATCAAACGATCCACGGTTTCAAAACAAAATTCCCTTTAAATCCTTTCGGAGTAAATAAGATGAGTACTAACCGCCGTGACTTCCTTAAATTGGCCGGTGCTGCCGCTGCTGCCATTACTTCTGCCGCTGCCGCACACGCCGGAGTTCCTGCTTCTTCCGTTGCTAAATTCGATGACGAATATGACGTCGTTATCATCGGTTCCGGTTTTGCCGGTATGGCTTGCGCCCTGAAAGCCGGCCAGGCAGGCAAGAAAGTCCTGATCCTTGAAAAAATGCCGACCGTCGGCGGCAACTCCGCAATCTGCGGCGGCAACGTCGCTTGCCCGGTCAACCCCGTCCAGGCAGCTCAAGGCATCAAAGACAGCAAAGAACTCTTCATTGCTGACTGCTTGAAGGACGGTCTTGGCATCAACTATCCGAACCTGCTCGGCACCATTGCCGACCGCTGCAACGACACCATCAAGATGGTCGTAGACTGCGGCTGCGAATTCGTCCCCAACAAGATGCTCTTCGAAGCCGGTCACTCCGTTCCTCGTTCTTATGAAATCAAGGCCGGTACCGGATCCGGATACATCATTCCGATGCACAACGAACTCAAGAAGCTCCCCAACGTCAAGATCATGACTCGTGCTAAGTTCGATGACTTCATCCTGGACGAAAACGGTCGTGTTGTCGGAGTGACCTATCGCAAGGGCTATCGCTTTGACTCTAAATTGCAGAGCGACGATATCGAAAACAAGAGCGGTCGTCCTGCTACTGTTAAAGCAAAAAACGGCGTAATGCTGGCTGCCGGCGGTTTCTCCCGCGACATCTTCTTCCGTCAGGCTCAGGATCCCCGCGTTGTTCCTACCACAGACTCCACCAACCAGCCGGGCGCGACTGCCGGTGTGCTGATCAAAGCCTTGGGTATCGGTGCTCAGCCTGTTCAGCTTTGCTGGCTGCAGTTCCTTCCGTACTGCAACCCGCGTGAAAAAGGCTTCGGTGTTTCCGTTAACTTCACCAACCACGCCTGCATGGACTTAGGTCTGGTTGTTGACAGAAAGACCGGAAAACGCTTCATGGACGAACACGCCGGCCGTAAGATCAAATCCGATGCTCTGTTCAAAGTCATCGGTACGGACGAAAACTATCCGATCGCCATCTGCGACGATGCTATCGTCAAAGCGATCAACCCGTCCTTCGTCAAGCTGCCGCTGGAAATGGGTACGGTTAAGAAGTTCGACACACTTGAACAGCTGGCTGATGCCTTCGGAATCCCCAAACAGGCTCTGCTCGATGAAGTCGCTAAATTCAACGGCTACGTTAAAGCCAACGACGACAAAGACTTCCACCGCATCCTTTCATTCAACAAGGGTCTCGACGTTTCCAAGGCTCCCTTCTACGGCATCGAAGTCAGCCCGAAGATCCACCACACCATGGGCGGCGTGATGATCAATGAAAACGCAGAAGTCATTTCCGCCAATACCCACAAACCGATCCCCGGTCTCTATGCCGGCGGTGAAGTAGCGGGCGGCGTGCACGGCGCTTCTCGCCTCGGTACAGTGGCAGTTATCGATGCTCTGACATTCGGTATGATTGCCGGCGAAAACTTCGCCAAGATGCAGTAACTTTTTAGGAGGGCGGTTCGGCGATTAAGCCGAACCACGGCCGGGACAGACAAAAGGTTTGTTCCGGCTTTTAGTTTGTCTGGGGCGGAAGAGGAAGTCGGGATATCTTGTCCCCGGGTTTAACGTGATTTTTCTCAAACCAGGATTCGTTCATTTCCAGTGCATAAACCGCTTTGGCCTTGCTGCAGTGGATGTCAAGAGTCAGCGGCTTCATCTTCTCAATATTAATAATGAAGCCGTCTTTATCGATAAAGGCAACAGAAAGAGGGATGAGCGTGTTTTTCATCCACATGCAGACGGCATCGTTTCGATCCATGACGAACAGCATTCCGGAGTTCTCCGGCAGGTGCTTGCGAAACATCAGACCTTTTTCTCGGCTGGCATTGTCGGCGGCAACTTCGACAGGAACCGTGATGCCTTTTACCATGACTTTGAGCGCATCGGCTGCGTAAGCACATTGCACGCTCGAGAGAAGGACAAAAGCAGCGGAGAAGAGGGCGGTTCTGATATTTGGTGTCATGGCAAAAACGGAAAAGAAAGGGAGCTCTCGAGAGCTCCCTTCGTTTAATTAAAAACGAATTTTATTAGGCGGGTTTGATGTTGTCAGCCTGTTTGCCTTTTTCGCCTTCTTTCAGGTCGAATGTGACACGCTGGCCTTGTTTCAACGTCTTGAAACCATCCATTTTAATTGCAGAGAAATGGGCGAAAAGATCTTCGCCGCCGTCATCGGGAGTGATGAATCCATATCCCTTAGCGTCGTTAAACCATTTCACGGTTCCTGTTGCCATATTTAAACTTCTCCAAAAAACTGACGGCGATGTCCATTACTCTCACGCGCCTAATACTAAAAACGATTGTCGAACTCTGTGAGCAAGACGAGTGACTGTTACATTCTTATGGGATTGTAAATAAATGTCAATTAGTAAATTTCGTATATAAAAGAAATACAAATCTCGACAATGGAGGGTAACTTCTTGTATTTTCTCTTATAAAGGCGATTTTTCACGGAGAATTTATTGGATTTTTTAAGTTTGAAGTTTTTCTTCTTTTATAAAAAGCGTTGCAGTTACACCACAAGAAAGGGCCGAACCTGTAAGATTTGTAAAAATTTTACCCGTGCATTAACTGAAATTGACATGCCGATGGAACTCAGTGGAGAGACAAAAAAAGCCGGCATATCAGCCGGCCGAATAGGTCTTGTTCTTGCTCTTAATGACGCCCGGAGGAACCGAAACCGCCGGTTCCGCGCTCTGTGGCTTCAAATTCATCCACAACTTCAAAGGTCGGCTGAACAACCGGAACGATGACCAACTGGGCAATTCGTTCCATGGGTTCAACGGTAAAAGGCTGCTGAGAGCGATTCCAGCAGGAGACCATCAGTTCTCCCTGATAGTCGGAATCAATAAGTCCGACCAAGTTGCCGAGCACGATGCCGTGTTTATGACCGAGACCGGAACGGGGCAGGATTAAAGCGGCATAGCCGGGATCGCCGATGTAGATCGCAAGTCCGGTTTTGATGAGCTTGGTTTCGCTCGGCCGGAGGACGAGCGGTTCATCTATCACGGCACGAAGATCTAATCCGGCAGAGCCGGCCGAAGCGTAGCTTGGCATTTTTTCGCGGATCTTCGGATCCAAGATCTTAATTTGAAGTTTCATATGTTTCAATCTCTTTCTTTTTAAGAAGGTCGGCGAGGGTTTCAATAATCTCTTCGGCAAGTTCCGCCTTAGAACTGCGGCCTTTGACTACGATTCCGTCTTTGGTGACGAAAGATGCCTGATTCTGAGCACTGCCGATCGCAGATGCCGGATTGACGACAATCATATCCGCCGCTTTACAGTCAAGCTTCTTGCGCGCGTTTTCAGCAAGATTGTCCGTCTCTGCGGCAAACCCGATAACGACAGAGCAGATGCCTGAATGACCGACATAAGAAAGAATGTCGGGATTTTTAACAAGCTTGATCGTTAACGTATCCTGATCTTTTTCTTTCTTAAGTTTGCTCTCTGAATATTCGGCGGGGCGCCAGTCGCCGACCGCAGCGACGCCGATAAAGGCATCGGGCGTGTGTTCAGCGAGTTCTTTTTTGACCGCCTCAAACATCTCTTGGGCTTGTTGAACAGGAATGACGGCCGCTTTGTCCGGATAAGGTACGGCAACGGGTCCGCTGACGATCGTGACCTCGGCGCCGGCGCGAACGGCTGCCGCAGCAATGGCGGCTGCCTGTCGTCCGGAAGATCCGTTGGTGATGCCGCGAACCGGATCAAAAGGCTCAAACGTCGGCCCGGCAGTCATCAAGACTTTTTTCCCGGAAAGTATCGGAGGCGTAAAGAAAGCTTCAATATCTTCCAGAATTTGCACGGGTTCTCGCAGACGTCCCTCTCCGACATCGCCGCAGGCTTGACTGCCGGCTTCCGGACTGGAAAAAAGAACGCCGTCGCCTTTGAGCGTTTGAATGTTTCTGACCGTCGCCGCGTTCCGCCACATCTGTACGTTCATTGCCGGGCAAAGCATTAAAGGACATTCACGTGCGAGCAGAGTGCTTGAAACTAAATCGTCGGCAATGCCGTTGGCAGCTTTTGCAATGATGTTTGCCGTTGCCGGAGCTATGACGATGAGATCTTTATTCTTGCGAAGAGAAATATGCGGAAGCCGCATTTTAGGATCCCAGAGATCCTCTGCGACCGGCTTCCCGCTGAGCGTCTCAAATGTCAGCGGCCCCACAAACTGCGCAGCTGCCTTAGTCATCATGACCTCAACATCGGCGCCGGCTTTCACGAGCAGACGGAGAAGTTCACAGGCTTTGTATGCGGCGATACCGCCTGTGACGCCTAAAAGGATACGTTTCCCCTGAAGAGACATTTTCAATCTCCGATTAATTCTTCTTTCCGAAGAATTCAGCCAGGACGACAATGGCGGCGCCGCAGCAAATGCAGATATCGGCGACATTGAAAGCCGGCCAGTGGTAGGAACCTAAATGAAAGTCTAAAAAATCTACGACTACGCCGATGGTGAAACGGTCCCATGCATTGCCGAGCGCGCCGGAAAGAACTAGAGCGAGCCCGAGGCACAAAAATTTACGGGCGCTGTTCCGGCTGATGATCACGCAAATCACCAAACTCACAATGATGGCCAGACCTGCAAAAAGCGGTCGCTGCCAGCCGCCGGCATCGGCTAAGAAGGAAAAAGCCGCCCCGCTGTTGTACGCGACGACTAAGTTGAAGAAATCCGTGATCCGATCGACATCGCCTGTAATAAGACGATGCTGAATCCAGTTTTTGGTCCATTGATCGAATCCGGTCAGTGCCAGTGCAAAAACCAGCCAGCCCAGAAGGGCCGGCCAGTTCCACTGTCTAACGGAAGAGACAGTCTTTCTCATTAGGCAAAGAGTCTGGTTTCAGGCGTGCCGAAAAGATTGCCGACGCAGCGGCAGCACAGTGTCGGATAATTCTTGTCTTCCCCGACGCTTTCCTTGTACTGCCAGCAGCGTTCGCACTTCTTAGCTTCGCTGGGTTTCACCGTAATGACGCGCTCAGGGCTGATGCCGTCAAGTGTGACCTTGCTGGTAATCATCACGAAAGCAGCTTCATCGCCTAAACCTTTGATCAGGTCATATTCTTCCTGCGGGAGCTTCAGAGAAACTTCAGCCTGCAGGGAAGAACCGATCAGACCTTTTTCGCGCTGACGCTCGATTTCCATCTGAACGTTCGAGCGAAGGTCACGGATGATGGACCACTTGTTGAGCAGTTCAACGCCTTCCTTCACATTCGGCAGCTCTGCATAACGTTCAACAAAAATCGTGCCCTTGTTTTCCGGATTGAAGACGGCGTAAGCCTCTTCAGCGGTAAACGAAAGCGCCGGAGCAAGCAGTTTCAGGAGTGCATCCGTGATGTACCACAAAGCGGTCTGTGCAGAACGACGAGCCGCGCTGTCCGGCGCAGTGGTATAGAGACGATCTTTGAGGATGTCCAAGTAGAAGCCGCCTAAGTCGCCGCTCGCAAAGAGCTGGAGCGCTGCGTAAGCGGTATGGAACTGGTACTGGTCGTACTTGTCCAGAATTTCTTCTTGGAGCGCTTTCATGCGGGCAATGGCCCAACGATCCAGTTCTACCATCTCTGCAACAGGGACGGCGTCTTTCTTGATGTCAAAGTCGCTGGTGTTGGCAAGCAGGAAGCGGATCGTATTTCTGAAGCGGCGATAAGCGTCAACAGTACCCTTAAGGATCTTTTCGCCCAGAGAAATTTCTCCGGTGTAGTCAGAAGAGGCAACCCACAGACGAAGAATTTCAGCGCCGTACTTATCGTTGATTTCAGACGGAGCAATCACGTTGCCGAGTGATTTGCTCATCTTGCGGCCCTGTTCGTCAACGGTGAAGCCGTGTGTCAGAAGTCCTTTATAGGGAGCACGGCCGTCGATGGCGCAGCCCGTGAGCAGAGAAGAGTGGAACCAGCCGCGGTGCTGGTCGCTGCCTTCAAGATAGAGATCGGCAGGATAGGTCAGCTTGTCGGCGTGAGAGCCTCTCATCACGGTCATGTGGGTTGTACCGGAGTCAAACCACACGTCGAGCGTGTCTTTGGACTTCTCGTACATTTCCGGTTCCATGTCCGTGAGTTCAGCCGGTGTCAGGCGCGTCCACGCTTCGATACCTTCCTTTTCAACGACGTCAGCGACTTTATTGAGAATCTTCATCGTTTCAGGATGAAGTTTGCCGGTTTCTTTATGAATGAGGAAGGGCAGGGGAACGCCCCAGTTTCTCTGACGGGAAATACACCAGTCAGGGCGATTGGCGATCATGTTGTGGAGACGCACTTCGCCCCATTCAGGAACGAACTGGGTTGCTTCAACAGCTTCCAAGGCGGTCTTACGCAGCGCATCTTTCGGATCGTTTTCATTGATGACACCCTGAGTGTCCGCATTGGCTTCGTCCATGCGGATAAACCACTGGTTGGTGGCGCGATAAATCAAAGGTGTCTTATGGCGCCAGCAGTGCATGTAGCTGTGCATGACTTCGCCGCGGGACAGCAAGTTGCCGGTAACGGCAATGGTGTCGAGGATCTTGTTCTTAGCTTTCCAAACATTCAGGCCGCCGAAGAGCGGCAGAGAGGCGGCATACTCACCGTTGCCCTGGACCGGGTTCAGGATCTCGTCGTTGGTGAAGCCTGCGCTCTTGCAGGAAATGTAGTCATCCACACCGTAGGCAGGAGCCGAGTGAACAATACCGGTACCGGAAGTGGACTCGACGTAGTCGGCGAGCAGAACCGGGGAGAAGCGGTCGTAGAAAGGATCAAGCGCAGCCAGCGGATGCTTGAAGCGGAGGCCCTTGAAAGCTTCGCCCTTGGCTTTGGCGATGACTTTGCCTTCCATGCCGTAGCGCTTGAGGGCTTCTTCATAGAGGCCTTCGGCAAGAATGAAGCTGCGGTTCGGAGTTTCAACGAGAACATACTCCAGATCCGGATGCATGTTCAAAGCCTGGTTGGCCGGAATGGTCCAGGGTGTCGTTGTCCAAATAACGACTGCGGTGGGTTTTTCCAGTTTGACCCCGAAGACGCCTTCGAGCTTGCCTTTGTCCTCATCGGAAATCGGGAAGGCAACGTCTAATGTCGGAGACTGGCGGTCCTTATATTCGACTTCGGCTTCTGCCAAAGCGCTCTGGCAGTCAAAACACCAGTTCACGGGTTTCAGGCCGCGGTAGATAAAGCCTTTGCCCAGAATTTCGCCTAAAGCACGGATTTCTTCAGCTTCGGTTTCCGGACGCATGGTGAGGTAAGGATCGTTCCAGTCACCCAGCACGCCGAGTCTCTGGAAGCCGGCCATCTGAGATTTCACCTGTTCTTTGGCATAGGCACGGCACTTGGCCATGACTTCTTCTTTCGGAAGATTTTTACCGTATTTCTTTTCGATCTGAATTTCAATCGGCATACCGTGGCAGTCCCAGCCCGGTACGTACGGAGCATCAAAGCCTTCCAATGTTCTGGATTTAAGAATGATGTCCTTCAAAATCTTGTTGACTGCGTGGCCGACGTGAATGTTTCCGTTGGCGTACGGAGGGCCGTCATGCAGCAGGAAGCGATTTGCTCCTTTGCGTGCGGCACGAACTTTACCGTACACGTCCTTTTCCAGCCATTCTTTAATCCAGGCCGGTTCGCGCTTGGGCAGGTTGCCGCGCATCGGGAATGGTGTGTCGGGTAAATTCAGCGGATATTTTTTATCTTCAGCCTGAGGCTGTTTTTTCTGAGAAGAATCAGTCATTTTAGTCCTTGGCCCCCTCGGGCTCTTCAAGGGTTAATCAAAAATCAGATACGAAGTCCTAAGATCTGTTTGGCTTTGAGCTGATCATCGGCAATCGCTGCACGGAGCTCTTCAAGAGAACCGAATTTTTTCTCGTCTCGAATCTTGGAGAAAAATTCGACCTTAACATCCTGGTCGTAAAGATCGCCGTGGAAATTAAAGAGATGAGTTTCCAGAAGGTACTCGCCGTGATCGTCGACCGTCGGTCTTCTTCCGACACAAGCCACGCCTTCAATCGGACGAGGACCGATACCGTGCGCTTTGACGGCATAGACACCTTCAATGGCAGGTTTGGCTTTGGAATGCGGCGGGAGAATACGCTGATTGATCGTCGGGAATCCGAGTGTGCGTCCGAGCTGTTTGCCGTGGAGAACCCGACCGCTGATCATGTAAGGACGCCCTAACATGTAATTGGCTGTCGGAATATCGCCTTCGGCTAAAGCATGACGGATGCGGGAGCTCGAGATTGGCGCATGCGTGTGATAAAGCATCGGCATAGGATGAACTTCGAAGTGAAATTCTTTTCCGAGCTGTTCCAAAAGCTTGATGTCGCCGGCGCGTTTGTCTCCGAAACGGAAATTTTCTCCGACTGTCACCCAACGCGCGTGAAGTCCGTCCACAAGGATTTCCTTCACGAAGTCGCAGGGAGAGAGCGAAGCTAAATGCTCGTTAAAGCGAAGGATGTAAACACGCTGGATACCGCAGGCTTCAATGGCTTCCACTTTATCGTGCAGGCTCGAGATACGGCGCGGTGCGTCTTCGGGGTTAAAAAATTCACGCGGATGAGGTTCAAAAGTTAAAACAGCCGGGCAGAGCAGTCTGGCGTGTGCGGCCTCAACAACTTCATGAAGAAGTGCCTGGTGGCCTCGGTGAACTCCGTCGAAGTTTCCGATGGCAACCGCACAGTCAAGCCGTTCTTCAGGACTTGGCAGTCCCCTAAAAACCTTTTTCATCCTTAGTTTCCGTGAACAAAATAATCAGTCTCAAAAAACAGAGTTCGGACACGAGCAAGAAATCGGTCCGAACAACTGATTATAAAAGACGCTTGCCGACGGCTTAGGCCAATGAATATGAAAATTCTTGTTAGAAAAGCCTTTTCTTTCAAAACCAACGGAGAACAGTGGCAAAATCTCGGTATTCATTACAAACACATCCCATCATGTCTAAAAATATCGTTGTCTTAATCTCAGGAAGAGGCAGTAATTTCAAAGCGGTTTACGAGCGTTCCGTTCAGGAAAATTGGCCCGAGAAGTACGGCGTCCGAATTTCCGGCGTGATCTCTAACCGTCCGGAAGCCGGCGGGCTCACTTTTGCAAAGGAAAACAACATTCCTTTCAAGGTGATTGATCACAAAGAATTTCCGACTCGAGAAGCTTTTGAAGAAGAGCTCATCAAGGCCTGTGGGGATTTCGAGGCAGACCTTATTGTTCTGGCCGGTTTCATGAGAGTTTTGACACCGCTGTTTGTTAATGCATTTGAAGGAAGAATTCTTAACATCCATCCTGCACTACTTCCGATGTTCCCCGGACTTCATACCCACGAAAGGGCATTAGAAGCGGGAATTCGAATTCACGGTGTTACTGTTCACTTTGTGTCGGCAGTATTAGACGGAGGCGCAATTGTAGGGCAGGCAGCAGTGCCCGTTCTCGCAGGCGATACACCCGATGAACTGGCAGCGAGGGTTCTGAAGCAGGAACACGTCCTTTATCCTCGTGCCGTGCGCCTTGTTGCCGAAGGAAGAGTCAGGTTGGAAAACGGCAGAACGATCATGGATAGAGAAGCAAGTCAGGAACTTGCGATTCTCGGCTGATCGGATCTGCCATTCGGAGTAAAAAATTGGAATCTAAAACAAATAAAAGCGGGGCCGCTCGCCCGGGCAGACGCCGGGAAGCACCCAAGCGTCATTTAACCGATCGTCAGCGCGCGGCCAAAGAACGTTTGGCTCGTATGTCGCCGGAAGAAAGAAGAACACACGATCCGAAGAAGGCGCCTAATCCTCGGATGAAGAGCACACATAACGGCGAAGTTCGTATTACTTCGCTGATTGTGGACGAGCTTGCAAAGGCTCTTCGCAAGATTTTGAAGCTGGACGGCCCGGCTGACGTCCTGATGAGCCTTTATTTCAAAAATGCCCGTCATCTGGGTCCGCGTGAAAGAACCATCATTGCCGAAGCTATCTACTACACGATGCGCCATCTCTCCATGATCACTTGGCGCATGGCACCCGTCTGTCCTGCCAAAGCGCCGAAGCTGACGGGGCTGCTTACGTTGGCGCTGCAGTACGGCATCGACAATATTCCGGACGCCATCCTGGGGCGTGAAAAGGAACCTCTGAAGAATATGCTTCGCCCGAAGAATTCAGAGGCCCCGAAAGAGATTCAGGCCGAGGTACCTAAATGGCTCTACGACAAAGCAGTGGTTCAATACACTGATCACAAGGCTTTGTTTGAGGCTATGCAGCAGAGCGCCCCTTTGGATTTGAGAGTCAATACACTCAAAGCCACGCCCGACGAGGTCATTGAAGAGCTGACTCAGCACGGCGTTCAGGCAGAAAAGGGCCAGTACTCTCCGGAATGCGTTCGTTTGAACATTAAACCGGCATTGACTCAGTGGCCGATTTACAAAGAAGGCAAAGTTGACGTTCAGGACGAAGGCTCGCAGCTGATTGCTCGTTTAGTTCAGCCCAAACGCGGCGAAATGGTTTGCGACTTCTGCGCCGGCGCGGGCGGTAAAACGTTGGCGCTGGGTGCGCTGATGAAATCCACCGGCCGCATCTACGCTTTTGATGTCAATGAAAAGCGTTTGGCAGGACTGACGCCGCGTATGCGTCGTGCCGGTTTGTCCAACATCCATCCCGCCGTGATTCGCAATGAACATGACCTGCGCGTGAAGAGACTGTACGGAAAAATGGACAGAGTCCTGGTCGATGCCCCGTGCTCAGGCACCGGAACGTATCGTCGTAACCCTGACTTGAAGTGGAGATTCGGAGAAGACGAACTCGATAGAATCAACGAGATCCAGAAATCGGTGATTCGCTCTGCGGCGAAGATGCTGAAAGCCGGCGGCCGCTTGGTCTACGCGACTTGCTCGATTCTGCAGAGGGAAAATCAGGACGTCATCAATGATTTCCTGGCCGAAAATCCCGATTTCCGCCTGCTGAATTCATACGAAATTTTAGGCAAGCAGGGAATCGAAATTTCTCCTTACCAAGCTCAGAGATTCGGTGACTTCTTCGTGATGTTGCCCCAGCTCAACGGAACCGACGGGTTCTTCGGCGCTGTGCTCGAAAAAGTTAAACCCGAGTCCAAACGCAAGGCTTCGAAGGCTGAAGAAGAGACGGCTTCTGAAGTCCCGACACTAGAGCAGAAGAAAGAAGCTCCGACGGAAGCTGCCGCATCGGCTGAAGCCGCTCAGACGGATCAGCCTTCCGAAGAGGTGAAGGAAGAGATGTCCGAAGCGGCAGAAGAACCGGCAAAAGCCTAAGTTCAGAAAAACAAAAACTCGCGGTCTTGAAATGTTCAAAATCGCGAGTTTTTTCGCTTTTTTCAGGCAATAAAAAACCGAGACTTGCGCCTCGGTTTTCGTAAAACCTTACCGAATTACTTCAGCTTGGTTTCTTTGTAGATCACGTGCTTGCGGGCAACCGGATCGTACTTGGACATTTCCATCTTGCCACTAGAATTGCGTTTGTTCTTAGTGGTTGTGTAGAAGTGACCTGTACCGGCGGTAGAAGCCAGTTTGATTTTTTCACGAATACCTTTCGCCATGGTGAACTCCTATTAGATTTCGCCGCGGGCGCGAAGGTCCGCCAGAACTGCTTCAATGCCGTTCTTATCAATCGTACGCAATGCAGCGTTAGTAACTCTCAAACGAACCCAGCGATTTTCGCTTTCAACCCAAAAACGGCGGTACTGCAGATTGGGCATGAAGCGGCGCTTGGTCTTGTTATTCGCGTGCGAGACGCGATTGCCAACCATGGGAGCCTTGCCGGTGACTTGACACACTCGTGCCATCGCTAACTCTCCAGAATAATAACTGTTATAAAAAACTTTTCTCGCGCCGAAATACTGCCTCGGGGAGAACCAAAAACAGCGATTATACTGATTTTTCAAACTTTTTGCATTGGTCCCTGACACTTATTTTCCGATCGCAGGTCTGAAGGAGTAAATTGGCGGATCAATGATTTACGCTTTTCAAAGCCGATTTAACGCGGAAGCCGTGATTCTTCATGTCTCGGACAAGAATGCCCTTGGTTTTCAGGAAAGAATCCGAATCGAAAAATCAGCGTTTCTATTAATATGTAAGAACATTTGATCTGCTTTTATCGTAAAAATATGAAAATTCTGCTGGCCCAACCAAGAGGCTTTTGTGCCGGTGTTGACCGTGCGATTGCGATCGTCGAAAGAGCACTTGCAGTGCACGGAGCACCGATCTACGTCCGCCATGAAATCGTTCACAATAAACACGTGGTCAATTCTCTGAGAGAAAAGGGCTCGATTTTTGTAAATGAAATCGACGAAGTGCCGGACGGATCGGTCCTCGTGTTCTCGGCGCACGGCGTGCCGAAAGCAGTGGAAGAAAAGGCCAGAGCCCGTGATCTGACGATTTACGATGCGACTTGCCCTCTGGTGACCAAAGTCCATATGGAAGTCATCAAGATGCACAAGCAGGGCTACCGCATCATCATGATCGGACATGCCGGTCACCCGGAAGTGGAAGGGACGGTCGGACAAGTTGATTCCGAAATCAATGTCATTGAAAAACCTGCTCAGGTCTGGGATCTGGAGGTCGAGAACCCGGAAAAAGTTGCCTATGTCAGTCAGACAACGATTTCCTACGATGACGCCAAAGGGCTGATCCAGGAATTAAAGAAACGCTTTCCATTAGTCGCGGAACCCAAGAAAGCGGACATCTGTTATGCCACTCAGAATCGTCAGGATGCGGTCAAGGAGTTGGCACGCCGCGTAGATCTCGTGCTGGTGGTCGGCTCAAAGAGCAGCTCGAACTCCAATCGACTCAGAGAAGTCGCTGAAGGCGCCGGCACAAAGGCTTACTTGTTGGATGACGCAGGAGAAATTAATCCTGACTGGTTCAAAGGTATAGAAAGAGTCGGCATTACGGCTGGCGCCAGCGCCCCGGAAATCTTGGTCGACGAAATCGTCGAAAAACTCAAGACTCTGGGCGTCGATGAAGTCGAAACCATGGCAGGTCAGCAGGAAGACGTGAAGTTCCCGCTCCCGAAGGGTCTGTGGAAGAAAGATTTGGAGAATGCTCGTGACAATCAAAAGTAATCAGGCGCTTTTGAACGCTCCGTTCGGTTCGATCCTTTTGACCTTTAAAGACGGCGAGCTCATTAGATGTGAGCTGTCGGAAGCAGCAGTCGAAGAAGACCTCGGAAGTTTTGCCGATCACAAGGCGGTTCAGGCTCTGAACTCTTATTTGGAAGGCAATATTCATGCCTTAGACAATTGGAAGCCTGGTGAAGAGTGCACGGAATTTCGCTGTCAGGTATGGAAAGAAATTGCAAAGATTAAAGCCGGTGATACCGTGACCTACGGACAAATTGCCGATAACCTCGGCAGCTCTCCTCGTGCTGTGGGTTCCGCCTGCGGAGACAATCCGCTGCCGATTTTTGTTGGGTGTCATCGTGTTGTCGGAAAGAGCAATTTGGGCGGATTCGCGCATTCGGCCGCCAATGTCTCAATAAAATGTTGGCTGCTCAAGCACGAACAGCAAAACATGTGAGGAGTTTGAATGAGTAAGAAAGAACATGTTTCTGCCACGCCGGCAACCATGTGGCTGAAGCAGCATAAAGTGCCCTTTGAAGACGGAATTTATGAGTATGTGGAACACGGCGGCACGGCTCAGGCAGCCGCGTGTTTCGGTGTGGATGAACACAACGTCGTAAAGACGCTTATCATGCAGGACGAACATGAGAAACCGCTCGTCATCCTGATGCACGGTGACCGAGAAGTCTCTACTAAGAATTTGGCGCGCCAAACGAACCGTAAACATATCGAACCTTGCAAACCGGCAATCGCTGAGAAGAATTCCGGCTATCAGGTCGGCGGAACTTCGCCGTTCGGTACGAAGAAGAACATGCCGGTGTACGTCGAAAAAACGATTTTGGATTTGCCGTTCATTTATATCAACGGCGGCAGGCGCGGCTATAACGTCAAGATTGATCCGAAAGTGCTGAAGGACCAATTGGGTGCCGTCGAAGTCGAATGTGCGATTGAAAAGTAGTCTCTGACCGCCAGTTTTAGACAGATAACGAAAGAGCCGAGGTTTCTGATCTCGGCTCTTTTGCTAAGTGCAGTATTTGCGGTGTTCGGCTGGAATCTTCCGGTGCTCGCCAAAACAAAAACTAATCGTTATCGTTCGGATGCTCCAGCGACCATCTCGGTTTAATAGAAAATCCGTCCGGCTTCTTATTCCTCAAATCTTTAATTTCAGCTAAGTGAGCTCCTGCGGCAGCTGCAATCATGGCGCCGTTGTCGGTGCAAAGCGCTTGGGGCGGGAAGAATACTTTGACACCGCGCCTACGGCAGGCTTCTGTTAAACGAGCGCGAAGTTGTTTATTCGCGCTGACGCCGCCTGCAGCAACCAGGGATTTATTGCCGGTTTTCTTCAGTGCTTTCAGACACTTTGTCACCAGAACGTCTGTTACGGAATCGACAAAGGCTCGCGCCAGATTGTTCTTAAATTCCTGAGACAGAGGCTTCGGTTCTTTGCGAACGGTGTTCATGACCGCGGTCTTGAGGCCGGAAAAGCTGAAGTCCAAGTTCGGCGCATGAATCAAAGGCCGAGGAAGTTCGATGGCGCCGGGTCTGCCTTTCTCCGCAAGTGCGGAAACAGCCGGGCCGCCCGGATAGGAATAACCCAGCGCCTGAGCAGTCTTATCGAATGCTTCACCTGCGGCATCATCCAGCGTTTCCCCTAGCAGTTCATAGTCGCCTAAAGCACGCACTTCCATAATTTGGGTATGTCCGCCCGACACAAGCAGAGCGATGAATGGAAACGTCGGCTTATCCTCAGCTAAAAGTGAAGAGAGAAGGTGCCCCTCTAAATGATGAATACCGACCACCGGAATATCCAGCGCAAGCCCGATACCGTAAGCCACGGAATTGCCGACAAGCAGCGCTCCGGCGAGTCCGGGACCTTCTGTGACGGCGACGGCATCTAAATCCTGCGGCATCTTACCGGCTTTCTTCATAACCTCGTTGAGCAGAGGAATAATGCGTCGAATGTGGTCACGGCTGGCAAGTTCAGGCACGACACCGCCGTACAAACGATGCATTTCGATTTGCGTATGAAGCGCATCTGCAATAAGACCTTTGTCCGTGTCGTAAAGGGCAACACCCGTTTCGTCACAGGAAGATTCAATTCCGAGGATCAGCATTCTCTTTGTCGATAGATATAAGCCAAGTTCAAATTTTAGCCTTACTGCGCTTTATGGGTACTGTAATAAATATCGCGGGTCACGATGGCAAACGCATTGTCCGCTGTTGAACCGCCGCAAAGTTTTTGTCTGACTTCCTCACTGATTTTCAAGAATTCGTCGTAGGACGGTACTTGTTCGGAAACAGGAACGCCTCTTGCATTAAGGTATTTGCGGCTCGGACCGTCCAGCGGGAAATATTTCGTGGGGCAGACCCAATACATGCCCATGGTCAAGTTGAACTTGATTCCATACTGATGACGAGTCATCTCATTAAACAGATCGGCAACCTCGTTGTTTTGCCCGAAAATACCTAAGAAAAGGGTCCACAGATTGTTAATGTCTTCTTTGGTTTTACCGTCCTTGAAGCCGAAAAACATCGAGTTTTCGTTATTGAGCGGAGACACACCGCGGAAGTCCGTCGGCGAGGGTTCATCCACTTTGAAGAAAATTTTGAAAGCCTTTGCAACTTCAGCTTTCTTTTCCTGAGAGATGTGACGGTTCATCACACCGAAGACTGTGAAAGGATCGATATCCGTCAGCTTCTTGTGGTCCGGATCATGAAGGTAATTCGTTTCTTCAGGAAGCGCTGAATAAAGCCAGCTTAAGAGTTCCTCTCTGCGGTCGGAGTATGCACAAAGTTTTTGTGCGGCCGCAGGATTAAATTTTGTCCATGAGTAATCATTGTCCATTTTTTGAGCTCCTTCAGCAAAAGAAGAATCTATTGTGGGTCGCGAGAAAAATAGGTGCTGCGTTATCTGCTCAATTCGATCTTTTCGGTTGAGAAAACGACCGTCTTCCCGCACTCTCGGCCAAATAAATTGTTACTTAAATGAGATAGTTAAGGCACGGAAGTGAAAAATGCATTAGAATTGCTGACTTTCGAGTAGGGGAAGGCCTGTGCATTCCGCTTACTCAACCAAGAAACTATTTTTAAACAGTTATTTAGTTTAGGTGCTCGATGCCCACAATCCGTGTTAAAGAAAACGAACCTTTTGAAGTTGCTCTTCGTCGCTTTAAGCGCACGATCGAAAAGAGCGGTCTTTTAACTGAACTTCGCGCTCGCGAATTCTATGAAAAACCGACTGCTGAACGCAAACGCAAAAAAGCTGCCGCTATCAAGCGTCACTACAAGCGTCTTCGCAGCATGATGCTCCCGAAGAAGCTCTACTAATTCTTCAAGCACTTCAAAACAGAGGCAGTTATGAGTTTAAAAGACCAGATCACCTCTGATATGCGCGACGCGATGCGCGCTCATGATAAAGAGAAACTGAGCGCGCTTCGTATGCTTCTTTCTTCGATCAAACAGAAAGAAGTCGACGAGCAGATCACCGCAGATGATGCTGTCATTCAACAGATCATTGCAAAATTGATCAAGCAGCGCAAAGACTCAGTTGAACAATATCTGGCCGGAAATCGTAAAGATTTGGCCGATAAAGAGTCTGCGGAAATTAAGACATTCGAAGTCTATTTGCCCGCCCAGCTTTCTGATGAAGAAATTCAGAAAATCGTTGACGAGGTTGTGACTTCCGCCGGACTCAGCGGCCCGGCCGCCATGGGCAAAGCCATGGGAATGATCAAGCCGAAGGTTGCAGGCAAAGCTGACATGGGCAGAGTTTCCGCACTGCTTAAGGCAAGACTAGCTCAGTAAGCTGGAAGATTTTATAAAAGACGTCCTGCGGGACGTCTTTTTGTTTATAGCGGCCGGATCATTCAAAACATTTTTCGTCCCCCGCCTTTTCTTGTGAGAGTTTGATTCTTGATCGCACAGTCTTTTATTAAAGAACTGCTTGACCGAGCAGACATTTACGAGGTCGTTAACCGAAGAGTTCCTTTACAGCAAAAAGGTGCTTCGGCCTGGGCGTGCTGTCCTTTCCATAATGAAAAAAGCCCGAGCTTTTCAGTGAACCGCGAACGCGGCTTCTATCACTGCTTCGGCTGCGGAGAACACGGCAACGCCATCAGCTTCTTAATGAAGTATGAGAATCTCCCGTTCGTCGATGCGGTCGAAAAACTTGCCTCCGAATTCAGCATGCAGGTTCGCTACGAAGGCGGCGCACCTAAACCTAAGAGCGGTAAACCGCGTTTGTCTGAGATTATGCAGAGGGCAATGGAGTTTTATCGCGATAAATTCAACAGCGACAAGTTCTCACAAGATTATCTCCATGACCGCGGACTCAAAAACGAGACCATCGAGCGTTTCGGTATCGGTTTCTCACCCGATGCCTGGCATAACTTAGACGCCGTCTTCACACCTGATCTCAAGCCTTTGCTTTTAGAAGCCGGCCTTCAGAGAACCGGTCAAAGCGGAAATGTCTACGATTTCTTCCGCAACCGCCTCATGTTCCCGATCCGCAATATTCGCGGACAAGTCATTGCTTTTAGTGCCCGAACGATGATCGGGGAAGAGCCTAAGTACATCAACACCGGCGACACACCGATTTTTACGAAAGGCTCCGAAGTTTTCGGCTTGTACGAAGCGCGCAAAAGCATTCAGGATAAAAAGCGCGTCATCGTGGTCGAGGGCCAAATGGATGTGATCCAGCTTTCTCAAGCCGGATTCGGAGAAGCTTGTGCGCCGTTGGGTACAGCAATTCGGGCTGAGCATATCGAACGCCTTCTTAAGATGACCGATCACGTCATTTTCTCGTTTGACGGAGATGCGGCAGGTCGCAAGGCGGCAAAGCGCGCAATGGATTTATCGCTTCCGCTCTTGGATGATGCTCAGAAGGTCAGCTTTGTTTTCCTTCCTGAAGGCGAAGATCCCGACAGTTTGGTCAAGAAGTCCGGAGCACTCGCTTTCGAAGAGATGCTAAAAAAAGCTCTGCCGCTTTCGAGCTACCTGATTGAAGCTTTGTCCCAAGGACTGGATTTGGCCGTCCTTGAAGACCGCAATGCATTTATTGAAGAAGCTTCTCCGCTGGTTCGTAAGACAAAAAGTGCGCTTCTTCGCGACGGCTTAATTGAGCGTTTGAGCACGGCAGTCGGCTATAAAAATTCCGACGAACTGCGTAAGTATTTCGGTTTCCCTGTGCTGCCGCCGGCGGCTCCTCAGAGAATTAACGGCTTTGGTAATCAGCGTTACGGATTCGGCAGGGGCTATGACCGCTACAAACAGCCGAGGATTCCGACGTCGACTGGGCGCAGCATTCCTCCGAAAGCTGATGCTCCTTTAATGGCACTCCTGAGAAACTTCCTGCGTTTTCCTCAGCTTGCACTGGAATTTGAAGGCATGCTCGCCGAGCAGCTTTCTGAAAGCAATTCTCCGGTCTCCGAATTGCTGTTCAAGGTGATTGAAAGAGTGACGCATGAGGATGAGAGCGGCCACACACTGGCCCAATTCTTGGCAGACCTTCCGGGACCGGCCGATGAAAATTTCGAAAAAGAAATGGATTCGGCCCGTTCAATGATTTCCACCTTCTTACTGGAAGAGGGCATTGATTCCGTCATTCGAAAAGGGCTAAGTCAAGGACAGATTCTCCAAACACCGCTGGAAGCAGCGCGTTTGGAATGTCGCCGAATTCTGCTTCAGATGGAGTTGAATCGTGTTGAGGCACAGCGTCGGGCTTTGTCGACAAAGGGCACGTTAGATGACGCCGACCGAAAGGTTTTTAGAGATTTGATGCAGCTCGATCAGGATCTCCAAAAAGAAATCAAATCCATTGATGCGGGCATTAACGATATTCTGTTGAGAAAACGAGAGAAGTAGGAATGTTAGAAGTTCTGACAGTCGGTAGTTTTTGCGCCTCTCTTTTTTACTGCCTCTTCACGGGCACATCGATCCTCTACGCACTGATTTTCGCCTTTTTCCTTTTCTGCGGCTACGCCCTTTACCGCGGCTTTAGCCTGCAGGAAATCGGAAGGGCTTGTCGTCAAAGCATTGCCAAGATCAGCAACATCATCATAGTGATGCTCTTAATCGGAGCGTTGACTGCCTCTTGGCGAGCGAGCGGAACGATTGCCTACCTGGTCAGCTATGCCTCCGAGATCATTTCTCCTTCCTGGAGTCTCCTGGGTACCTTTATTTTGAATGCTGCCTTGAGTTCTCTGATCGGAACTTCCTTTGGTACCGCGGCAACGATGGGTGTTGTTACCATGTCGCTGTGTGTCGGTATGGGCGTCTCTCCGTTTTGGGCCGGCGGGGCCGCTCTGGCAGGAGCCTATGTCGGAGATCGCTGCTCTCCGGTGTCGACCAGCGCGCAATTAGTCTGTGCCGTTACCGGTACGGAGCTCTATAAAAACATTAAAAACATGTTGAGGACAGGGTTCATCCCGTTCCTCCTCGCGTGTCTCATTTACTTTTTTGTAGGAAACGGGCAGGGCGCCCAAGCCGCGGATATTGACCTGACAAAACTTTTTAGTCAGGAATACATCCTGTCTGCTTGGACTTTGATTCCGGCCATCATTCTGTTAACGATGGTCATGCTCAAGGCCGACATTAAGCTCACTATGATCGCGAGTATCGCATCGGCTTTCGTCACAGCGCTTTTCCTGAGAGATTTAGGTTCTATTGAACTTTGCAAGATTTTATTCAGCGGCTACCAGGCAAGTTCTCCTGAGGTTGGGCGTCTTATGAACGGCGGCGGGGTCATTTCGATGATTCAGGTTTGCTGCATCATCTCGATATCCTGTACATTTGCGGGGATTTTTGAACTGACAGGGATGCTGAGACGTTTGGAAAACGGCATTGCTTATCTAGGTGCGAAGGCAGGCGTTTTCCTCACAATTACGCTGACCGCCTTGGCGACGGCTGCTTTATCCTGCAACCAGATGCTTGCAGTTATTTTGACCGAGCAGCTGTGCAATAAGATCCAGCCCGATAAGATCAAAATGGCCGCCTCTCTAGAAAACACCGCGATTGTCATCGCGCCTTTAATTCCATGGTCCATCGCCGGCGCAGTTCCCGTTGCAACCATTGGGGCGCCGGAAAGCTGCGTTGTCGCAGCCGTTTATCTTTGGATGCTTCCTATCTGGGGCATTTTGGTCGAAAAAGTTCTTCGCAAAACTTACCCGACAATTTCCTAAGCTCATTATCAGAAATAGTCCTCAATTTGCGACGAATTCGCAAAAATTAAGGGGATGGTCTTGACAGGTATGGTAAAATCACCTTACCAAAATAGTCGGTAGGACTATTTGCGCGCCCAGGAGATCGAGGATAGATCGGAGGCGCTTTAAAAACCCTGAAATTGAGTCGGGTGTTGAAGGATTTACGTATCGGTCGAGAGCTGTGACCGCTTAAATTTTTTGCTTCCTTCGACCGTCCGTTTCAGGTTAATTCGTTAAAGACAGGCGGAATTTTACACAAGCAGTTTTGCGGTGCATTTTTTCCGCTTTTGTTTTTTCGATCGTTTGATGCGTAGTCATCATAAGGTGGAACATGGCAACAGCCAAAAAAACAACTAAGAAGACAACTACGAATGTCGGTGCTGATACTGTAGAAACAGTAGAAGCTGCCGAAACCACAGCGAAAAAAACAACCGCTGCTAAAAAAACAACTACTGCAAAGAGAACTCGTACTCCGAAAGCAGCTGCTCAAGAAACTGCTGCTGAAGTAGCGGCAGAACCGGTTAAGAAAACGACGAGAAAGACCTCAGCAGCTAAAGCCACTAAAGCTGCAGCCGAAGAAACTCCTGCAAAGACAACAGCAAAAAAAACAGCACGAAAGACAACTGCTAAATCTGCCGCGGCTGACGAGGCTGCTGATGAAGCCGTGGCCGAAAAAGCTCCTGCAAAGAAAACAGCAGCTAAAAAGACCACAGCAAAAGCAAAACCTGAAGCTAAGCGCGGCCGTCCCGGCAGAAAGGCAAAAGTCGAGACAACCGAGGATGACCTCGTCGGTGACAGCGATGATGATTCCATCGATGAAGAAGTCGCAATCGCTGAATCTTATGTTCCGCCGGCTTCTGTTCGCGGAAAAGGCAAAGCTCGTGACAAGGCAATGAAAGAGGCCTTGAACCGCAGCTATGCTCATCATGAGGAAGACGATAAAGAAACTCGTTTGAACAAGCTCAAGGCGTTAATTCGCATGGGTAAGGAAAGAGGCTATCTGACTTACTCTGAAGTTAACGACCACATGCCGGAAAACATCGTCGATCCGGATCAGATCGATCAGATCATTTCGACATTGGCTGACTTGGGTATTCAGGTCTACGAACAGGCTCCGACCGCTGACGATTTGCTCATCGGCGACTCTGTTCCGACAGCCAGCGACGACGCTGCTGAAGAAGAAGCAGAAGCCGCTTTGGCCACCGTTGACAGCGAATTCGGTCGTACAACTGACCCTGTCAGAATGTACATGAGAGAAATGGGCTCCGTTGAGCTTCTGACTCGTGAAGGCGAAATTGAAATCGCTAAACGAATTGAAGACGGTCTGAAGCACATGGTTCACGCCATCTCCGGCTGCCCGACGACGATTGTTGCCATTTTGGAAGATGCTGAAAAGGTCAGAAACGGCACGATGCAGATTGACCAGATCGTTGACGGCTTGGTTGACGGTTTGGACGAAGAAGCCAGTGAGCAGGTGGCTGAAGACGACGAAAGCACGGACATCGGTGCCTCCGGTATGACGGCAGGTCAGATTGACGAACTCAAGACTGTCGTTCTTGCCAAACTGGACCACTGCAAAGAGCTTTATCAGGATCTGAAGCATGCCTACGAGGCTGAAGGTTACCGTTCTCCTGCTTTCATTAAGGCTCAGGACGCAATTCAGGAAGAACTGCTTTCTCTGCGCTTTACAGCTAATACGGTCGAACGTCTTTGCACCATGCTGAAAACTCAGCTTGAAGAAGTTCGTAAGTACGAAAGTCGAATTTACGACATCGTCGTCAACCGTGCAAAGATGCCGCGTGAGCTGTTCCTCAAGGAATTCCTTGACAATGAAACGAACCTGGCATGGTCTCAGGCAATTGCTGAGAGCGACAAGCCTTACGCAATCGACGTCAAACGTAAGCTTCCTGAAATTCAGCACCTCCAGCAGCAGCTGCAGAATATTCAGAATGCTGTAACACTGCCTCTGAAGGATCTGAAGGACGTTTACAACCAGATGGCGACTGGTGAGGCTAAGGCTAGAAAAGCTAAGCGTGAAATGACCGAGGCTAACCTTCGTTTGGTGATTTCTATTGCTAAGAAGTACACCAACCGCGGGCTGCAATTCCTGGATCTGATTCAGGAAGGCAACGTCGGCTTGATGAAGGCAGTTGATAAGTTCGAATACCGCCGCGGATATAAGTTCTCTACTTATGCCACATGGTGGATTCGTCAGGCTATTACGAGATCTATTGCTGACCAGGCCAGAACAATTCGTATTCCGGTTCACATGATTGAAACCATCAATAAGATGAACCGAATCTCTCGTCAGATTCTTCAGGAAACAGGTGTTGAACCGGATCCGGCAGAGTTGGCGGAGAAAATGGATATGCCGGAAGACAAGATCCGTAAGATTCTGAAGATCGCTAAAGAACCGATTTCTATGGAGACTCCGATCGGCGACGACGAGGATTCTCATCTTGGAGATTTCTTGGAAGACTTCGGAACTGTTGCTCCTGCGGAAGCCGCTCAGCAGTCCAGTCTTACCGAGATCACTAAGGAAGTCCTGGATTCTCTGACTCCGAGAGAAGCCAAGGTTCTGAGAATGCGTTTCGGCATTGAAATGAGTACTGACCATACTCTGGAAGAGGTTGGTCGTCAGTTCGATGTCACTCGCGAAAGAATTCGTCAGATCGAGGCCAAAGCTCTCCGTAAGCTTCGTCATCCGAGCCGTTCGGATAAATTGAAGAGCTTCATGGAAGGCGGAAGCAATAACTAAGATCTAAAAAGATACGAAGTAGGGCCGGAATTTTCCGGCCTTTGCTTTACCCTGCGCCGGAGCAGTTTAGAGATCCTTTGTAGAGATTTCAACGCTTCGTTAGAAGGAGGGGTAGCTTAGAAGATAGAATCTAAGGCCATATTATTGACATAAAGAGGAACTTCGTCTTCTAACTGGTCCCAGGTTCAAGTCCAGTTGGGGCCACCATCTTTCGAATTCTATCTACGGAATTGTCTCGGCTTTTCGAGAATGATAGGTTAAAAACGAATTATTGGAAGATCTGATAGAATTACGCTTCTGCACAATGGTGACCCTTCATCATTAGGCCCCATAGCTCAGTTGGTTAGAGCAGTCGACTCATAATCGATTGGTCACTGGTTCAAGTCCAGTTGGGGCCACCACCTCTTTTCTCCTTTTTATAAAAAAGGTTCCACTAATCAAATTAAAAAACTTGCAAGCATCGCAGTTTTGACGTTTTTTATTTTTTTAATTGCCAGCCGGGTTTCCCTCAAGATAATAATAAATAACAAGATTTTGAGGTAGGCATGCAGAGTATTACTCGTGAAATTTACATAGTCTTGGAAAATATGTAATCCAGCTGACTGTCCTTTGAAAAATACAACGTCTACCAGTATATTTTCTTGAACGAGAAATATTTGCTAAAGTGTACAGAGTTGGCCCATGAGTTGTTTAAGAGAGTTCCCCGCGTAAGCGGGGTTAAAAACTTAACAACCATGGGCCGCTCAAACCCGTTGAATGGGAGAGCGGAAGCACTTTCCACCGATTATTCCTTGCCTTGTGAGGAGTGATCGGCTTATTTTGCTGTTAACATTGAATCCACAGGCCGGGCTGGTCGAGACTGCCAGCCTCCCCGGTATGAGGTCTTGATGGTGGTCGCGACACTACTCACACAACGTTCGAAGACGAGATCATTTCTTTGATTCCGCCCAATTTTTTGTGACTTCTTATATCTTCTTCGTTTTATTTTCAAAAGAGCCTAGCGACCCCATACCTATTCATGGCAGAGTGAATGAAGCTCAGCTTCATGGGTTGTAAAATAACCTTTTTTACGTATTTATTAAATAAATAGATAAATGGCAGAGTGTCAGGATTTTGCGCAATTTGGTTTGGCCCCGAATTTGCTTTCAGCTATTACACGGATGGGGTATACCCAACCCACAGCAATTCAGTGTACAGCGATTCCAGTGGTTCTTCAGGGTCGCGACGTCATGGGTGCCGCCCAGACAGGAACAGGTAAAACAGCCAGTTTTGGTCTGCCCGTCTTGCAAAAACTTCTGCCACTAGCCAATACAAGTACATCTCCGGCACGCCATCCTGTACGTGTTTTGATTCTTTCTCCGACAAGAGAGTTGGCAGATCAAACCGCAGAGGCACTTTCAAATTACGCAGCTGACACACCTATTCGAATTGGCGTTGTTTATGGCGGCGTCGATATCAAACCTCAGGCAGAGGCATTAAGAAGAGGTGTCGAGATTTTGATCGCTACTCCCGGCCGTTTATTGGATCATCTGGAGCAGAGAAATACAAATCTGAATCAGTGCGGCATCGTCATCTTAGATGAGGCCGACCGTATGTTGGATATGGGCTTTCTGCCGGATATTTCCAGGATCCTGAATGCGCTTCCCAAAAAACGTCAGAATTTGATGTTCTCCGCCACATTCTCACCTGAAATCAAAAGACTGGCCGGAAATTTCTTGACTGATCCTGTTGTTATCGAGGTAGCTCGCCAAAACGCTACTGCTGCCACCATCAAACAAGAAGTCTTTTCAGTAAACGAGCTTCAAAAAACTGATGCACTTGTAGAGCTTCTGAAAACCCGCGGAGAAGACTCCGACGGTAAACCGCTCCAGACAATCGTATTCGTCAATGCAAAATTGACAGCTCGCAGATTGGCACGTGAATTAGAGAAATGCGGATTCAACGCTGATGCAATTCACGGAGACAAAACCCAAGAAGAGCGCTTGAAGCTGTTGAAAGATTTCAAGGATGGAACCTTAAATATCATGGTGGCGACTGATGTCGCAGCCCGTGGTTTGGATATAGCCGAGCTTCCGCTCGTGATTAATTACGACGTTCCATTTGTTCCTGAGGACTACGTTCATCGAATCGGCAGAACAGGCCGCGCAGGGAGCTCAGGTTTGGCATTAATGCTCGTTACGGACAAGGATAGAAAGAGTTTCGATGCAATTCGAAAACTAACCAAAGTTAATCTTGTTCCGCAGGAACTTGATCCTGAACCTCGCAAGAGAGCAAGATTTCCACGAAAGTTTTCCTCAAGTACAGATACTTGGAAAGCACCTCGCAAGCCTGAGGATCCATTTTTCTCACAGCCCTATGTTCCGGGTCGCACATCTGTAAAGAAGACTGTTCAGCAAAACTTCTCAAGACAGGCTTCCGGAGAAAAGAGGGAAGTTGCTGTCCTTCTTGGCGGAACCGGACGTCGAAATTAGGCAGAGATTTGAAATCTCACCCTCCAACGTTGCACTGCCTCTGAATAAAACTCCTCGAGCGTATCGAAAGTAAAAGGTTTGAATCCGAGATGAGTCCACGCATGTGCGGCTTCTTCTTCGGGCCTGCTTCGATCAATCGCCGGAGCCAATGTCTGTTTAGAGAGCTTATTCCCGTTTTTGTCTAGCACAAGCGGAATGTGCATGTAAGCAGGGGTAGGCAGGCCTAATGCTTTTTGCAGCAGGATTTGTCGCGGTGTGTTATCGATCAAGTCAGCACCGCGGACGACGTGTGTCACGTCCTGGAATCCGTCATCGACGACAACGGCGAGTTGATAGGCCCAGAGTCCGTCGGCTCTCCGAATAACAAAATCACCGACTTCCTTCGAAACGTTCTGTTTAAACGTTCCCTGCCATCTGTCCGGGAAAGAGACGACTCCGTCATCTACAAGAAAACGCCACGCACGAATTGGGGCTCCGCCCGTTCCGTGGCGACAAGTTCCTGGATAGACGCCCTGTGGCAAACCTGCGGCTGCGCAGGCAGCTTCAATGCTCTTGCGAGTACAAGCACACCCATACGCTAGACCTTTACCGATTAACAGATCGAGGGCCTCTTGATAAGCGTCATATCGAGTTGATTGTCTGAGTATCGGACGATCTGAATGAAGTTTGAATGCCTCGATAGTTTCGAGCTGATCCTCTGCCGCCCATGCAGGTTCACGCGGCGGATCAATGTCTTCGACACGAATAATCCACGTACCTCTATGAGCCCTGGCATCGAGGTAGCTCGCAAGAAGACAGGCTAAGCTTCCGGCGTGTAGATGACCGGTAGGGGATGGGGCAAAGCGTCCGACGTAATGACTCAAAAAAATCTCCTCAAACTAATAATGAAATTTTAGTCTGAAGAGATTATGAGTTCACTCTTCCTTTTCCTTCTTCGGAGGAGGATTTTCAATCATAGACTGCGGGACTCCAATGATGGCTGCAGCCTGTGCGGGAGGAACATGTTGCGCCGGCGGAACTTGTCCGATGGCTTTTGCACTCACAGAAGGGTCTGCTGCTCCAACATGACCTGTGGGCGAAGGTGCTTGCAAATTGGAAGGTACAGAAGCGGTGGTTCCGGAAACCTGAGCATTGAATGCGACCGGCGCCGGAGTCGGAGAGACAGTAACACCGTAGGACGGTCCAGGCATCACGATGCCGTTGGCAACACAGGCGTCATTGATGGCGTTCAAAAAAGATGCCTCGAGTCGATACGGCTCCATCAACTCAATCGGATCGACCCAAACGACAAGCTCAACGTTAATGCCGAAATTGCCGAAACCGGTAATTCCGCATTCGACCTCATGAAGCGGGTCGGGCTTAATACAGTAGGGAACCGAGACGGCTGCCTTTTCAATGATTTCTTTAACCTTGCGGAAGTCAATGCCGTATGGAATTGAGAAGGGATAAATCTTGCGAACGCCTCGGCGGTCCATCGTGAAATTGGTAAACGATCCGTTAATCAGAGAAGCGTTCGGAATGATGATTGCCTGACCCGTCGGCGTCACGATGCGCGTAGCGCGAATGGTGATCATGGTCACTCGACCGATATGACCGCTCGGTGTGGCAATAATATCGCCCAAGCTCACGGCGCGTTCGGAAATCAGAATCAAACCGGCAACCGAGTTATTAACGATGGTCTGCAATCCGAAGCCGATGCCCACAGATAAGGCGGAAACTAAGATTGCCAAATGTGTGATCGGGAGACCGATCATCGACAGGCCCATCAGAATACCGATCGCCAATATGCCCCAATGAATGAAGCGGGCGAACATCGAAAGGGATTCGGGACGTACGGAATTGTGGCGAGAGCCGAATTTCTTAATGCTTTCTTCGCTAAGCTTGCCGAGCCAGTAGGCAACAAGAAAAACGAGGCAGAATTCGAGAATATCGAACGTATCGATTTGACTGCCGCCAGCTGTAAATAACGGCACATGTAGGGGTTGGAGTATCGCTTCAGAGCCGTTCAGTATTTTGTCCAAAAAAGAATCCATGATTTGTTTTCGGTGTTTTGGTAGAACTTCAGCATAAAAAAGAGCGCCGTAAAAAAGCGCTCTTTTGTCTCAAATCGGATACAAAACTTTAGCGAGAAGCTTCTAAAGATTTTTCAAGAAAATCTGACAAGTCCGTGACTTCCTCGATACACAAATCATGTCCGACCCCGTCGTAGCCCTTGGACCAGAGATCCGTTGCCCCGAGTTTTCTGAGTTCCTTGACGCTGATTTCGGGATACACGGGAGGTACGTCATTGTCTTCTTTTCCATAGGTCAAGAAAATCGGAGAAAGGATGCCCTGACCTACATGCTCAATATCGTCAGCAGACTCAATGGGCAGATAGCCGCTCAGGCAGAAGATGCCGCCGATCGGACGATCGAGTTTCAGGGCCGTGTAAAGCGCAACGCAGCCGCCCTGTGAGAAACCACCTAAGAAGATTCGATCCCGTCTAATGCCTTTCGTCTCTTCCAAGGCAATTAAACGCTCTGCAATACGGGCGCTTTCAACAAGTGCCGGTTCGTCGCTGGCACCGATTCCGTCGGTATCGAGAAGGTCAAACCAGCCGCGCATCAAAAAACCTTTATTTGCTGTGATCGCACGTTCAGGCGCAGTCGGAAGAATCAAACGAGCCTGTTCAACGGGCGCGCCGCATGCGGCAAGTTCTTCTCTGAAGTGTTCGAAGTCCGATCCGTCGCTGCCCAAGCCGTGAAGCATGATGATGGCGCTATCTGCTTTGCCTTCCTTCGGGTCAATGATTTTTGCATCAATGACATGAGGCTGAGGTGCAGATTTTGGGCGGAAAGCCTTAACGACATTGGGACGGGTTTCAAGGGCCGGACCGCCGATTAAATCAATACAGTAGGGCACTGCCGCAAAAATGCCGTGGATGCCCTTTGACGGAATACCTTCTAGGGTTTCAGCGATGGCCTTTGGCTGTCCCGGAAGGTTAATGATCAAAGCGGCATGATCTTCGATTTCGCGCAGCACGCCGACCTGACGGGACAAAATCGCGGTCGGCACAAAGGCAAGAGAGACCGCACGCATTTGCTCTCCGAATCCCGGAAGGGTACGAGTAGCCACAGCCAACGTGGCTTCCGGCGTCACATCGCGGCGAGAGGGACCAGTCCCTCCGGTTGTCAAAATCAAATCACAGTTTTCCTGATCACAAAGTTCCTTGAGCGTTGCCTCGATAAGCGGCTGTTCATCAGGAATGAGTTTTTCCACAACCTCATAATCAGAAAGCAGGGCTTTTGCCAGCCATTCTTTCAGAGAGGGAATGCCTTTGTCCTGATAAGTGCCGGAAGAGGCACGGTCGGAAATGGAAACCAGACCGATTTTTGCTTTGCTATTCTTCATCGTCTTCCTCCTCGGTGACTTCCAACACGATCGGAGGAAGAACCATTGCGTAGATCAGTTTGTAGAGTGCGCGGGCGGATTTCGGAGGCTTGTTGCCTTCGGCTTCTTTACGAGCATTGCGGATAAGCTGACGAACTTCCTGAACATTGACGTCAGGGAACTGAGCAATAAATTTTGTCAGAGCGGCATCATCTGCAATCAACGCATCTCTCAGACGTTCACTCTTGTGAAGCGCGGCGACGGCCGCTTTATCGTTGCCGGTGGCTCGGTCGATGGCCTGACGAACAGCATCTCCGTCTAAGGCTCTCATGTATTTGCCGATGAGCTGGAGCTGACGGCGTTTGGCGCCGAAGGAGGGAACACGGTGATACTCCTCAATGGCTTTAAGAATGACTTCGGGAAGTTCAATTTTTGCCAGCGTTTCGGCACCCAGTGTGGTCAGCTCTTTACCGAGATCCTGCAGATGCTCGGCCCTTCTTTTCAATTCACTTTTGCTCGGACCGCTGTACTCTTCTTCAAGGTTTTCGTTTGTATTCTTCATATTAGCCTGTCCTTCTTTAGTAAGATTTGCATCAAGCGCTATCATAATCTCCAATCTTTAGTTTCCGCTTCAAAATATGAGTCAAACTCCCACAATAAGTAGCTCAGAAGAGCTTTGTTCCTTGGTTTCATATGCTTTAGACACAGCGCTTTCTCTAGGTGCAACTGCCGCCGCGGTAGAAGTCAGTGAAGAGAAGGGGACATGTGTCACGGTAAGAAACCAGGAAACGGAATCCATTGAACACACCCATGACAGAGATTTCGGAATTACTGTCTATCTTGGTAAATCAAAGGCTGTGGCTTCCAGCGGAGACTTTCGCAAGGTGTCGATCTTAAGAACGGTCAAAGCGGCGCTTGATATGGCGCGCTACACCACACCGGATGAATGCAACGGCCTGCCGGATAAGGACCGACTTTGCACGAATCCTCGTCAGCTCGATCTCTTCCATCCATGGGACATCTCGATTGAAGAACAAGTTCAAAAGGCTGTTGAAGCAGAAAAAGCAGCATTGGATGTCGATAAACGCGTGGTGAATTCCGACGGTGCAATGGTTACGACAACAATCGGTTCGTTTATTTTGGGAAACACCGAAGGCTTTTTGCACGGCTATCCTTTTAGCGACCATTCGATTGACACCTCAGTGATCGCCGAGGATGAGAATGGTATGCAGGTGGGCTCTTGGCACACCTCCGGCGTTTCGTCAATGGATTTGCTCTCGCCGCAGCAGGTCGGCATGATCGCCGGTCAAAGAGCTGTAGACCATCTGTCTGCACGCGGTTTAGCGACCCGCAAGTGCCCGGTCGTTTTTGAAGCACCGGTTGCTAAGAGCTTATTCAGAACCTTTGTTCATGCGGCAAGCGGTTCTGCGTTGTACCGCAAGACCTCCTTCCTCGAAGGAATGCTCGATAAACCGATTTTCCCCGATCATCTTTCCATTTTGGAAAATCCATTCATCCCGCGTTACTGGGGCTCGGCGCCGTTTGACGATGAGGGGGTTCGCCCGTCTGAACGCCTGGTCGTTGACCACGGTGTGCTGAGCGGTCTTTTCCTGAGCAGCTATTCGGCTCGTAAGTTGGGAATGACAACGACCGGAAATGCCGGCGGTCCTTATAACCTCATCTTCTCCGAAGCACCGGAGGCTTCCGAAAAAACGCTTTCTGCATTGCTCTCACGCATGGGAACGGGCCTCTTGGTCACCGAGCTGATCGGGCAGGGCGTCAATTACACCACGGGAGATTTCTCTAAAGGCGCATCTGGTTTTTGGGTGGAAAACGGCAGGATCGCTTACCCGGTAGAAGGTATTACGGTTGCCGGCAATCTCAAAGACATTTTCATGTCCTTTGAAGCGATGTCGGACGATGTAGATTTGAACGGATGTTACCTCAACGGATCGGTGCTGATCAGAGAAATGACCGTTGCCGGTAATTCTTAAGTCTGCAAAAAGCCGATCCTGCTAATTTCTTTACAGAAGTCCAAAATATTTCTTTCAAATTATTACAATTGAGGACCGATAACTAAAGAATCTTGCAGGAGAAAAAATGCAGAAAAAAGATATTGACTGGAGCAAATTAGGCTTCGGCTATACACCGACGGATTATCGCTTCGAAGCTCACTGGAAAGACGGCAAATGGGATGAAGGTAAGATGATTACAGATCCCAACATCGAACTGTCTGAAGCTGCCTGCGTGTTTCATTATGCTCAGTGCTGTTTTGAGGGCTTAAAGGCTTATACAACGGTCAAAGGCGACATCGTTACCTTCCGTCCTGATTTGAACGCAGAACGTATGATGGGCAGTGCCGAACGTCTGGAAATGCCGGCTTTCCCGAAAGAAAAATTCATTCAGGCCGTCAAAGACGTTGTCGCAGCCAACGCGGCTTGGGTTCCGCCTTACGGCACCGGCGCAACACTGTACATCCGCCCGGTCATGATCGGCTCCGGTCCTCAGATCGGTGTGGCACCGGCTCATGAGTTTATCTTCAGAATTTTCGTGATGCCGGTCGGCGCATATTTCAAAGGCGCTATCAAGCCGCTTAAGCTGACAGTTCCTGAATTTGACCGTGCTGCTCCCCGCGGAACAGGCCATATCAAAGCCGGCCTGAACTATGCCATGAGCCTGCATCCCACAATGGAAGCTCATCGTCACGGTTATGCCGAAAACATTTACCTTGATCCGGCTACTCGTACCTACATTGAAGAAACCGGCGGCGCTAACTTAATCTTCGTCGACAAGGAAGGCACGATCATTGTTCCGAAGTCCGATTCCATCCTTCCTTCCGTCACACGCCGTTCTTTAATCGAAGTGGCTAAGAGATTGGGCTACAAAGTGGTTGAACGCCCTGTTAAATTAGCCGAACTCAAAGATATGGCTGAAGGCGCACTTTGCGGCACGGCTGCTGTCTTAGCTCCGATCGGCATGGTCAACACTCCTGACGGCGATATCTACTTCCCGTCCGGCATGGAAAAAATGGGCCCTGTCTGCACCAAGCTCAGAGAAACACTGACCGGTATCCAGATGGGCGAAATCGAAGGCCCCGAAGGCTGGGTCGTTAAGATTGACGCTGAATAATTTTTGCTGAACCGCAAAAGCAAACGCCCGGAGAATCCGGGCGTTTTGCGTTGAAGCTTGGGAACTTTCGGGTTCCCGTGCATTCAGGAATTACTTATGAGCGCGGTTTTTAAGACGCTCTTTCCAAATGCCGACCTGCTTTGCAACCTGAGAAGGTGCTGTGCCGCCGGTATGGTTGCGGGAAGCAATAGAGCCTTCGAGGGTCAGGCTGTCATAAACATCTTCACCGACTTTATCGCTGAATTCTCTTAATTCCTCAAGCGTGAGGTCGTGCAGACCGCAGCCTTTCTCGGAAGCGAGGCGTACAGCGCAACCGACGGCTTCGTGAGCGTCACGGAAGGGCAGGCCTTTGCGAACGAGGTAGTCTGCAAAGTCCGTGGCAGTCGGATAGCCGAGCATGACAGCTTCACGCATACGGGCTTTGTTGACCTGGATGCCGGGGATCATTTCGATGAAAGCGCGCAGAGTGTCTTTGACGGTATCAATCGTGTCAAAGAGCGGTTCTTTGTCTTCCTGGTTGTCCTTGTTGTAGGCAAGCGGCTGTCCCTTCATCAGCATCAGAAGCCCCATCAGGTGACCGACTACGCGTCCGGATTTGCCGCGGGCAGCTTCCGGAACGTCCGGATTCTTTTTCTGCGGCATGATGGAGGAACCCGTCGTGAATCTGTCGGGCAGCATGATGTATGCGAAGTTAGTGTTCATCCAGTAGATGAGCTCTTCGGACATACGGGAAATGTGGATCATGATGAGCGAAGCGCAGGAGCAGAACTCAATCGCGAAATCACGGTCGCTGACGGAGTCCAGAGAGTTCTGAGTGACGCCTTCAAATCCGAGGAGTTCAGCCGTGTACTCACGGTCGATCGGATAAGTGGTACCGGCGAGCGCTGCAGCGCCGAGCGGAGAACGGTTTACGCGTTTGCGGCAGTCAGCCAAGCGTTCGCGGTCGCGCTCGAACATTTCGGCATAAGCCAGGCAGTGGTGGCCGAGCGTGACGGGCTGAGCAACCTGCATGTGGGTGTAGCCTGGCATGATGGTGTCGATGTTCTTTTCGGCAACCGTCAGCAGGGACTCCTGCAGATGAGAGAGAAGATCCATGATCTGGTCGATCTCATTGCGCAGGTACAAACGAATGTCTAAAGCAACTTGGTCATTACGGCTGCGGCCGGTATGAAGGCGCTTGCCGGCGTCTCCGACAAGTTCCGTTAGGCGGGCTTCAATGTTGAGGTGCACATCTTCGAGTTCAAGCTTCCACTCGAAGCGGTTTTCTTTGATTTCCTGAAGGATCTGACGCATACCGCGTTCGATGTCGTTCAAATCGTCTTTGGAAATAATGCCGCATTTGGCAAGCATCTTGGCATGGGCCACGGAGCCTGCGATATCGGCTTCGGCCATACGCTTGTCAAAGTTCACGCTGGCGGTGTAACGAAGGACAAATTCGGCCATAGGCTCAGAAAAGCGTCCGCTCCAAGCTTCTTTTTTGGAGGCAAGCGGATCGGCATGAACTGAGAGAGGATTGTGTTGGGCCATAACTTTTGCAGTCAGTAATGAAAAAAGGTCAATTATAGCTAGTAATGACTCAATTGTCGGGTAACGGTTTGTCTACAAAAGAATTTCTTTGTTTTTCGACCTGTTTTTTAAGCGCGATTGTTAAGGTCTGTATAACGCGGTTCTTGCCCGAATTGTTAAACTCCTACTCATTCTTTGTATTTCTCTAAAAAGTTAAAAAATGACTCAGCAAGATCATCTGGTTATTGCCACTCGCGAAAGCCCGCTGGCGCTTTGGCAGGCAAAGTACGTTCAGAGCTGCCTTAAAGAAAAATTTCCCGAGCTTGATGTTCAGCTTTTAGGTTTAACAACCAAAGGTGACAAAATTTTGGACGTCACGCTGTCCAAGATCGGCGGAAAAGGTTTGTTCGTCAAAGAACTTGAAGCCGCGATGCTTGAAGGCAAAGCTCAAATCGCCGTCCATAGTCTGAAAGATGTTCCGATGGATCTGCTTGAGCCGTTTACTCTGGCAGCAGTGATGGTCCGCGAAGACCCGCGCGACGCAGTCGTTTCTCATAAATATGCCTCTTTAGAAGAGATGCCGGCCGGAAGCGTTGTCGGCACCTCCAGCCTTCGTCGTGAACTGATGGTTCGCTCCCGTTTCCCGCACCTCAAAGTCGAGATGATTCGCGGCAACGTAGGCACCCGCCTTTCTAAGCTCGACAACGGCCAGTACGACACCCTCGTGATGGCCGCCGGTCTGAAGCGCCTCGGCTTATCCGATCGCATTCGTTCGATCATTCCGCCTGAAGTTTCTCTTCCGGCACCGGGGCAAGGCGCTATCGGTATCGAAGCCGTTGAAAACGACGAAATGACGCAAAAATACGTTGAAGCGCTCAACGATGAAGATACTCGTCTCTGCTCCCAGGCCGAAAGAGCGGTTTCCAGAGCGCTGGGAGGTTCCTGCCAGGTTCCTCTGGCTGCCTACGCCACTATTGATGACGGTCAGATGTTCCTCCGTGCACTTGTCGGCAACCATATGACCGGAGAGTTTGTGACGGCTGAATATACGGGTCCGGCTAACGAGCCTGAAGAAAATGCCCGCAAAGTGCTGGACCAGCTGATCGAAAAAGGCGCTAAACGTCTTCTGAAAGAAGTGCTCGGAAAGTAATGCGCACGATCCTCAACATGAAGCCGGGGCCCGGCGGGCGTCGGCTTCAGAAAGAACTGGAAGCAAAAACCTCCGGTTCCGTTTACTGGCCGGCTTTTACCTTTGATCGTTCCGAAGATTACGAAGAAAGCGTCAAAGAAATTCTCGAAGGAGCTGAAAGAGGCGCGCTGCTTATTCTTGTGAGTCCGACGACGGTCAGCTTCATGAAGGACATTTTTCCGCAGCTTCCTGAATCCGTCCGCTTTGCCTGTGTCGGCGAACCGACCGCTAAAGCTTTGACCGCGGCTTTTCCTGCAGCACGCAAATTTTTTTTCCCGCATGGGAGCTCTTTAGAAAGCGGTTCAGAGTTGCTTTTTGAACTCCTCTTGGAAGAAGGTCTTCCTTCGGAAGTTGTCCTCATTCGAGGCGACACGGGGCGTCAGTTCCTGATTGACGCGCTGCGGGATAAAGATGTTCCCGTGACCGTGGCACCTATCTATAAAAGAATCCCGCTGAAGGTTTCAGACGATCAAAAGCGATGGATCGGACGCGGAGAAGCGCCGGTGATTTATCTAACGAGCACGGACGCTATACGGATTCTTGAAGAGAACGTCGGGGATGAGGGTCGTGAATGGCTGCAATCTGCCTCGGTACTGACGATCCATCCTCGCATTCAAGAGCATCTCATTGAGGAGGGTTTCAAGAACGTGGAGTTGGTGGAATCTCACTGCAGCGGACTTGCCGATAAATTGCTCTCCTTGGCAGAGCAAGTTAGTAACGATTAAAATTAACAGATTATTTCCTAATTAATGAAGGTTGGAAAAATATTATGGATATGAGCAAAATCAGCGCAGGAAAAGACCTGCCGCACGATTTCAATGTTGTGATTGAAATCCCCGCACAGAGCGACCCCGTCAAGTACGAAGTAGACAAAGAAAGCGGCGCTCTTCTGGTCGACCGTTTCATCGGCACTTCCATGCGTTATCCTGCAAACTACGGCTTCATTCCTCAGACTCTCGGTGATGACGGTGACCCCGTTGACGTTTGCGTGATTACTCCGTTCCCCCTGCTGGCCGGCTCCGTAATCCGCTGCCGTCCGCTCGGCATGCTCCTGATGGAAGACGAAAGCGGCGGTGACATGAAGATGCTTGCCGTTCCGGTTCAGAAGCTGACTCCGCGCTACAACAAGATCCAGACCATCGATGATGTTCCTGAAGATTATCTTGCTCAGATCCGCCACTTCTTTGAACACTACAAAGATCTGGAAAAAGGCAAGTGGGCTAAGGTATCCGGCTGGACAGGTCCTGAAGAAGCCTGCAAGGTGATCATGAAAGGCGTTGAAGCTTACAACAACGCTAAGTAGTCTTTCGATCCCTGCTTTTTAGGATGAGGCCCGGGCAATTTGCTCGGGTTTTCTGTTTTTGGTCCTCTCTAAGCACTCGCAGGGCTGTTTGTTTTGTATGATCTGAATCATTGGGTTTGATGTCCGTAAATGATGAGGAGGTTTCCGGATGAATGAAAAAGTAGTGGTCTCAATGGCGCAGCTAAATCAAACTGCCGGTGATTTGGAAGGAAACTTTCGACGAATCGCCGAAGCCGCGGAAAAGGCAAAGCATTCGGATATCCTGGTGACCCCTGAACTTTCTTTATGCGGCTATCCGCCCGAAGACTTATTGTTCCTGGACAGTTTTTTAGAAGACTGTGCAAGAAAGCTCAATGAGCTCGTTGAGTATTCAACTCGTTTTCCGAAACTGCATATTCTTGCAGGCTATCCGCTAAAAGACTCCGATCGTTTATATAACGTCGTCTCCGTTATTCTCAACGGCCAAATCCTTCTTACCTATCGAAAGAAAAATCTTCCTAACTACGGCGTCTTTGATGAGGAGCGCTATTTCACGCCCGGAGAGGAGGATGTGTGCACCTTTGATGTCGGAGATACGCGCTTCGGCGTCAATATTTGTGAAGACATTTGGTTCCCAGAAGCCCCTTCTCAGGCTAAAGGGCAGGGCGCGCAGGTGCTCTTAATTGCCAATGCTTCCCCATTTGAAGAGGGAAAAGAAGAACAACGGCTGGATATGGTTCGCCGCCATGTGAATGCCATCGGAATGGATGTATGTTACGTCAATATGTGCGGCGCTCAGGACGAAATCGTTTTTGACGGAGAAACGTTTGCCTGCTCGGCTGATGAGGTCCTGGCTCGGGCGCCGCACATGAAAGAGTCTTTGCTCACGGTAGAGGTCAAAAAAGGCAAAATTTGCCGCGGTGAGGTTTCTCAGCCCCTGTCTGATCTTGCCGTGCTGTACGAAGCCTTAGTTGTAAGCATGCGGGACTACATCAATAAGAACGGATTTAAGGGCGTAGTGCTCGGCCTCTCAGGGGGCGTGGATTCTGCGCTGGTTCTTAAGATCGCGGTGGACGCCGTCGGCAAGGATAAAGTGCTCGCCGTGATGATGCCGTCCGTCTATACCTCTTCATTAAGCCGCGGTGACGCGGCCAAATTGGCTTCTCGTTTGGGCGTACGCCTTGAGACGATTTCAATTCAGGACGGCTACACGGCATTTGAATTTATGCTGGCTAAGCAGTTCAACGGAATGCCGCACGATGTTACTGAAGAAAACCTTCAGGCACGTATCCGCGGTGTCATTCTGATGGCCATTTCCAATAAATTCGGCTCGATGGTGGCTACGACCGGGAATAAGAGCGAAATGGCGGTCGGTTATTCGACTCTATACGGCGATCTGGCCGGCGGTTTTGCCGTAATTAAAGACGTCTACAAAACTCAGGTCTACGCTTTGTGCCGCTGGATTAACGAATGCAATAAAGAAAATCCGGTTTTTCCGGAGACCATTCTGACTCGCGCCCCGAGTGCGGAGCTGAGAGAAAACCAAAAGGATCAGGACTCACTGCCGGATTATGCCGTGCTCGATGAGATTCTTCGCCGCTTTATCGAAGATCGAGAGGGACCGGAAGAGATTGCCGCCGCCGGCTTTGATCGAGCCGTAGTAGATAAGGTATTACGAATGGTCAGCCGTGCGGAATATAAGCGCCGTCAGTCTCCGATCGGCCCCAAGGTGACAAAAGTCGCTTTCGGACGGGATTGGCGGGTCCCGGTCACCAATAAATACAGACTTTAAGAGTAAAATTTCTGAAAAAATTTCGGGAGAAAAAATGAAACAAGTCGTCGCTATTATCAAGCCCTTCAAACTTGACGAAGTGAGAGAGGCACTCGCAGAAATCGGTGTTCAGGGGATGACCGTGACCGAGGTCAAAGGTTTTGGCCGTCAGAAAGGACATACCGAGCTTTATCGCGGTGCGGAATACGTGGTGGACTTTCTGCCCAAGATGAAGATTGAGTGCGTGGTCGACGACTCTCTGGTCAACATGGCGGTTGAAGCGATTATGAAAACCGCCAGGACCAACAAAATCGGTGATGGAAAGATTTTCGTGATGCCGGTCGAAGAGGTGATCCGAATCAGAACTGGTGAAACCGGAAACGCTGCCGTCTAATACAACAAAAGACCGATGCCCTAAAAGCATCGGTCGAATTGTTTTTGCTGCCGGTTAAGGCGCTAAAAGAACATAAACGGCGCCCGCTCCTCCGTCGTAAGGCGGAGCCTGCACAAAGGCAAGTACCTCTTTTCGCTGAGCCAGCCAAACTGGAACCTTTTCCTTTAAAACAGGCTTTCGTCCTGCAGAGCCGAATCCTTGTCCGTGGATGATTCGCACGGCCCGGTGGCCGGCTTTTCTTTCCTCGTTTAAGAATTCCACCAGAAGCAGTCTGGCTTCCTCGGACGTGTAGCCGTGAAGATCCAAGGTGCCTTTGATGGACCAGGCGCCTTGATGCAGTTTCTTGGGAACATCGGGCGCCATGGAAGGTGCCCGATAAGACAGCCGTTCATCCGAATCCAGCAGGTGATCGATACTGATGTTGTCGGACAAAGAGTCTTCGAGCACCGCTTTTTCGTCGGCGTAGCGCTGACGAGGAATGGGCGCCGGCTTCGGCAAGGCGTGGAAGACTTTATCTTCCCTGCCTATTTTTTTTTTGACTCCGAGTTCTTTCATTGCATTTTCGAACTCGTGAGCTTTAGCCGCAGCTTCTTTACGCTTTTGTTCCTTTTCGGCAGCGATTCTTGCTTCTTCTTCCTGTTTGACTTTCAGTTGTTCCTTCAAGCTCATCAGAGAAGCAAAAGACTCTTTATCGACATTCATTTCCGTTAATCAACCAAACCGTTTGTTTCTAAATAGTTTAAGGCGTCCAGAGCAGCCATACAGCCGGAAGCAGCGCTGGTAATGGCCTGACGGTAAACCTGGTCCTGGCAGTCGCCGGCGGCAAAGACACCCGGGATGTTGGTTGCCTGAGCAGCGCCGGAGGCAATACCCTTAGTGACGATGTAACCGTGGTTCATCTCCAGCTGGCCTTCGAACATCTTGGTGTTGGGGGAGTGGCCGATGGCAATGAAAACGCCCATAACCGGAATATCTTCCTTTTCACCGGTCTTGAGGTTGTTTAAACGGACGCCGGTCACACCGGTCTTGTCACCCAGGATTTCGTCGAGCGTGCAGAACTCGTGGAGGACGATCTTGCCTTCGGCCGCGACGGCTTTAAGACGATCTACCATGATTTTTTCAGCGCGATACTGGTCGCGGCGGTGGATCATGTGAACCTTGGAAGCGATACCGGCAAGGTAGATGGCTTCTTTAATTGCAGAGTCGCCGCCGCCGACGATGGCAACTTCCTGGTTGCGGTAGAAGAAACCGTCGCAGGTTGCGCAGGCGGAAACGCCTTTGCCCTTGAATTCCTCTTCACTGGGAAGGCCGAGATACTTAGCGCTTGCGCCTGTAGCAATAATCAAAGCGTCGCAAGTGTAGTTGCCGTTGTTGCCGACCAGGCGGATCGGTTTTTCGTTCAGATGGGCTTCTGTGATTTCATCGAAAACGATTCTGGTTTCAAAGCGTTCGGCATGTTCGAGCATGCGCTGCATGAGCTCCGGACCCATCACGCCTTTGGGATCGCCGGGCCAGTTGTCGACTTCAGTCGTTGTTGTCAGCTGGCCGCCTTGCTCCATGCCTGTAATGAGAGTAGGTTTTAAGTTAGCGCGGGCTGCATAAACGGCGGCGGTGTAGCCGGCAGGGCCCGAGCCGATAATCAAAACTTTACTGTGTTCGGTATTGGTAGTCATGTTCTACTTCCTTTAATATTCACAAATTGCCCAACAATTATAGAGCGTTGGTTTACAACTAGAATTACGGAAACACCATTTAACACATAATGAGCAACTCAATAGAAACCTCTTTCTTATATAGAAATTCCCCCCGGTTTCGAAGCAATTCGGACGACGAGGTCGGAGCCGGCGGGAAACTCTGGGGCCTGGTTCTCTTCTGCGGTTGTGCGGTAGCTTGTATTGCTCTTTCCCTTGTTCTGGGAAGTTATGACTACTCGGATCCGGGATTTTCACGTTTCAATACCAAGCTCCAAGTCAGCAACCTCTTTGGAGTGCAAGGCGCTTGGACGGCCGATCTGTTCTATCTTTTATTCGGCTGGGGCGCCTGGGTCTTTGTTATCGGACTCTTTTATTTTCTGGTTCGCGGCTTAAAGCGCTTGCGCGGAAAGAAAGTTTCCGTTTCACCGATTCCGATGGGTTTCCGGATTTTGGCTTTCTGTGTGTTGGTCCTCAGCTGCTGTGCGCTGTTCTTCCTTCGGTTTCATACTCATTCTGAAGGGCTTCCCGGCACGACGGGCGGAGCGCTCGGAAGTGCGATCGGATCCGAGCTCCTCTATTGGATGAGTCTTGAAGTCGCTACGGCTTTCGTTCTCGTGTTGGTTCTTTTTTGCTCTTCCGTGTTTTTCGGTTTTTCCTGGCTTTCTGTCGCAGAGCAAATAGGAAGAACCTTTGAACGCTTATTCCGTCGGGTCGCTTCCATCAAGCAAAGTAAAGAAGATGATGCCTTTGCGAAAGCCTCTATGGAAGAGAGAGAGAAGTCACTGCAGGACAGGCAAGGGCCTTCTCCGGAACTGCCTGCACTTCCTGCTGCTTCCGCACCGATTGTTCAGCCGCCTGTTGAAGAGATTAAAACAGAGGAAGTGTTATTTGCTGACGAAAAAGAAGACGAGGTTAAAGGTCCGGATCAATTTAAACCGATTGATTATGAACGCGTTCCTGAAGAGTTAGCACCGGTTTCACTCCGCCCGACGCCGGAAAATACCGTTGCGCCGATGGAAGAAGAACCCTTTGATATTGAAGATATCCGCGCAGAAGAGGAAAGTGTCAAAGATCTGCCGATCGAAGATCATGTCATTGAACAGCCTGCTCAGCCGATTGAAGAAGTTCCGGAAGAGCCGAAAGAATTTGTTCTTCCGCCGGTTTCCCTGCTGAATGATCCTCCGTTTGAAGCGGTTACGGTCAGCAGAGAGGAACTTAACCTGACTTCTCAGCGTATCGAACACATTCTTCAAAACTATAAAATCAACGCTAAGGTGCTTTCTGCGCTGCCAGGCCCGATTATTACTCGGTTCAAGCTGCAGCCGGCCCCCGGTGTTCGCTCTCGTAAATTCGTCGAAGTGGCCAAGGATTTGGCCCGCGGTTTAGGCCAGCCCAATGTCCGTATTGTGGAGAATATGCAGGAAGCGGACTGTATCGGTCTTGAAGTTCCCAACTCTTCCCAGTCCGTACAGACGATTTACCTAAAAGAAATCATCAACAGCCATCCTTTCCAATCCAGTACTTCTCCGCTGACCTTGGCTCTGGGTAAGGGTGTTGCCGGAGACCCGGTCGTTATCGATTTGGCCAAGGCTCCGCATCTGTTGGTCGCGGGTACCACCGGCTCCGGTAAGTCCGTCGGTATCAACGCCATGATTCTTTCGATGCTGTACAAGAATCCGCCGGATAAGCTCAAGCTGATTCTGGTGGACCCGAAGGAAGTGGAATTTAGTCCTTACGAAGATATTCCGCACCTTCTGACGCCGGTGATTACCGACATGGCCAAGGCCGCACACTGCCTGGCGTGGGCGGTTCGAGAAATGGATCGACGCTACAAACTGCTGAAGATGGCCGGTCAGAAAAACTTTGACGGTTACAACCAACGCATTCGCGAAGCGAAGGAAGCCGGTACTCCGATCATGAATCCGCATGCTCAGCCGCCGATTCCTTTGGAAGAGATCCCGTACATCATTATCATCATCGACGAGTTGGCTGACTTGCTGATGGTTTACGGCAAGGAAGTTGAGACTCAGATCATGCGTCTGACCCAAAAAGCTCGAGCTGCCGGCATGCACATGATTATCGCCACACAGCGTCCGAGTGCGGACATTGTTACACCGGTGATTAAGGCCAACTGTCCTTCACGTATCAGCTTTCAGGTCTCTAACCGTTATGACTCCACGACGATTTTGAATACACCTGGGGCGGAAGAGCTGCTGGGCCGCGGCGATATGTTCTATATGAAGCCGAGTGCCCAGCTGCAGCGAATCCACGGCGCATTCGTTCCGGACGAGGAAATTTACCGCGTCACCGAGTTCCTCAAAGAACAAGGTAAGCCGGAATACGTGGACGGGGTGACGGACGCGCCTGAGGAAGAGGAGGAAGAAGTTGAAGAAACAGCGTCCGCCCGCAATGATGGCAATGAGCTTTACGACAAAGCAGTACAGCTGGTGACGACGGAAAATCGTCCGTCCATTTCCTATCTGCAGCGGCGCCTCGGCATCGGCTACAACCGTGCGGCCAACCTCATTGAAAAAATGGAACAGGAGGGCGTGGTTTCTAAACCGAACAGCATGGGCAAACGCCGAGTTCTGGTAGGCTCCGGCCCGTCAATGGATTAAGAGCACAGAAAAGAAAAAACGGAAGGTTTTGAGGCCTTCCGTTTTTCTTAGTGATAATCGGTTAGTTTTCCGAAGCCTGAGCAAACAAACCGCGTTCGGCTGCCCATGTCCAGGGCGTGTCGAGCCAAGCATCGATTTGTTCTTTCTCATGTGCGTCGATAAGGCCTAATTTTTCGGCTTTTTCAACAATGAACGCAAAAGGAAGAAGCTGATAAGCGGTGATGTGATGCTTTTCAAAGTTTCTCATCGTCTCCGGCATATCAAAGTTAGTGATTGCAAAGCAGGCTTCTACGATGGCGCCGGCTTCACGAAGTACTTTGGCTGCATCCAATAAAGAAAGACCGGTAGAAAGATGATCCTCAATGATGAGAACTTTTTTGCCTTTGACGTCGATACCGTCGATTCGGCTGAGGTTGCCGTAACTCTTGGTAGCGCGGCGCACCGTGACGAACGGAACGCCGAGGCGGTAAGCCAGGGCGGCGCCGTGAGAAGTTCCGGCGCCTTCAACGCCGGCGATGACGTCAAAGTCCAGCTTCAGTTCAACGATGCGGGATGCCATCGTTTCAACAATATCTCTCCAGGCTTCGGGATAAGAAGGAAGGATACGGTTATCAACGTAAATCGGAGTGACCAGACCAGAGCGAAGACGCATAGGCTTGTCTTTGAGAAATACGATAGCGTTATGGCTGAGGAGGTGTTCAGCCATGATATCTTGAGCGATAAAAGAAGTAGGCATTGCAAACACTCCTAGATTTGGATAGAGAAGTCGGTGTTTTCCAGCGGTGGCAGACCGAGGACTCGGCGTCCGTTGACCGTCGCAATCTTTGCCAGGGCTTCCATTTCGTCATAACGGCAGCCGGGCGCAAGCGTCATAAGTTCGTGCCACATATCGCCGCCGTTCCAAGGCACCATGGCGTCGCAGACGTTATCCGTACCTAAGGCAACAGTGATGCCGGCAGGATCGAGCTCATCGACAGGAGTCATCGAGTTATGGACAGGGCCGATACTTTCCGAACGCGGTGTGTCAATCCAAGCAGTAGGGCAGGCGATCATCATGACGTCGGCTTTTTTCATCAGATCGTACAAGCGGCGGCGATACATTCTAGAGTGAGCAGCGATGGAAATACCGTGAATGGCCACAACTTTGCCCTGCATACCGTGTTCAATGGTTTTAGCGCACAGTTCTTCGGTTTCATATTCGAGCGATTCATTGAATTGGTCGACGTGAACGTGAACCATCTTATTGAGGCGTTTTGCAGTGCTCAAAATAATGTCAAAAGCTTCGGAGCCTTTTCCGTAGTCCTTTTCATCGCGTTTCGGAAGGGCACCGATGATGTCGACCATTTCGGAGCCGATATCAAACCATTGTCTGGCCTCAGGATCGATAACACCCTTGAGCGTCTGATTAGCGAATTTAACAGTCAGCTGATCTGCGTAATGCTCTCTTGCTCGAACGCCCGCTTTGATGGCGCGGTCTCTGCTCTGCGGGTCGATGTCCACGAAGGTACCGACGGCAGTGACGCCTTGAGAAATCATGAGCTCGAAGAATTGACAAAATCTTCTGTAGAAGTCCTCTTCAGTGGATTCTGACTTCAGCTTATCCAGTGCATCCCATTTCTGCTGCAGCGTACAAGTCTTTCTCATGTGCAGCACATCCGGACTCAGCGTAAAGGAACGGTCTGCATGAGCATGGGTATTCACCCATCCGCCGTTCCTTTTGATGACCGGTTCAATCATCGAGCGAATAGTAAGAGGAGTTTCCAAGTTCATTTCAATTCCTGTAAAAAAAAGGCCTCCCGAAATTGGGAAGGCCGTTGAAGAAAACAGTTATTTTTGGGCTTGCGCAAAGCCCTCCAAAAAGACAGAAGTTTTTCTTCTTGAATTTGGATTGTTCGTGTTTTCATGAGCTAGGAGCATAGCAAAAATAAGCCTGGATTTTTTGATTGAAAGCCTAGGAGAACGAACAAATCGCAAACAATATTTGCAGGAAAACACTAGTCTTAGTAAAACTACTAATCATCATTTATGATTGGTTCAGACCTAACTTTCTTTTTGTTAGAACGAGGAAGAAACGTTTCATGAAAAAAGCATCACTTTTAGCCATTACCGGTTTATTTCCGTTCGTTGTTTTTTCCCAGCCGTCGGATCTCTTAAATAATTTTTTGAATGAGACAAAACAGGCATCAGGTGCTTTTGAGCAGCAAACATTTCAAAAGGACGGAAAACCTGCAGAAGAATTACAGGAAGGAACGTTCTCGTTTTCTCGGCCCGGAAAATTTGTTTGGACTTATACCAGCCCGTATCCTCAGAGGATGGTTTGCGACGGAAGCCGAATCTATATTTGGGATGAAGATTTAAACCAAGTGACCGTTCGGTCGGCTAAAGGAGCCATTCCTAAGAGTCCTGCCTCTATCTTATTTGGAACTCAGTCCTACAAAAAAGATTGGAATGCGGCACAACCCAAGCAAGAAGACGGATATATCTGGATCACGCTAACGCCTAAAGCCAAGGACGCGTCGGTGAGCTCAGTTTCTTTCGGATTTAAGTCTGAAAAACTGGAAAAACTCATTTTTGTCGGATCGATGGGCGAGAAGACAAACCTCACGATTTCCGATCTTAAGACTGATGTTCAGTTAAGCCCCGAGACTTTTAAATTCACGGCTCCTAAAGGTGCGGACGTGATCGAAGTCAAGTGAAAGATCTTTGTTCGGTCTTGACGCCGGAATCCGAATTTTTAGTCAGGTATCCTGAGGCTGATAACGCGCAGTGCTTCTCTTTTTAGAAAAATTGTGCGATTTGTGTTTCTTTTGTCAGTTTTTATGCTCAAATTTGTGGGGAGAGTCGGTTTAATTTTTAGACGGCGCTAAATAGTGTTATTCTCCGAGTAACAGAACACACGGGGAGCCAGGTCTTCTAATTCAGTCCCTTATAAGTAAAAAGAAGGCCGGCTTGTATTGATGGACACAAAGAACGAAGTTTTTCGTCCGGCGAGAAGTCGGGCGAACTCTGCCTTCGTTACCAACGGAGGCATGAATGAGTAAGGTTTTTCTATGCGGTGATCCGCACGGAGAGTTTGACCACATCCTAAGCGCTATAGACCAGTGGCATCCGGATGCGGTCTTGATTCTCGGCGATCTGACGCCGTCTCATTCCTTGGATGAGATTTTTAAAGGTGTTAAAGGAACCAAGATTTACTGGATTCCGGGCAATCACGACACTGACTCAGACCTTATTTATGACCGTCTTTGGAGGTCTTCTTTCGCTAAACATAATCTCCACGGCAGAGTTCAGGACGTTTGCGGCGTAAAGGTAGCCGGTTTGGGCGGCGTATTCCGAGGTCAAATTTGGATGCCTCCTGCAATGCCGCTTTATGCTTCTCCAAGTCTTTTCATCCGAAAGATCGGTAAGAGCGGAATGTGGCGCGGAGGTCTTCCCCGCAGACACCGTTCGACGATTTTCCAAAGCGTTTATGAAAAACTCAAGGAATGCAAGGCCGACATCCTGATTACGCATGAAGCCCCCTCAATGCATCCGAAAGGCTTCAAAGCCTTGGACGATCTTGCTATGAAAATGGGCTGCAAAATTATCTTTCACGCCCATCAGCATGAAAGCAAGCGCTATTGCCCGTGTAACGGACTCTGCGCACGCGGAATCGGACTTCGCGGAATCATTGATTTGGAAGGAAACGTTATCGTTCCCGCACAGGTTGATCCGCGCGAGCTCGAAGCAAAAGTGCAGTCTGCACCTTCTCCGGTGAGAGCTCAGTTAAGAAGAACGCCGGCTTCTAAGTTCCGGCGTCTCAATCGATTCAATCGGTTTTCAAGAAAGGGATGGTCTAACAAGTCCCCCAAAAAGGAACGACAGGGATAAGTTCTCCGTCTTCGGGCGCAGCCTGATCATCGGCCAGATAAATAAAGCAGTTGGCTTTTATCATGGACTTTAAGGCGCCCGTCTTTTGCGAACCCGCCGGCGTTACCGTCACAAGGCCGTCTTGCATTGTCAGCAGACCTCTTTGGAAATCCGTATAACCCAAATTTTTCTTAAATTTGCCTTTTGCCGCAGCTAAAGCGTAGATCAGCTTGGGATTCTTCTGACCAGAGAGTAACGCCAAGGCAATGGAGACAATGGCATAGAAAGTGACTTGAGCGGCGGTGGGATTTCCCGGGAGTCCGAAGAAATATGCTTTTCCGATTTTTCCGACGGCCAAAGGCTTACCCGGTTTAATCAGGCAATGCCAAGATATCAATTCTCCGATCTCCAAGACGACTTTTCTTGTGAAATCGGCTTCTCCGACGGAGACTCCGCCTGAGGTAATCACAGCATCGCACTCTTGAGAAGCTCTTAAGAGACATTCTTTCAAGGCTTCAGGATTGTCTTTGATAACACCGTAATCGATGATGTCAAAGCCTTTTTCTCTTAACATCGCTCCGATACAGTAACGGTTCGAATCGTAAATTTTTCCCCGAGCGAGCGGCTGATCGATGCTTTGAAGTTCGTCGCCGGTGGAGAAAAAACCCACCCTAACCTTTTTGAAAACCGTTACTTTGTGGATACCCAGCGCAGCAAGGAAATTTATTTCCGGCGCATGGAGCAGGGTTCCCTTCGTCATGCAAACATCACCGCTCCTGATCTCTTCTCCTTTTCGACGGACATTGTCACCAGCCCTTACTTCCGACGGGAAAGTAATTTCTTTATCGTCGGCCTTCACAATCTCCTGTTTGACGACGGTATCCGCTCCTTCCGGTACTTCTCCGCCGGTCATAATACGGACGCATTCACCTGACTGGAGCTTTTTCGGGCAAGGATGACCGGCAAAAGAGGATCCGACCTCTTTTAACGTAAAACCTTCAGGCTTGATGTCTTCCGAACCAAAAGCCCAGCCGTCCATCGCTGAGTTATTAAAAAGCGGAAGGTCGATGGGTGAGTGAAGATCTTCAGCTAATACAAACCCAAGCGCTTCGGAAATCGCCTTTTCTGCTGTTGAAGCCACAGGCTCGATATAAGAACGCAGAAATTCCAGTGTCTGCGTGTAGGTTTTAACTTCCATCGGAAAGCTCCTGTTCTAATGTTTTGTTTAATAGTTCCAGCTCTTCGAGCGTGTTGAGATTCATGAAAGCGCCTTCATCGATTTCACATTCCAATTCGAGTGCACCAAGATGCTCTAGGAATCCCAGAACGCTCCGTTTATTTGAATCTAAGAATGAGGTAAGCGAAGGCAGGACATCTTTGTGAAGCAGGCAATGCAGAGGTTCTTTTTTACCATTGTGTGTCGGAAAGACACAGAGTGCCTGTTTCTCTATCGCTGTCTTATGCAGAAGTCCGGCCAGATTTCTCGGTAGAAACGGGGTATCTGTCGGTGAGACGAAATACCAAGGACCGCCTAAGTCCTGTTTTAAGATAGTTTCGATTCCGGCTAAGGGACCCGGATAATCCTGACGAACATCCTTGAACACAGGATAACCGTAAGAATCAAATTCGGCCGCAAAGTCATTGGAGCTAATGAATATGGAATTAACTTGGGGCTGCATCCGTTCAATGACCAAGGCTGCAAGCGTTCGACCTCCAAGAAGCTGGGCTCCTTTGTTTACGCCTCCCATCCTGCTGGCCTTTCCGCCTGCCAAGAGAATCCCGCTGATTTCGTTTTTTCTTTCGTTACTCATTCGCATTAAGTCAACAAAGTGTGTTCGGCCAATGCCGAACATCCGAGTTATCACCTGATTGTATTACTCCTGGATTTTGAATCAAACAAAAGAACGGTGCACCGCGAACATGTCGTTTGACTGAAGCCTACAAAAGCCTGATTTGTTATTTGCTGTTTTAGGACGTAAGACATCACCTGACGTACTTAGGAGGACGATGAAATCAATAAACTATTGTCGGTGTTTCATCATGAGCGAACTGAAATACTTAGCCTCTAAAAACGGCTTGAAATACAAAATCGTGCGTTTCGAAGCAGGTCCCGAGGGCAAGCGAGCGAAAATCAATCAAAAGGCAGCTACTGTAGATTTCACAGTTTATCCGGCTAGGTTTGAGCCTATCCTGGAATTGACAAAGGAAGAACTTGAAGAGATCAGTGCGTTCACTAGGACAATGGAGACCGAGCTTGAATCAGCAGAAGTCAAAGAATTTATTCTTCGGTACAGGGAAGGGTTGAGTGTTGAAATCATTAGCAAAGCTACGGGGGGATGTCCCGAAATCATCGCGGACCTAGTTAAGTCATTGAAGCGCGCCCTGGTTCCTAAAGAAACATTGGAAGCTGCGCCCGATCACCTCTGTTTCTTGGTCGAAGGCGAGACCGAAGGAAACTACATTTCTGCCTATGCGAGAAGACTTGGTGTGCTGAATAAGATCTCCATTATCAAGCCATCAGGCAATTCCCCGGCTGAAATGGTAAAGGAAGCAGCCAGAATTCTGGCGCTGGATGAATTAAAAGGAACGACATTAAGAGAAGTTTGGTGTGTTTTCGATCGGGATAGACATCCTTCCTACCAGGAAGCTTTCGAACTAGCTTCTCGCAATAGAAGAATTCGTCTTTGCTGGTCAAATCCCTGCATAGAGCTTTGGTTCTTGATGCACTTTTTGAAACTTCCATGCGGATTAACAGCATCAGTCCGTTTTCCTGGCCCGACACAAACTCAACTGATCAAAGTATCTGAAAGCATGGAAAAGGAAATTATTGAGCAGGTTTATTACAAATTATTTAATCCTGAAGAGTGCTTGGAGGCCCTTATGAAACAGTGGCCTAGCTACAAGAAGAATGGATTGGGTTACGTAGAAGAACTCCACTCGAAATTGCCATTTGCAATGGTGCAGTACCAGAATTCTGATAAAGACCCCAATCAAATAGGATCGTGTTTTCCTGAGCTGCTGAAAGCTCTTGCGGATATAGCCGGCAAAACTTTAGAAGACGCTTCAGAGGTATCAGCAGTTCTAAACATCGACAATACTGAGCTTTTGGCAATCGAAGAATAAATAGCTGCGGCTCAAAATAAAGTAGAACAAGCGAGGGCAGGCTATTTGCTGGCTAAGAGCAAGCGTGCTTCACAAAATAACAACAAGAACAGAGTGTACGAAGAAAATGAAGCCAAATTTTTAAAGAATGCTGAAAGCCGGTTGAGTTACCTGCTGGAACTCAAGGAAAAGCTCTCCTCAAAGACAACGCAAGAAGAGCCCCTGAGTTAGGACAATAATGACTAATACGTAAGCGTGACATTGAAGCCTTTTTGAGATAAGAAAAGCTGTCGAAAGAAAGTGAATTTTGTTGACTTGACAAGCCCAAAATAAGCATTCATAATTCGCCTCCGTTTTTCGAGGCAGCAATGCAGCGGGAAACTCAGAAACGAATTTTTACATTTGAAATTCTTCAGTCGCTTGACAGAAAATTTTAAACGTGTAGAATTTCGATTCTTCGCTCACGAAACTGAGCGGCGGCGAAAGCCGATACGATCTTTAAAAATTTATCGACGACCGATAAGAGCGGGCGCTAAGAAGTCTGCAGTGAAAGCTGCAAATTTAAATGCTCGATCTTATTGGAGATGAAGGAGTAGAAAATACTCCGTCAAACACCAAGCAAGAGTAATTCGAGCGACAACAGAGATTAAACAATAGAGTTTGATCCTGGCTCAGATTGAACGCTGGCGGAACGCTTTACACATGCAAGTCGAACGGTAACGTGGGGAGGAGCTTGCTCCACCCCGACGACGAGTGGCGAACGGGTGAGTAATACATCGGAACGTGTCCGCTCGTGGGGGACAACCAGCCGAAAGGTTGGCTAATACCGCATGAGTTCTACGGAAGAAAGAGGGGGACCCGCAAGGGCCTCTCGCGAGCGGAGCGGCCGATGACTGATTAGCCGGTTGGTGAGGTAACGGCTCACCAAAGCAACGATCAGTAGCTGGTCTGAGAGGACGACCAGCCACACTGGGACTGAGACACGGCCCAGACTCCTACGGGAGGCAGCAGTGGGGAATTTTGGACAATGGGCGCAAGCCTGATCCAGCTATTCCGCGTGTGGGATGAAGGCCCTCGGGTTGTAAACCACTTTTGTAGAGAACGAAAAGACATCTTCGAATAAAGGATGTTGCTGACGGTACTCTAAGAATAAGCACCGGCTAACTACGTGCCAGCAGCCGCGGTAATACGTAGGGTGCGAGCGTTAATCGGAATTACTGGGCGTAAAGGGTGCGCAGGCGGTTGAGTAAGACAGATGTGAAATCCCCGAGCTTAACTCGGGAATGGCATATGTGACTGCTCGACTAGAGTGTGTCAGAGGGAGGTGGAATTCCACGTGTAGCAGTGAAATGCGTAGATATGTGGAAGAACACCGATGGCGAAGGCAGCCTCCTGGGACATAACTGACGCTCAGGCACGAAAGCGTGGGGAGCAAACAGGATTAGATACCCTGGTAGTCCACGCCCTAAACGATGTTAACTAGTTGTTGGGATGTAACAATCTCAGTAACGCAGCCAACGCGAGAAGTTAACCGCCTGGGAAGTACGGTCGCAAGACTAAAACTCAAAGGAATTGACGGGGACCCGCACAAGCGGTGGATGATGTGGATTAATTCGATGCAACGCGAAAAACCTTACCTACCCTTGACATGTCAGGAAGCTCTTGTAATGAGAGCGTGCCCGCAAGGGAGCCTGAACACAGGTGCTGCATGGCTGTCGTCAGCTCGTGTCGTGAGATGTTGGGTTAAGTCCCGCCTGCCGCCAAATTTCTTAACTACCAGCATAATTTCCTCCTACAGTTCCTGCATTTTTAGACTTCTTCTTCTACTCTTATCATATGCAGGATTTCCGGATAAGCTTTTGCTTTTTCCTCGTATTCTCCCTCGGTCATCACCGGTGTGACAAAACCGAATTCTCCATTGACTCCTGCCTCTACAAATCTTACTTCACCAAAATCATTGCCGATTCGTTCTTTGAACGCATCCTCATTTCCAAGGATTCGCACCAGGAACTTCTTACTGGTCTTGCTTCTGTCTTCCAATGTAAGCTTTTCTTCGCTCCAGAAATTCATGATATCTCTGCCCTGATTCTGTACAACTGCCACAATGTCAGCCACAACCGCACTTGCAGTCGGAAGCTTTCCTGCCCCACTTCCGTAGAACATCGCATCTCCCAGCATATTCCCCTTTACAAATACGGCATTAAATACACCATTCACACTGTAAAGCGGATGTTCTGCATGAAGAAGCACCGGTGCAACTCC
>ENA-OPAW01000018-OPAW01000018.1-human-gut-metagenome-genome-assembly--contig:-NODE-18-length-82513-cov-6.615889_pt1 | contig 82513 bp, 81 predicted proteins | sample MGYA00241060_ERZ501436 | MGnify/ENA primary metagenome ERZ501436 (study PRJEB25962, sample SAMEA2042619) | human gut metagenome | biome: human gut; feature: human-associated habitat; material: faeces... | reverse complement strand
AAAAAATGCGGCGGATGCCGCTTCCTGGATGTTTCCTATGAGGAACATCTGAAACACAAGGAAAAGCAGGTAAAGGAGCTCTGCGGAAAGTTTGGTAGTTTTGCCCCCATTATCGGCATGAGCAATCCCTACCATTACCGCCATAAAGTGCATGCAGTCTTTGGTGAGGACAGACGTCACAATATCATTTCCGGCACCTATGAAGAGAAAACACATAAAATCGTGCAGGTGGACAACTGCCTCTTGGAAAATACGGATGCCGACAGAATTATTTTAACTATCCGCAAGCTTTTGAAGTCATTTAAAATAAAGCCTTATAACGAGGACACCGGTTTTGGATTATTCCGGCATGTACTTATCCGATGCGGCAGAAATACGGGAGAAATCCTGGTTATTCTGGTATTGGCATCCCCCATCTTGCCTTCCAAAAACAACTTTGTAAAGGCACTCTTAAAGGAACACCCTGAGATTACAACGGTTGTCCTGAATGTAAATAACAGAGGAACCAGCATGGTACTGGGGGAAAAGGACTATGTGCTTTACGGAAAAGGTTACATTGAAGATACGCTTTGTGGCAAAACATTCCGCATTTCACCGCAATCCTTTTACCAGGTGAATCCGGAGCAGACAGAGGTGCTTTACAATAAAGCTATGGAATATGCGGGGCTTACCGGAAAAGAAGTGGTTTTTGATGCGTACTGCGGAACCGGCACCATCGGACTGATTGCATCAGAACATCTTCGCTTTTGGGATTATAGACTGCCGTTACGAAATCTGCCGTTGCGGCTGCATGGATGCGTTTTTCAATCCGGTCCCATGGCGTCATGAGGTCGGAGAGAGAAATCACACAGAAATCGTGACCGATGGGTGCTCCTAACAGGGAAGCCGCTTTCTGAAAAGCACTGATACCCGGCAATACTTCTATTTCCACCCGGCTGCCACGCTCGCGTTTCATTTCGTAAACCAGCGGAGCCATGCCATAAATTCCGGCATCTCCCGAGCTGATAACGCATACAGTCTTTCCTTGTTCCGCCAGCTCGAAAGCCTGTTCGGCACGTGCTTTTTCACGTTTCATTCCGGTGTCTATACATTCGGTGCCCGGTTCCAGATAGGGTTCGATAAACTGGAAATAGTATTTATAGCCGATTACTACATCGCTGTTCTTGACTGCTTGTATTACAGCGGGGGTTATATCTTCGGGTGAGCCGGGACCAATGCCGGCTACGATTAATTGGGCCTTTTTCATTTTTTATTATATAATTATTCCTTTCCGGAATCTGATTTAAAAGTTTCCTTCAGTGCTTTCAGCCAATATAATCCTCTGAATGACAATACGCTGTCCTGACAGTAGTTCCTTCATCTTGCTTTCAGGCTTTTACATAGACGGACTGAAAGTGATAGCTGGCATGAGGAGCCAAACTTAACCGTACAAAGTTACTTATTTGAACGGGAGAAACAAGTCTTTTCTTGCTATAATTATAGAAATCTTTTTTTATCAGGCTTAATAATGAATAAGGCATCATTCAGAATGTGCCGTAATCGGGAAGCCGGCAAAGCAGAGGATATTGCCGGTGAAAATTTAAACAGGAACTAAAAATAATAGAGATTTGCTGATAGATAAGTTTGAAGAAAAAATGTTGGCGGAATCATTGGGGGGCACTATGGGGATGGTTAAGCCTTTTTATTCCTGCACTTAACCCTTTTTAAACCTATGATTTCTATCTCCATAGCCTTTGGAGTTAACTCCAAAGCTTATGGAGATAACTCCAAAGGCTATGGATTTAACTCCGCAAGCTTGGGAGATAGAAATCATTCGTTCAAAAAGGCTTAGTCACAAGGATGTGAGAGCTTAGGAATCGGCTTGCCGGAGTTTGTTCTGTATGGAAGAAGCTGCCTCCGCTGTTTGTATCATATCGGATTCCGTTATTTTAAGGCCTTGCCATCCGAGAAAGCATTACCCACTTTTTCTCCTACTTTCAGATAATCATTATTGAACGGGTCGAAGATGACGGGAATAACTTTGGAGGCATCCACTTTTCCATTCTTATCCAGTGCACGTTCATCTACACTTACATTGACTATTTCGCCGCGCAGGATACAGGTTTCGGGATTGTAATCCTTCAGCTTGCATTCCACAGCTACGGATAATTCATCAATCAGCGGGGCATCCACAAACTCCGACCGGGTGGCATGGAATCCCGCACGGGCGAATTTGTCCGGAACCTTGTTGCCCGAAACAATGCCTACATAATCGCAAGCGATGATTTGCCCGGCTTCTGCCATGCTCACTGTGAATGCTTTGCGTTTCAGAATGTTGGCCGTTGTCTTGTGACCTTCACTGATACAAATACTGATTTCATTCATTTCACTGATACCGCCCCAAGCCGCATTCATGGCATTGGGAATACCGTTTTCATCGTATGCGGCGATGATAAATACCGGTTGCGGATAGGTAAAAGGTTTTGCTCCTAAATTCTTTCTCATACTATTTATTTTTTAGTCCATTGTTTAATCTCTTCTTTGGTAGCACCGTTCATCAGCCTGCCTTTCTGCCAGTTCAGGTTGGGATAGGCTTTCTTTAATTCTTGTTCGGCGTTAGAAATGCGGCTTCCACCCGAGGTAGCGAATGGAATGAGGATCTTGCCTGTGAAATCACCTTTTTCTATAAAACTGTTGATGATTCTTGGAGCCAGGTTCCACCAAATGGGGAAACCGATATAGATGGTATCATAGGCTGCCAAGTTTTTGGGCTGGGAACGCAATGCGGGACGTGACAGGGCGTCTGCCATTTCCACACTGCTGCGCGAGGATTTGTCGTGCCAGTCCAGGTCGGCGGAGGTATATTTCTTTGCAGGTTGTATTTCGTAGAGGGCTCCGCCTGTCACCTCCGCTACCTGTTTGGCGGCTTTCTCTGTTGTACCTGTTGCCGAGAAGTAAGCTACTAATGTTCTGTTGCTCTGTTTCTGTGCGTTTACGGTAATACACAGTATCATGATTACCGTCATAAATAATCCGAGTCTTTTCATACGATTTATGTTATTTGGTTCAAATATACGTTTTAATATTTTATGATGTTGCAAATTTAGGTATATTTGCTTGGGTTCTTTGTAGATAAATTACGGGTATCCTAACCTTAATTACAGATTCTGCCATATAATATGGAGGGGTAGTCCGGCAGGAACATTCCGGCTCTTCTTTTTATTCCCGGATGGGATAAGATTCAGTAACTAAGGTAAAATAATCCGTAATTGGGGTTATAACCTTGTCCGGATAACCTCCTATTTTTGTAACCGTATTATTCAAATAACTGAAAAAGCTATATTTTAGCAGGCATTAAACAAGTTAGAATGATGGATAAAATATTAAATTTAGACAGTGTGGACCAATATAACAGTCTATACGGACTTGAAACACTGAATCCGTTGGTCAGTGTCATTGATTTGAACAAGGCTACCCGGCAGATGGACTATGTGCACTGGAACTATGGTGTTTATGCACTTTATCTGAAATTGGAGAAAGCTTGTGATATCAAGTACGGGCGTCGGAGTTATGACTATCAGGAAGGAACCGTAGTATGTTTTGCTCCGGGACAAACAACGGAAACCACATTGACCACCGACCGTGTGCAGTTGAATGTGCTTGGAATTCTTTTTCATCCGGATTTGTTACGGGGGACCACGCTTGGAAAAACAATAAAGAAATATACTTTCTTTTCGTATGAAGTGAGCGAGGCGCTGCACCTTTCGGAAGATGAGCGCAATATTATGACAGATTGCCTGAAGATTATCCGTATGGAACTGGAACGGGGAGTGGACAAGCACAGTAAGACCTTGCTGGTAAACTATATAGAACTGCTTCTTAATTACTGTATGCGTTTTTATGAACGTCAGTTCGCCACCCGCAGTCATTCGAACCGTGATGTGTTGACACGCTTTGAAGGGTTGCTTGACGATTATTTTGAGGGCGAACTTGCCGAGCGTGACGGATTGCCTACCGTGAAATACTTTGCTGACAAACTGTGCCTTTCATCCAACTACTTCGGGGATATGTTCAAGAAGGAAACCGGCAAGACTCCACAGGAATATATTCAGGAAAAAGTGATAGAACTGGCGAAAGAACGGATGTCCGACAGGAGAGAAACCGTCAGCAGGGTAGCTTATTCACTGGGATTTCAATATCCGCAGCATTTCTGCCGGTTGTTCAAGAAGCGTGTGGGCTGTACACCGAATGAATATCGGGCACAAAACCTTCTTTTATAGTATTCTGTCGTAACAAGCAATGCAAGAGACTATGTTGGACTTGAGGACTGTATATGAATGTAACCGCTGTCTGGGTTGCAAGACATTGCATCCGCAGGTGAGCATCATCAATCTGGAGAATCCTTCATTGGAAGAGGATGCGGTGAAATTTGAATTCTATGCTGTCTTGCTGATTGAGGATTGTCCGAGCGGTTGTTGCTGCTGCGGACGGAAATACTATGATTACTCCAATGCTACCATGGTGTTTCTCACTCCCGGCGAGATCTTTCGTATGAGTAAGGAGAATACGTTGCCGGATAAAGGATATCTTTTGGCATTTCATCCTGACCTGTTGTTCCGCACCTCACTGAAGAATCATATTAAAAATTATACCTTTTTCCATTATCGCAAGGAAGAAGCGCTGCATCTTTCGCGGCGTGAGACAGAGAAAGTGACGTGTTGCCTCTCGAATATAGAGGATGAGTTGCATCATCCCATTGATACTCATAGCAGTATTATTCTTTCCCGGCATATAGAACTTCTGTTGGATTATTGCACCCGGTATTACGAGCGCCAGTTTATTACCCGTGAGAATAAGAACAAGGCTCTTTTGGAAAACATGGAACGTTTGTTTGTGGAATATATCGCATCCGGAAGGTTGCAAGGCGGCAAGTTGCCCACATCCGGCTATATGGCGGGAGAGCTTGATTTGTCTGTCGCTTACTTCAATGATCTGCTGAAATTTGAAACCGGCAAGACTTTGGAGGAATATTTGCAACTGAAGCGGCTGGATATAGCCAGGCACATGTTGTTGCAGGACGGTCATACGCCTGCTGCTGTGGCACGGAAGTTAGGCTATCCTAATGTGCAGTGCTTCAGTGTGCTTTTCAAGAAAATAACAGGTGTCGCCCCCAGTGATTACCGGCTCTCGCAGAATTGATAACCGGGTTGCAATACCATGTTTTTGTGATACAGTTCCTTTCTGTAAAAATGGTAATTCTATCTGTAATTTATCTACAAAGAATGAATGGGGTCTGGCTTATCTTTGCATTGTGAAATGAAAGCGGCTTTGTTCGCATCGGAATGAAGTAAGACAACAGATGAAATCATTTAAATAGGTAGAACGATGTATATTGAACAAGTAAATTCTCCGCAAGACATAAAACGGTTTTCTGCGGAACAGTTAAGACAGTTGGCCGGTGAAGTCCGCAATGCATTATTGACCAAGTTAAGTGCTCACGGAGGGCATGTGGGACCTAATCTGGGAATGGTGGAGGCTACAATAGCATTGCACTATGTATTCAATTCACCGACGGATAAGATGGTATATGATGTATCCCATCAAAGTTATACACATAAGATGCTGACCGGGCGTAAGGATGCTTTCCTGAATCCGGAGGATTATGATGTGGTATCCGGATACACCAATCCCCGGGAAAGCGGGCACGATTTTTTCACTATCGGCCATACTTCCACCTCTGTCAGTCTGGCTTGCGGTCTTGCCAAAGCCAGAGATCTGAAAGGCGGACACGAGAATATCATTGCCGTGATAGGGGATGGATCGCTCAGCGGCGGGGAAGCTTATGAAGGTCTGAGTAATGCGGGAGAAATGGGAACCAACCTTATTATAGTGGTTAATGATAATGAAATGTCCATTGCCGAAAACCACGGTGGGCTCTATCAGAACCTGAAGGAACTGCGCGATACGGAGGGACGGTCGTCCTGTAATTTCTTCCGTTCTCTGGGGTTGGATTATCTTTATGTGGGAGAGGGGAATGATATTCCGTCTTTGATTGCGGCTTTTGCCAAGGTGAAAGATACATCACGTCCCACAGTGGTTCATATTCACACACAGAAAGGAAAGGGATACGCTCCGGCAGAAGCCGACCGGGAGGAATTTCATTGGGAGATGCCTTTCGATCTGGAAACGGGTAAGCCGAAGGTGGATTGCAGCGGTATGGAGGATTACCATAGCCTGACCGGGAAGTTTTTGTTGGAGAAGATGAAGGAGGACCACACGGTTGTTGCCATCAGTTCGGGTACTCCTACTGTGATAGGTTTTACTCCTGAACGCCGGAAACAGGCAGGGCGTCAGTTTGTGGATGTAGGTATTGCCGAGGAACATGCCGTGGCATTGGCATCGGGTATCGCTGCCGGTGGCGGACGTCCGGTGTACGGGGTTTACAGTACTTTTATCCAGCGTTGCTATGACCAGTTGTCTCAGGATTTGTGTATCAATGGAAATCCGGCGGTGATCACTGTGTTTATGGGGACAGTAGCTGGAATGAACGATGTGACTCATCTGGGTTTCTTTGATATTCCGCTTATCAGCAATATCCCGAATATGGTTTATTTGGCTCCTACGTGTTCCGAAGAGTATTTTGCTATGTTGGAATGGGCTGTCCGCCAGACGGAATATCCCGTTGCTATCCGTGTGCCGGGAGCGGCAGTGGTGCATCGTAAGGAAGAGTTTGACACGGATTATAGCGAGTTAAACCGCTACAAAATGACAGCCAGGGGAGAAACTGTCGCTATTCTTGCATTGGGTTCTTTCTATGATTTGGGACAGGCTTTGAAGAATAAGCTCCGGGAAGAGTCGGGTGTTGAGGCTACTTTGATTAATCCCCGTTACATAACAGGGCTTGACGAACCGATGCTGGAAGAGTTGAAAGTGGGGCATCGTATTGTCGTAACGTTGGAAGACGGGGTGCTGGATGGAGGATTCGGCGAGAAGATAGCGCGTTATTATGGTAATTCTGAAATGCGGGTGCTGAATTACGGACTTCGTAAAGAATTTGCAGACCGCTATAATCTGGATGAGCTGATGAAAGCCAACAGGTTGACTGACAAGCAGATGGCGGAGGATATTGCCGGTATATTAGGATAACCGTTTTACGGAATGGCTGAAGTCCAAGACTTCAGCCATTTTTGTAATAGTGAAATAGATAAGCCGGATTAAAACTGTTTGTTACCATAAGCATGAGAACTGGAATACTTATTCTTTTTCCAGAAGCGAATAAAACACAGGATGATAATCGGGAAGTAGTTCCGGGTGAAAAGCTTTTATCATGTCACTCAGAAGAACATCGGGTGAGAGGGGAAGATTCTCATACAAAGGTATCCATTCCAGATTGCAATAAATAACCTTCTTTTCTTTAAAAGCCCGGAAATCAGCATATTGTGGATTGGAAGCTTTTAATGCTTCATAAGAGAATTCTCCTTTATAACCATTCATCACTCTCCAGTAGCCGGCATTATATCCTTTGGCGTATACGGTTTCAAAATCCATGAGTACACCTCCTGTTTCAGGATTATCCTTCATAAAGTAATCGGCCCCTGCGTCGGCGAACAAGCGGGCATAGAAACTTTGTCCTCCGGGTACATACCAGGTACCTCTTCTCATTTCTCCGCTGAATACACTGGGACGCTGTTTTACATTGGAAACTTTGGCTTTCAATAGGTTATAGCGTTGTTCCATTTGTGCAAATAATTGGCATGCCTCTTCCTCTTTACCGATAAACATACCTGCTACCTTGATCCATTCGGACAGCCCCAATGGTGATGTTTCCTTGAATGCCCAATAGGGGACCAGAGGGATGTTCAGCTCTTTCATCACTTCATACCCTCCCCGGCGGTTGGGAGATACGAAAATGATATCGGGTTGGGATGCAATGATAATTTCCGTATCAAAGTTTCCTTCCATTCCTATCTTTTTCACCCGTCCGTCTTTTAATCGGGCAAGCCATTCCTTATTCTGCATCCGGCGGGTGGTACTTGTCGCTACCACTTTGTCATAAGCATTCAGACCGGTAAAACCTGCCAGTTGCGGCGTGGTCATGCAGATTACTCTGTCTGTCGGAGTCGGAATAACGGTATAGCCATCGGGTATCTCGGCTTTTGTTCCTTTAGGAACTAAGGCGAAAAGTTCGGGTATTGCATGGTTATTGTTCGGCTCCGAGATGGACAGAAGCTTTACTCCATCCGGACGAACAGTTATTTTGAAGCCTTTGGCATAACGGGGGGCCAAGGCTGTTTGTATGGTATCTGCGGAAGATAGCCCGTTTTCACTCACTGGGTTGCGGCTTTTATAGCCGCAACCTGCCAGGCAGAAAGTTGTTATGAGCAGATAGACAAGTCTGGTTTTAGAAGCCATGCTAAAAATAGTTTTATTGCTTGAAACGAACCAGCAGACTGACATAGAAAGAGCGTCCCGGTGTCAGAGTTGCATAATTACTGTTATAAGGACGGTCATCTGTGTAATTGAAAATGTTTTCAACTCCGACGGCGGGTTCCAGAGCAACAGATTTTAAATTGAATGAATGGCGTGTGTTGATATCCCAAAGCTGGTGGGCGGGGGCGTCACCGTAAGTTTTAGACCAGCGTGTACCTTGATAGCGTCCGTTGATTGCAATATTGAATGTATAATCATTCCATGTTTTTCGCCAACTGGCATTGAAATTACCCGAGTGACGTACTGTTCTTTCCAAACGGATGTCTTCTGTACGGTTGCGCCCGTCCGTGTAAATATAGTTTGCTCCGAACATGAAGCCTGTGAAGGGACGGACTGAAAAACCTATGTCAAAGCCTTTCACACGTGCCTTTTCTATATTGCGGTACTGGCGTCTGCGAGTGATACCGTTTTCAATATCTTCGGGTGTTGTTCCTATATCTTCCGCTTCGATCTTGTCTTTCAGGTCATTCTGATAAATGGAAGCGGCAATGGAGAACAAGCGATGATTGTATTCTATATTCAAATTATAGAAATTGCTCTTTTCCGGGTCCAGGCCAGGGTCTCCGACAGTGATTTGTCCACGGCTTTCAGAAACGGCATACATTTGTTGCAAGGTAGGTGAACGGAATCCGGCAGCGTAAGATGCACGTACATTCAGTCCTGAATATTGGTACATCAAGGATAGTTTGGGCGTGAACTGGCTTTTAAACTTTTCATTATAGGCATATCGTATACCTGCTACTACGCTGATTGCATCCAGTAGTTTTACTTCGTCCTGTACGTATGCTGCCAGTGTATAAACACTTTGGTATTCATTATTCAGCATCTTGCTGGTTTCAGTCGGCTCCAAGCCTTCGAATACATAGTCCAGTCCGGTAAAAAGTGTATTGTTCTCGTGAGTCTTGAATACACCTTTTAGATTGGCATTGGTGTAAGTCTGGTCTTTACTGAGGACTTCATCACCGGTTTTATGCGTTTTTGCATCATTTATATAGTCATAAAAAGAACGGAAATTGGTGGTGCTTATATTCCCTTCTATATATGAAGCCCGCTTAGCCAACAGATATTTGGCTGTTCCACCCACTGTATAGGACTGATGCCGGTTGTTGTAATCGTAAGCTCCGGTACGGTCGTTTTCGCTGATAAAAAGATTACCGTTTAAATGAAGGCTTAAACGCTCTGTGGCTGCGTAGCTCAAGGTTTGGCTCACATTATGCGAATGATTTTTATAGACCGGTTTCTTTGTGGTTTCCACCAGTTCTCCCTTGCTTTCCTCATACGGATTCAGTTGCCATCCATCCGAAGTGCGGTAATTATAGTTCAAGTGTGCGGATAATTTTCCATCATTGGCGTCTGCGTTGACTGATTCTGAAATTCGTCCGTGAGAACTTACACGGGTATTGGAAGATACATTCAATGCAGATTTAGGATCATCGGTAATGATATTGATTACTCCTGCGATGGCGTCACTGCCATAAAGGGCGGAAGATGCTCCTTTTAATACTTCAATACGTTTTACGGCATCCATATTGATCCGGTCGTAATCTATAGACCCCGAAATATCTCCGGCTACTTTTTTACCGTTAATTAATACGAGGAGGTATTTATCAGGCAGTCCGTTTACGTATAGGGTTGTTCCCATAGCGGTGGTTTGCACCGAGATAGAGGGAACCAGTTTCACCAAAGCATCCTGGAAACTGGATGGATTGGCATTTTGCAGGTCACGTTGGGAAATGACCTCTACGGGTACAGGGCTGTCTTTCAGCTTGTGGTGAGTTCCGGTTCCGGTTACCACTACCTGATCCATGTTGAAAGTGGTACCTTTCAGCCTTATCACCATTTCTTTTTGACTTTGACTGACTTTCTGAGTAACAGGAGCATAATTCAGGCAACTGGTACGCAGGGTATACGTCCCCTCTTTGATGTCTTTCAACAAAAATTCTCCTTTAGGATTGGTAGCACATCCTATTGTAGTTTGTTCCAAACGTACGTTAGCGCCTTCCACCGGCTTTCCTGTACGGGCATCCACTACTTTTCCACTTAACGATATCTGGGCGGATGCACACACCACCATGCTGCCGAATAAGGCTGTCAGTAAACATTTCTTTTTCATCGAAATAATTTAAGAATTAATAATTAGCTTTCCTGGCCCCGGGAAAGCGTGAATTATCTATGTTCAGACTTGGCAGGTTTCCTGGCTTCACCCTGAAAAGCGCCTTCCCATTTCTTACAAAGGAAACAGTGGCATGGCGAGAGTTGCTTTTCATTGGACGGGCTTCACAGTAGCGGGCACTGCTTCGGATTCTATAACCGAATTCCCTTTTATGCAAATACGGAAAGTACTTACATCACCAAATCTGATGCAAAGGTAGGGTTTTATTTTAAAATCTTTTGGGATTCTGAAAATAAAAGAAACATTTTTGTGATGTTTGATACTGATTTATAGGCTTCTTAATATATAAGGAAGGGACAACTAAGGACGAATGGGCATTTTCTTTGGCAGGATGAGAGGCTTGTTTCCGGTTTTAAATCCATAACTACTATTAATAGGTATTGACTGCTATTGGAAATAGTTCTATCTTTGTCCCCGTTACGATGAAGAAATATTTGATTCATATTCTAAAGCTCTTCCTTCCGCTGATATTTATTGCCTATTTGGGAGGGATCACCCTTTTTACTCACTCGCATGTGGTAAATGGGGTAATCATCGTACATTCGCATCCGTTTAAAGGGGAGCATCAACATACGGAGGTGGAATTGGAAACAATTTTCTTCCTCTCTTCTTTCGCTGCTTCCGATAGTTTGCTCACACCATTTTCCGCATCAATCTTATTAGTATTGCTATGCTTGCTGGCTACTCCGATTGTAGAACACATTAAACCGGCAAAAGCTTGTTGCGGCATTTATTTGCGTGCGCCTCCTGTTGTTTATTAAATAAAGAATTTTCACGTTAGTAGAATGTTTTCCGTTGCCATTATGTGCATACGGATTCGTTCTTCTGACCGCTATCCTTTTATTCATAAATAAACAGAACAAGAACACATGAAGAAATACATTTTTTTCTTGATGGGAGTAGTATGCTTTTTACTCTCGTCACTGGCTGTGCACGCCAATGAATTGAATAAGTCTGATGCAAATATTATAGGACATGTATTAGATAAGAGTACGAAAGAACACCTCTCTTTTATCAGTGTATCGCTGAAAGGAACTACCATAGGGACTATGACTGACGCCAGTGGACACTATTTTCTTAAAAATCTGCCTGAAGGAGAATTTACCATGGAGGTAAGTGCTGTCGGTTATAAGACAGTCAGCCGGAAAGTAACTTTAAGAAAAGGGAAAACTTTGGAGGAGAACTTCGAGATAGAAGAGGATCTGATAGCGTTGGATGGAGTAGTGGTGTCTGCCAATCGTAGTGAGACCACCCGCCGTATGGCACCTACTTTGGTAAACGTAATGGATGTGAAAGTGTTTGAAAATACAAATTCCTCTACATTGTCGCAAGGGCTGAATTTCCAACCCGGAGTGCGTGTGGAAAATAATTGTCAGAACTGTGGTTTCCAACAAGTACGTATCAATGGGTTGGATGGCCCTTATACGCAGATATTGATCGACTCGCGTCCTATATTCAGTGCTTTGGCCGGTGTATATGGATTGGAACAGATACCTGCCAATATGATTGAGCGTGTAGAAGTGATGCGCGGAGGAGGTTCGGCATTGTTCGGCTCTTCAGCCATTGCGGGAACCATTAATATTATCACTAAGGAGCCTGTACGGAATTCAGGACAATTGACACATACCCTGACAGGTATAGGAGGTACTTCTTCTTGGGACAATAATACGACACTGAACGCTTCATTAGTGACTGATAATCATAAAGCAGGATTGTATATTTTTGGACAGAACAGAGAAAGAAGCGGTTATGACAGTGACGGAGATGGATATACCGAATTGCCAAAACTGAAAAATCAGACAGTAGGTTTTCGTTCTTTTATTAAAACAAGCACGTATTCAAAACTGACTTTTGAATATCATCATCTCAGTGAGTTCCGTCGTGGCGGGAATAAGTTGAACCGTCCTCCCCATGAAGCGGATATAGCCGAACAATTGCAGCATACTATCAATAGCGGGGGAGCGAAATTTGATTATTTCTCTCCTGATGAGAAACAGCGGCTGAGTGTATATGCCTCTGCACAGCATACAGGACGCGACAGTTATTATGGTGGAGGACAAGATGTGAATGCGTATGGCGCGACCACGGATTTTACCTGGGTCACAGGATCGCAGTATATCTATAGTTTTGATAAATGCTTTTTTATGCCTGCCGATTTTACCGGAGGTTTGGAATATAACCAGGATAACTTGACGGATGATATGTGGGGATATAACCGTTATACCAAACAAGAAGTCCGTATAGCCAGTGCATTTTTCCAAAATGAATGGAAGAATAAGCAATGGAGTTTTTTACTTGGAGGACGTTTGGACAAACATAATATGGTGGATCATGTGATCTTTAGTCCGCGTGCTAATCTTCGTTACAATCCGACTGAGAATATGAATCTGCGTGCCAGTTATTCTTTCGGATTCCGTGCGCCTCAGGCTTTTGATGAAGATTTACATATAGAAAATGTAGGTGGGACAGTGTCTATGATTGAACTGGCAAAAGACTTGACAGAAGAAAAATCACAAAGTCTGAGCATATCGGGAGATTTGTATCATCGTTGGGGAGATTTCCAAGGAAACTTGCTTATAGAAGGTTTTTATACTTTGCTTTCCGATGTATTTGCCTTACGCCAGATAGGGGAGCGTGACGGTATTATTATCAATGAACGGTATAACGAGAAGGGAGCCAAAGTGTATGGTTTGACTTTGGAAGGAAAGATTGCTTATCGTTCCTTACTTCAATTGCAGGCCGGCGTTACCATGCAGAAGGCTGAATACAAGCAGGCACGTGCATGGAGTGATGATGAAACGGTGCCGATGGAGAAAAAAATGTTCCGTACTCCGGATACTTATGGATATTTCACTTTGTCATACAATCCTTTCGTACCGATGACTATTGCATTGTCCGGTACTTATACCGGTAGTATGATGGTAGAGCATAAAGCTGGTTTTATTGATAAGGACATTGCAGTGAATACACCTGATTTCTTTGAATTGAATCTGAAAGCCGGTTATGACTTCAATTTGTATAAAGGCATAACCATGCAAGTAAATGCCGGAGTACATAATATTTTTAATGCGTATCAAAGTGATTTTGACCGGGGGGCAAAACGTGATTCCGGTTATATTTATGGGCCGGGTATGCCACGTTCTTACTTTGCCGGAGTGAAATTGAGTTTTTAATTTGTATATATCATTGCCGGGAGAGGACGGATAGCGCTCCTCTCCCGGCAATTTGCGTCATAGAATAAATAACCTATTATAGGACTTTCGAACAGGTTATTTTAGATAATAATTCTTTTGATACACTTTATTTAGAATAATTATCTAAATTGGAATGCTTTATTGGATGTAAAATCTGCTATTCCTATCTTTGTGGAGAAATAAATCTGAAATGTGATTAATATAAAGATAAATCTCCTATATAACTATCCGCTATATGGATTTATCGGAATTAATAAGTAAAAAGGTCAAAAAAGATGGGTATTGCTGAGTTGATAAATAAGGAAAAGAAAACAGCATTTTCTTTCGAGGTTCTTCCACCGTTGAAAGGTACTGGAATTGAAAAACTATATGCTACAATAGATACATTACGGGAATTTGATCCTCTTTATGTCAACATTACCACTCATCGCAGCGAATATGTGTATCGCGAGTTGGGGGGTGGTTTATATGAACGTAATCGTTATCGGCGGCGTCCGGGTACGGTGGCGGTGGCTGCGGCTATACATAATAAATATGATATCACTGTTGTGCCGCATATTTTGTGCAGTGGGTTTTCACGTGAAGACACGGAATATATATTGCTTGATTTGCAATTTTTAGGTATTACTAATCTGTTGGTACTCCGGGGAGACAAGGCAAAAGATGAATCTTCTTTTGTTCCCGAGAAAAACGGTTATGCCCATGCTTTGGAGTTGGAAGAGCAGATTAATGCTTTTAATGAAGGAAAATTTATTGATGGAACACCTATTCAGGCTCCTTTAACTCCTTTTCGTTATGGTGTGGCAGGTTATCCGGAGAAGCATGAGGAATCTCCTAATATAGAACAAGATTTATATTGGTTAAAAAAGAAAGTGGAAGCCGGAGCCGATTATGTAGTGACACAAATGTTTTATGATAACCAAAAATACGTTGCCTTCGTGGAGCGTGCAAGAAAAGAGGGGATTAATGTTCCTATCGTACCGGGTATCAAACCTTTTTCCAAACTATCACAGCTTAGCGTTATTCCCAAAACGTTCAATGTGGATTTACCACAGGAACTGGTCGTGGAAGCAATAAAATGCAAGGATGATAAAGAAGCGCGTGCATTAGGCATAGAGTGGTGTGTCAATCAATGCCGGGAACTGATAGCATATGGAGTTCCGGGAATACATTTTTATACAGTGGGTGCGGTGGAGAATGTGAAAGAGGTGGCGGCAGCTGTTTATTGATAGTCTTTAATGGAAATGTTTCTGTCAGGCCATTTATTGCTCCGTATCTTAATGGGTTTAAGATGCGGAGCAAAATATATTTTGTAAATGGGTTATAAGTCATCTTCCAAAGCTGTACTTTTGGCATAAGCCGTACTCTTTGCTTCAAAGAAATCAGTCTTTACCATATTGGCATTGGAATATTGAGATACCCAGTACATGCTTTCCGGCTCTTTATGGTTTTCTTCGTACAGAGGGCCAAAACCTAAACTACTCCAACGGAGATTGCCTAAATATTGAATATAATCTTCTATCATTTTCCGGTTGAGTCCCTGTATATTGTCTCCTATCACATATTGTCCCCATTCTATTTCCTGCTTGACCCCCTCACGCATCATGTATTCATATATTTTTACTTTATCGGGAGTGAATAAATCCGGTTCTTCTTTCTTTAATTCCAGAATAATGTTGCGGAATAACCACAGATGCGTGTTTTCATCTCGATTGATATATCGGATTTCTTGTGCGGAACCTGACATTTTTCCATTACGGCTCAAGTTATAGAAAAACATGAATCCGCTATAGAAATAGATTCCTTCCAATATATAATTGGCGATAAGGGTTTTCATCAATGTGAATCCATCCTGACTTTCCTGGAATTCGTTATAGCAATTGCCTATAAAAGTATTTCTTTTCAGCAGGTGTTCGTCTGTCTTCCATTGGTAAAGGATCTCGTTACGCTTTTCGGGGCTACAGATAGAATCCAGCATGTAACTGTAGCTTTGGCTGTGTACACATTCCTGAAAGGCTTGGATATGGAGGCATAGATTAACTTCATTGGCTGTGATGTATTCGCTGATGGTGGGCAGATTATTGCTTTGTAAAGAATCAAGGAACACTAAAAAACTCAGGATTTTATCATAGGCGGTGCGTTCTGCCTGGTCCAGGTGAGGATAATCCTTGGTATCTTGGGTGAGATTGATTTCTTCGGGAATCCAAAAATTATTCATAGCCTGACGATACCAGTCACTAACCCATTTATAGCGCATATTATTGAAATCATTCAAATTGGTGGTGTTTCCTCCAATCATTCTTCTGTGCCGGAGGTCGGTATCTCCCTCAGGATTGAAAAGGGCATTCTTTTTTAATTTTATTGTATTCATGATTTATTGTTGTTTTATATTCTGTCTTCTTGTTTTACTGCTAACTCAAGGCTGTATATTAAAAATAAATTTGTTATTCATTCCTTGTAGGGGCGCAATACTTGCGCCCCTACAAGGAATGTTTTAGCATGACAATTCAGTACTGGAGTGTTTACGAAAAGATCAGGAGGCACAGCTTTCACATTCTTCTACTTCCAACGATTTGCTACGGACATAATATATTGTTTTTACGCCACATTCCCATGCCAGCAAATACAGGTTTAATACTTGTCTCAGGGTAAATTCATTGGTAATGTATAGATTCAGACTTTGCGCCTGGTCTATATGTAACTGCCGGATCCCTGCGGCACGGATACTCCATGTCTGATCTATCAGATAAGCACTTTTATATATCCAATAGGTCTTATCGGACAATGCCGGTGCAACACGTGGCAGCATGGCTCCTTTCTTTTCTTCCAAGAAGAAACGTTTCATTACCGGATCTGTTCCGGCAGTTGTTCCGGCAATGATACTGGTGCTGCTGGTGGGGGCAATGGCAAGAAGATAGGCATTTCTCATTCCTTGTGTGGAAACTTTTACAGCCAATGCTTTCCATTCTGGCGAATTGTAGCCCCGTTTTATAAAATAAGCTCCGGTCTGCCAGTCGCTACCTTCAAAATAATGATAGGATCCTTTTTCTTTTGCCAGTTCGCTACTTGCTGCTATAGCAGCATAGTTGATACGTTCGAAAACTTTATCCATAAAATTGAGATGTTCCTCGCTTTCCCAACGAATACCGCGAACAGCAAGAGCATGATGATAACCGCTGACTCCCAAGCCGATACTGCGGTAGCGATGATTGGTAATCTGAGCGAAAGGAATCGGATAAAAGTTCAGTTCAATCACATTATCCAATGCCCGTACTACAGTTGCCACCTTTTCTTTCATTTGTTTTTCATCTTCCAAGGGCAAATGTCCTAATGAAAGGCTGGCAAGATTACATACCACAAAGTCTCCGGGCCGGATAGTTTTGACTACCACTGTATCACCATCTTCCGTACATATCTCTGTAGAGACTGTTTCAATGGAGGACATGTTTTGTGCTATTTCCGTGCAAAGATTGGAGCAATAAATGATCCCCCGGTGTGCATTGGGATTGGCACGGTTCACGGTGTCACGATTGAATGTAAAGGGAGTACCTGTTTCTACAGCCGAACGTAGTACCAGTCTGACGATATCTTTGATGCTCATACAGCGCTTGGAGAGTCGGGAGTCATTTACGCAATCCATGTATTTCTGTTCCCATTCCTTTCCGTAGTAGTCTTCCAGACAGTATCCTTTGACGGTCATTATTTCATTGGGACAGAATAAATACCATTGCTGGTTTAAATCCTGTTTCGCCATACGCCAGAATAAGTCCGGATAGCATACGGCAGGGAAGATGTCGTGCGCTTTCATCCGGTCATCTCCATTATTGGTCCGGAGTTGCAGAAACTCAGGCAAGTCTTTGTGCCATACATCCAGATAGACGGCTACGGCTCCCTGACGCATACCTAACTGGTCAACGGCTACAGCAGTGTCATTCACCAGTTTCATCCATCGGATTACACCTCCGGCCACACCTTTGAATCCGCGTATGTTTCCACCTGCGGCACGAACTTTGCCAAAATACATTCCCATTCCTCCTCCAAATTTGCTTACCATCGCAAAATTGTCTAAACTGCGGTAAATGCCTTCCAGACTATCGGGCACTGTATCAATGAAGCAACTGGATAACTGGTGATAAGGTTTTCGGGCATTTGCCAGGGTAGGGGTGGCCATTGTGACTTCCAAACGACTTAATATATCATAGAACTTTTTTACCCATTGCAGTCTGTCCTGTTTTTCGGGCATAGCGAGATGAAGGGCAATCCCTAAATACATTTCCTGCACAGATTCTATAGGCTCGTGTGAACGGGTACGGATCAGATAACGCTTGGCAAGCAGATCCAGTCCTGAATAATTGAAAAGCTTGTCACGTTCAGGACACATGAAGCCAGCTGCCGTTTCTATCTCTTGTGGAGTATAGGAGGCTAAGATATAATTACCATACAAACCCTCATCGGTGAGGTAACGTAATTTATCATAAAATGAAAAGATGCCGGCAGCTTCCGCCTGCTCGGCCAGTTTTTTTGTTAATCGGAAATTCAGCAGACGCGCCGCAATGAATTCCCAATCGGGAGTTTCTTGTGTCGTCAGTTCTACAGCCGCTTTGACAAGTGCCGCCAACCGTTCCCCGGGTGTCATATCCGGTTTACAGAAACTTGTGAATTTCTCTGCGAGAAGGGTTAGACTATATTCCTTCCCGGAGAAGTCTTTTTGTATCTCTTTTAGTATATTTGATATAGTATCATCACCGGTTCCAGTAATGATTTGGCTAAGAGCTTTTCTTCTTTCTGTGCGTTGCCAACGGTAAAGTATATAGTTTTTGGCTTCTGCATAAAAGCCATGTTCCATCAAACTACGTTCCACTTCGTCCTGAATGCGTTCTACACTACGATTTGCTTCGTTTTGATGCAGAAATAGTTCCACTTCGTCTACTATGGTGTAGACAGCTTCATCTGTTATTTCTTTTTGAGTACTGGCAAAGCTTTTCCGTATGGCAACGGCTATTTTTTCTCTGTCGTAGGATTCTGTTGCCCCATTCCTTTTAATTATTTGCATGAGATGCTGTTGGTATGAATTATTGTATCTTTTCGTACCGCTTCCCTAACCCCACGAGTAGAAACGGCCTTTGATGAATGGCAGGTCTTCTGACTGGCTCCTCATTTCCGATGCCTTCCCGCGTTCTCGTTATGTGGAGTCAGGCAGTGGCAATAGGTACATATCGGAAATTTTATCGGAGTTTCACAGCAGCGGGACTGTCCGGGATTTACACCCGATTCCCTTTTAATCCGGATAGAGGACATCTATTCGGAACCGATTCGGGAACAAAGATAATGGAAATTGGAATTATTACAGCATTGAGTTAGTTTAAAAATCAGAAATGATTTATAAAAGTTGGATGGTATTAAACATTTTGGACAAGTTCTACTACCATGCTTCCAAGCAGCACAGCTACTATTGTTATGAGTAACCAATTGATATACTTGCTTTTCGATCTCGTTTTTTCTTTTTCTGAATGACACTGATTTTTACCATATAACCGAATGATTCCCCAATGCGATTGGCACTGCGTATCACTCGTGAAGTATGTACACCACATCCCATCATGTGAGCGGAATATTCAGAAATAAATCCACTGACATCTATCAAAGTTTCGGCTGTCTTATCCATTTAAATGAAGTTATGTTTTTCTTTTTTTAGAATCCATAGACACGACATGGCTTTCCAGTGGAAGGCATTTCCTTGTCAATTTCAATCTTTAATTTTTTTATATTCAATATTTCTTCTCCTTCAAGCATCAGGCACATAATAAGAAAACAACCGTTTTTCTCACATTCCATATCGAATAACCGGTGTTGTGAAAACATGCCTAACCCATGTGAGTCAATAAGAATAAACTTTGGATGGTTATAAAGTAATGCAGCCAGAGAGTCCCAATTAAGCTTCATGTCAAACATAAAGAAGTCTTTGGTTGCATAGTCGTTGGTTGCCATATTGCCGGTATATAAAACCAATGCTTTACCTTCTATGTCCAAGTTATTAAAGTATTCGTCGGCTGGTAGTCCGTTCCGACAATCTACCACGACGGCATCTGTTACATATTCTTTATAGCGGGGAGCTTCCATATAGCAATCCATGTGGGTGCCGATGTGTCCGAGGCGTTCCGTTTCTTTGGCATCAAGTTCGAACTGTGCCAAATCTTCATCACTTAACTGTAAATGTAGTTCTTTGGTAATCGTTTCTTGTTGGTACATATTTAAAGAATTTTAAAGTTTAACCTAATGAGAGTATCAATAATTGAGCCGTAAGTACGCGTAGGAACATAGCAAGCGGATATACGGTGGCATATCCCACGGCCGGAGCGTCACATGAAGTCAGATCATTGGAATAGGCGAGGGCAGGCGGATTAGTATTTGCTCCTGATAATACACCAATAAGGGTATAATAGTTTAATTTACAGGCATAACGCCCAATGAGCCCCGTTATGATTAATGGTACGGTCGTAATAATAGCTCCATACATAATCCAAATATATCCACCTTCATTTACAATTGTCTCTATAAAATCTTTCCCGGCTCCCAACCCTACACAAGCTAGGAATAAGGAAATCCCGATTTCTCTTATCATCAAGTTAGCACTCATCGTGGTGTATGTAATCATTTTATATTGAGGACCGAAACGACTGATAAGAATGGATACAATAAGCGGTCCACCTGCTAGACCAAGTTTTACTGGTTGTGGAATACCTGGAAACATAAATGGAATACTTCCCAAGATACATCCTAATGCGATGCCGAAAAAAATGGGGATAAGATTGGGATGATTCAGTCTCTTCATGGAGTTTCCCAAAACCTTTTCGGCATGAGTGACAGCAAGTTCACTACCAACTATAGTTACACGGTCGCCCATTTGCAACTGTAAATGTGGGGAGGCTACCAAGTCTACTCCTGAACGGTTGATACGGGTGATGCTCGCACCGAAGTTATTTCGTATCTTAAGTTGTGAGAGCATTTTTCCATTTAACTCAGGCTTTGTTATCAAAATGCGGCGTGAGATAAGTTTCTTGTTTAACTGTTCCCATTCCATTTCTACCTGTTTGCCAAAAAATACTGTAATCGCTTCAATGTCAATAGGGTTCGAGATAACCAGAATCTTGTCATCAATATGTAATATCGTTTCTGAATTTACTAGTTCCACTTCCTGTTGTCCGTCATGATGGCGTATGCGCGAAATGACGAAGTTGCGGTTTACCAAAGGACGTATTTCCTTAATGGTCTTCCCATGTATTGCTTCATTTTTTATCTCTAATGTAACGGGGCGTACGGTCAGTTCCTGTAAATGTCCCAATCCTTTTTCGGCATCGGCTTCTTCTTGTGATGTTTTGATATTAAGAATGTATTTCAGTGCAAGCAATGAGAGAATGGCACCAACCACCCCCAAGGGATAGGCAACAGCATATCCCATCGCAATCTCCGGTGCATCTATGCCATTTAAATCACTATTTGCCTGTTGGGCGGCACCAAGGCCGGGAGTATTGGTAACAGCACCAGAGAGAATGCCGACCATGGTGGTTATGGGAGTTCCGGTAGTAAAATGTAAAATGATAGTAATGACTACACTGATAAAAATAGCCCCCATAGCCAACATGTTCAGCGTAAATCCTCCTTTCTTAAAGGCTGAGAAGAAACCGGGACCCACCTGCAAACCAATGGAATAGACGAACAAAATAAGACCGAATTCTTTTAGAAAATGTAGCAGGTGTTCATCCAGATTCAGATTGAAATGGCCGAATACGATACCGACAAAAAGAATCCATGTGACACCAAGTGAGATGCCGGATATTTTTATTTTACCCAGCATAATTCCAAAGGCGATAACTAGTGACAGAATGAGTACGGAGTGTGCTACACCTCCGCCCCAAAGATTGGGATATCCTTCAAAGAGGTTTTTAAGAAGTTCCATAGTATTAAGAAATATATTTATTTTTAACTAAGTCATCATTTTATATTTAAAATTTCCCATCATGTGGGTTGGTAAAAGTATCCCCGGAAAAATCACTTCTGCGGGGATACACACACATTGAACAATTACAACGGCATATTGCCGTGCTTTTTAGGCGGATTGCTTTGGTTTTTGTTGTGACACATTTCCAAAGCCTGAATGAGTTTATAGCGGGTGTCACGGGGCATAATCACTTCATCAATCAAGCCGCGTTCTGCCGCACAATAAGGGTTAGAGAATTTATCTTCGTAATCTTTGATTATTTCTTGTTTTTCTTCAGGAGTGGATTTCCGATAGAGGATATTTACAGCTCCCGCAGCTCCCATAACGGCTATTTCCGCCTGTGGATAAGCCAGGTTCACATCGGCTCCCGTCGGTTTGCTGGACATGACAATGTAGGCACCTCCGTAAGCTTTACGGGTAATTAAAGTTACCTTGGGCACTGTAGCTTCGGCGTATGCATAAACTATCTTCGCACCGTGGCGGATGATGCCGTTGTGTTCCTGTATTGTTCCGGGCAGGAAGCCGGGAACATCCTCGAAAGTGATCAGAGGAATGTTAAAGCAGTCGCAGAAACGGATAAAACGGGCAGCCTTGTCACTGGCGTCAATGTCAAGGACGCCGGCCAGCCAGGCGGGCTGATTGGCAACAATACCTACGGAACGACCTCCCAGGCGACCGAACCCCACCACCACATTTTTAGCAAAGTGAGGCATCACCTCGAAGAAATACTGGTTATCCAGCACCGGTTCGATGATATCCTTTATATCATAAGGCATATTCGGATCTTCGGGAATGACAGTCTGCAACGCCTCCACCTGACGATGGATGTCATCGTTGCAGGGAACCAACGGCGCATCCTCCATATTGTTGGAAGGCAGGAAACTCAGCAATTCGCGGATACTCATCAGCGTTTCCTCCTCATTGTCGCACATAAAATGGGTCACACCGCTTTTGCTGCTGTGGGTATAGGCACCGCCCAGTTCCTCCTTGCCCACCTCCTCGTTAGTCACAGTCTTCACCACATCCGGGCCGGTGATGAACATGTGGCTCTTCTCTTTTACCATAAAGATAAAATCGGTTAGTGCTGGTGAGTAGCAGGCTCCTCCGGCACAAGGACCCAAGATGGCGGAAATCTGCGGGATAACACCTGAGGCGATAGTGTTCTGATAGAAAATAGAGGCATATCCGGCAAGGCTGTTCACCCCTTCTTGGATGCGTGCGCCTCCCGAGTCGTTCAGGGCGATGACGGGAGTGCCGTTTTTCAATGCCAGTTGTTGCACCTTCACGATTTTGGCAGCATTGGTCTCGCTCAGCGAGCCGCCATGTGCGGTAAAATCATATGCATAGACAAACACCGGACGGCCGTCTATCTTTCCGTAACCGGTGACCATACCATCTCCGGCAATCTGCTTCTTCTCCATGCCGAAGTTGGTACAACGGTGGTTCACCAGCTTGTCCAGTTCATTGAACGTACCTTTGTCCAGCAACATTCCGATACGCTCGCGAGCGGTCATCTTCCCTTGGGCGTGTTGTTTCTCGATCTTGTCCACACCGCCGCCCAGCGACGCGCGTTTGTCCAGCTCTTCAAACCGGCTGTATATTTCTTCTCTTGTCATGATCAATCTTCTTTTATTATATCCAATACTATTAATACCTGGTTAGCATTGACGGAATCCCCTTCATTGACCAGGATATCCCTTACCGTGCAGTCCGAGGTCACTTTGTAGTTGCTCTGCATCTTCATGGCCTCCAGCACTACCACAATATCCCCGGATGACAGACGGTCTCCTTTCCGGACGGGAATTTTCACAACCTTTCCGGGCATGGGAGCTACAATCTTGTCATCCTGTCTCTCCTCGCCGCCCTTTTTCATACGCAGATACTTGGTCTGGGTGTCCACTATGTCCACATGATAGGAACGGTAGAACATATTCACATCATAACTCTTTCCACCCTCCCCACGGATCAGTTCGGCATTGAAGGAATTGCCATCGTGCAGGATGGAACAGCTTCCGTTCTCGGCCATAACGATATCCACATCATACGGTTTTCCGTCAATCATAAACTGTACCTTGTTTCCTTCCTTGCTCACCAACGTCACATCGGCTACGCGGTCTCCAATATGTATTTCCATACTTTTGCTTAATTAAATGAAGAATCAGATTCTCAATACTCCTTTCTGCAAGCCGAACTCACGCCAGCGGCTGATGGGACGGGCATCAGACAGCTGGGGACTCTTGTTCTCTTCCAGATTCATCAGATAGTCAATATAAGAGGCGATCATGGCGATATTCTCAATCTCCTCATTATTACCGTTGCCACGGAGCAGCATACGCGAGTTCTTCTCTATGAACAAGGTATTATACTCACCCTTTACAAAGTCGGGGGTATGCATGATGCGTTTCAGATAACTGAGGTTGGTCTTCAGCCCCGTAATCTTGTACTCGTAAAGTACCCGGCGCATACGTTCTATGGCATATTGGCGGGTCGTAGCCCATACAATCAGCTTGCCTATCATCGGGTCGTAATAGATGGGAATCTCGTAACCTTCGTAAACGTAGCTGTCAATGCGTACGCCGATGCCGTTAGGCTCCGTCAGCTGTTTGATGATACCCGGCGAAGGCATGAAGTTGTTCTCCGTGTCTTCCGCACAGATACGACATTCGATGGCATGACCGCGCTGGAAAAGTTCTTCTTGCTTCAGGTGCAGCACCTCGTTATTGGCTATACGGATTTGTTCTTTTACCAGATCCACGCCCACCACTTCTTCGGTGATGGGATGCTCCACCTGCAAACGGGTGTTCATCTCCAGAAAATAGAAATCGCGGTTCTTGTCCACCAGAAACTCGATAGTTCCGGCTCCCGAATAGTTCACCGCCCTGGCGGCAGCCACTGCCTTTTCCCCCATCTCCTGGCGGAGTTCCGGAGTAAGGAACGGAGACGGGCTCTCCTCTACAATCTTCTGGTTGCGACGCTGGACAGAACACTCGCGGTCAAACAGATGGATTACATTGCCATGATTGTCACCCAGAATTTGAAATTCTATATGATGGGGTTCCTCCACAAATTTTTCCAGATAAACCGTATCATCCCCGAAAGAAGACATGGACTCGGAACGGGCGGTGTTATATGCCTCCACCACTTCGTCTTCACTGTGTATCAGCCTCATCCCTTTACCGCCGCCTCCCATAGAAGCCTTCAGCATGACAGGATAGCCTATTGCATTACAGATACGTACCGCCTCTTCGGCACTTTGCAACGGTTGTTCCGTACCGGGGACCACGGGAACGCCTGCGGCAATCATACGCTTACGGGCGGCAATCTTGTCACCCATCGCTTCCATCGTCTCGGCGGAAGGGCCGATAAAGATGATCCCCTCCTCTTTGCATCGGCGGGCAAAATCAGCATTCTCGGACAAAAAACCATAACCGGGATGAATGGCATCGGCTTTGCATCGTTTGGCAGTCTCTATTACTTTTTCTATATTTAAATAGCTTTCCCTGGCTATAGCAGGACCTATAAGATAGGCCTCGTCAGCATACATCACATGATGAGAAGTGCGGTCGGCTTCTGAAAAGACAGCAACGGTCCGTATGCCCATTTCTCGGCAGGAACGCATTACACGTAAGGCTATTTCACCTCTGTTTGCAATCAATACTTTCTTTATCATTTTTTCTTCTTATTATAACGGGGGTTAATTTCGCAGGCATAGAAACTGTCCTTGACGGCTTTCAGGCAGTCATGGCACAGGCAATCGGAATAATTCTCCATTAAATAGGTGCGTTGCAGAGCATCCAGTCGGACAGTTGCGCAATGACACGATAAAATATCATTGTGCATACAATCAAATGTTGCACCACAACGTGGACATACCTTTTTCATAGGCATTCCTCCCGTAAATTTTTTATTTTCTTATTTTCTTTCGTACTGCTTTCCTAATCCCACGAGTAAAAACAGCCTTTAATGAATGGCAGGTCTTCTGACTGACTCCTTATCTTGAAGCCTTCCCGATGTGAGGATTGTCACATCAGTGGCAAAGGTATTTTTCAAGATTCCAGCAGAGCTTCACAGCAGCGGGACTGTCCGGGATTTGCACCCGATTCCCTTTTAATCCGAATAGCAGATAGACTATCCGAAACCAATTCGGGGCAAAGATAATGGATTTTATAATTAAACGAAGCGGAAAAGATGAAAAAAGTGTTGCTTGAAGTTTTTTTTCTTTTTCCAGTTGTTTTATTGATTTAATTCCTAACTTTGTCAGTAATATCGGTTTCCGGATTAGCCGTTGGCGCGAAACGGAATTAAAAGGGAATCCTGTGCAAATCAGGAACTATCCCCGTAGCTGTAAGTTTTATCCTCCCATAGTGTGGGGAAGTGTTGTGACATTCTTAGCCACTGGTTATTGTGAAAACCGGGAAGGCGTTACAACGGAAACAAGTCAGAAGACCTGCCGTTATTGTTTATATCATTCATGGCTTTCGGGTGAAAGGCGATAGAACGAATCATACTGATCCTTTTTATTACTGGTTTCCATGAATTGTCGTGTGTGAAAGACTTATATTGAATAATGTGTGTTTTGTATAACCTTAATTTATAAGTATGATTAATTCAGAGGTATTTATTATTAAGAGAGATGGTAAAAAAGAAACTTTCTCTCTTGATAAAATTAAAAATGCAATAGCCAAAGCATTTTTGTCAGTAGGAAGTTTTGCTACCCAGGATGTGATTACTACTGTATTGAGTCGCGTTAGTGTCAGTGATGGAATGAATGTGGAAGAAATCCAGAATCAGGTGGAGGTGGCCCTGATGGCTGAACATTATTACAGTGTTGCCAAGGCGTATATGCTGTATCGTCAGAAACATTTGGAGGATCGTGAGGTGAGAGATAAACTGAAGTTTTTGCTTGACTATTGTGACGCTTCCAATCCGGCAACCGGCAGTAAATATGATGCGAATGCCAATGTGGAGAATAAGAATATTGCTACGCTGATAGGAGAGTTACCCAAATCAAATTTTATTCGTCTCAACCGTCGTCTGTTGACTGACCGTTTGAAAGACATGTATGGAAAGGAATTGTCCGATCGTTATTTGGAACTTCTGAATCATCATTTTATTTATAAAAATGATGAAACTAATCTGGCTAATTATTGTGCCAGCATTACTATGTATCCTTGGTTGAATAATGGTACGATAGCAGTGGGAGGGAACTCTACGGCTCCTACTAACTTGAAATCTTTTTGTGGTGGATTTGTCAATATGGTTTTTATTGTATCCAGTATGTTAAGTGGTGCCTGTGCTACTCCAGAGTTTTTGATGTATATGAATTATTTCATTGGTTTGGAATATGGGCAGGAATATTATAAGTATCCCGATAAGATTGTTGATTTATCTACCAAACAAAGAACAATAGACAAAATCATTACAGACTGTTTCGAGCAAATAGTATATTCTATTAACCAGCCTACAGGGGCGCGTAATTTTCAAGCCGTCTTTTGGAATGTAGCTTACTATGACAAATATTATTTTGAAAGTCTTTTTGGTAACTTCTTTTTTCCCGATGGAAGCCAACCTGACTGGAATTCACTAAGTTGGTTGCAGAAACGTTTCATGAAATGGTTTAATAAAGAGCGTACACGTACTGTTTTAACATTTCCTGTAGAAACAATGGCGCTTTTGACTAAAGATGGTGATGTATTAGATAAGGAATATGGTGACTTTACGGCTGAAATGTATTCCGAAGGTCATTCTTTCTTTACTTATATGAGTGATAATGCAGATTCTTTAAGTAGTTGCTGCCGTCTTCGCAATGAGATACAGGACAATGGTTTCAGCTATACTTTGGGAGCAGGTGGGGTTTCTACAGGCTCAAAAAGTGTGCTGACTATTAATTTGAACCGTTGCATCCAGCATGCGGTGAAATCCGGTATACTTTATCCGTTTTTTTTGGAAGAAGTGGTTGATTTGGTACACAAAGTCCAGTTGGCTTATAATGAGAATCTGAAATTGTTGCAGTCGAAAGGTATGCTGCCTTTGTTTGATGCTGGTTACATCAATATGAACCGTCAGTATCTAACTATCGGTGTTAATGGTTTGGTGGAAGCAGCGCAATTTATGGGTATTGAAATCAATGATAACCCTAAGTATGAAGCATTTGTTCAGGAGATTTTAGGAATGATTGAACGATATAATAGGAAGTACCGTACAAAGGATGTTTTGTTTAATTGCGAAATGATTCCTGCTGAGAATGTAGGAGTGAAGCACGCTAAATGGGATAAAGAAGCAGGCTTCCAAACATTCCGAGAATGTTATAACAGTTATTTCTATATTGTAGAAGACAAATCGTTGAATGTTGTCGATAAATTCCGTCTGCATGGACGCCGCTATATAAAGCATTTAACGGGAGGCTCGGCCTTGCACATGAATTTGGAAGAACATCTTAGTAAGGAGCAGTACAGACAACTACTTCGGGTAGCTGCTATAGAAGGCTGTAATTACTTTACATTTAATATACCGAATACCATTTGCAATGAATGTAAGCATATTGATAAGAGATACTTGCATGAATGTCCTGAATGTCATAGTCGGAATGTGGATTATCTGACACGTGTTATCGGGTATATGAAGCGGATCAGTAATTTTTCTCAGGCAAGGCAGAAGGAGGCTGCACAAAGATATTATGCTCCGTTACGTTGATTATGACATCGTATTTCAAGAAATTCCGGATGAAGTCACTCTGGCGATCAATCTCTCTAACTGTCCCAATAGGTGCAAGGGCTGTCATAGCCCTCATTTGTTGGAAAATGTAGGAGAATCTTTAACGGAAGAAAGTCTTGGGCATCTTTTACAGAAGTATGGAAAGGCGGTGACTTGCGTCTGTTTTATGGGAGGCGATGCCGAACCCTTTGAAGTGGAAAGGTTGGCAGGATTTCTTCACCGACAGTCTATCGCTTTGGTAAAGGTGGGTTGGTATTCGGGGAAGAATGAATTGCCGGAAGGTCTTTCCGTTCAGAACTTTGAATATATAAAGTTGGGACCGTATATTGAAAAATTGGGTGGCTTGAAATCTCCTGATACCAATCAGCATTTCTATCGGATATACGGGGATGAGATGAAAGATATTACCTATCGGTTTTGGCGTATCTGAAAAAGGCGGAAATAAATTCCGCCTTTTTCAGATAAATATATTAAGTTGGTTATGCTTCCGGTTGATAGTCTTCACCATTCTCCCATGCACTGTCGTCATTCCAGTTTTCATATAAATGGTTTACCCAAATTTGGCGAATCTCAGGATAACTGCCAAGGGCTTTCATATTACATCCGTCTTTAATACCATGATCAGCTCCGGCTTGATCTATCGGGTGGCTTTCGAATGTTCTGTCCACTTTGAATCCTAATTTCTCCAAACGTTCACGCCAGCTATATTCATTTGTATTGATTTCCACATTACTTACATCGTCATCTTCGGCCATAGCTTCCAATCCCCAAAGGTCGTTGTGGGCATGGTCACCGGCAATTGACATGAAAGGTGCAAGATAAACATTTACTTCTGATGGGTTCAGGCCGTTCTTTTCGCAATAGCTCATCACCTTAGAGTACATACAGTCGGGATATTGGGTTTTGTCAAATCCTTCTACAGGAATTCTATTAGCCGGTTCTTCCTCTATTTCTTTCGGGAAGAAAAGCATGTCACCATAATCCACAGTACCTACAAAGATATTGTTGTTGGCAGCAAGTTCCTGCAATGCTTTTTCCATGTCAGAGTACTTTTTGTTAGCATTGTAATTCTCATCCGGATTACCGTGTCCCATTAGAAGCACGATGTTGTTCTTGTCTGCTAATTTAGACTCATAGTGTTTGTAAAGTATCTCTGCTACATCTTTAGTATCTTCTGCACTGGAAAGAAGGTTGGCACCTTTCAATACATCAATATGCGGATACCATTGAATCATAAAGTATTTTTTTACATCAGTATTCATTAATGAAAGATATTCTTCGCCTGGAATTACATGCAATGATTGTACAGCCACACGTTTGTATCCTGCATCGCCTATTGCTTTCAACCATTGGTCCAATTCATAACGTGCTATGCCGGTAGATGCTTCTACACGTCCGATACATGTACGTGAAGTAAATGACATATAAATATCCGTATTGGGGAATTTAGCTTTAAAATCCTCAATCACATCATCATAAACAGAAAGGGACTCATTATAGGTACTGCCAAAAGTACAGAGCAAAATGGCTGTGTCGTGTTGCTTGGTTCTGGTTACTACATCCACAGCAGGATTAACAGTACTTTCTTCATCATCATTGTCACTACAGGAACTGAATCCTGTGCAAGTTGCGGCAGCAACAAAAGCCGCCATCAGATAATACTTGAATTGTTTCATATTAATAAAAATTAATTTATAAATTGTTGGTTATTAATTGTTTTTGAATTTAATGAGGGCGGAGACATAAAAAGTTCTTCCGGGAGTTGATGTGGCACGATTCCGTCCGAAAGGAGTACGGTCTACATAGTCAAATACATTATCTACCCCGGCATTCATCGTTAATGACCACCGTTTCATTTTTAATAATGAGTGGGCTGTGTTGATACGCCAAGTTTGGAATCCGTCGGCATTATTATCATTTATATAACGGCGTGTAGACTGATATCTGCCATAGATGCCGATACCCAAACGATACAGTTTCCATGAATGTTGCCATAAGATATTTAAATTTGCATTATGGCTGGAAGTAGCATCAATAGGAAGATATTTCATATAATCTATACCTTTGTTAGGATATTGCGCTTTTGGATCAGCATAACTATATCCGCCGGCAAGGCTGAGAGATTTTGCAGGACGATAGTTGAAGGTGAAATCCATACCATAAATACGTGCCTTTGTCAGATTCTTATATTGTTTGCTCTTTTCTACTTCAAGAAACTTTTCATCGGGAGTTACGGAAATTTCAACCAACTCAATCATGTTGTGAAGATAATTCATGTATCCGGTTAAACTGGCTTGGAATTTTTGCCCTACGTACTCGATACCGATTGAAGCATATTGTGAGGTTTGTGCTTTTAGATTTGTGTTGCCATGATATGCAGTCAAGGCACCGCCTCCGATAACGCCGGTATAATTATAATAAAGTTCTTTAATAGTGGGTGCTTTGTAGCCTAAAGCATAAGAAGCACGCAAATTAATATGTTCTCCGGGTTTATAAAGTCCTGATATTTTCGGACTGAAATTCAATCCTGTTTCCTTGTGTTGTGTTCCTCGTACCCCGGCAGTCAGAACCAGATTTTCTCTGGCTGTCCATTCCTCCTGTATATAAGCTGCCAACGTATAAACGGAAGCGCGGTCACCGTCAATGTGATGAGGTGATTCCAAATGATTGTACTGATATTCGATTCCTGCATTTAAAATATGGTCCTCTCCAAGATAAAATACACTTTTTACCTGGCCTAATATTTGTTTCTGAATACTTTGTTTGATACGTTGACCGGCAAAGTAGGTGATACGTTCATGGCGGTCATTGTCTAGAAAATAATCAGTATGCTCGTTTAGCTTATAGTCATAGAAGTAACCGTATCTGCCATACGAGAGGTCTGCAGTCAGATAATTCCGTTTTCCTAATTTATATTTACTTCCTACTGCAAATGTATAGTTGCGATAATAAAAATCGTTGGCTTGATATTTCCAAGGACCGTGTGTACGCATTACCCAACGCTCATAATAAGTGCCTTCTGCAGTGAGGTCTAGTTTGCGATTGACTTGCCATTCAATGTTCTCGGACAGGGTATAGTTTGAAGAACGGTTTACGGTCAACATAGTAGAGCCGGATTTCAATTGATTCTGATCCCACTGCAGGTCTGTATTCCGCCAGCCATCGGTATGCCGGAAGTTGATTCCGGTTACAGATTTTATCTTTCCATAATTAAAGCCGAAACTGGTACTTTGACGTATATCACCATATTCACCTATGCGGGATGTATTGGTGAGCTCCATTTTTTCACGGTTACGTTTGGTTATGATATTGATAACTCCGGCTATTGCGTCACTGCCATAAAGTGAAGAAGCGGCCCCTTTTACAATCTCTATGCGTTCTATATTAGCTGGATTTAATTGATTCAAGTCGTTTTGCCCTCCTACATCGCCATTCATTCTTTTTCCATTTATCATGATCAGGATATAGTCATTGTTCAATCCGTTTAGTTGGATATGGCTCCCCATATCACCATCATGAAAGGTCAATGAAGGACTAAGACCACTGAGCAAATCGTCTATACTGCGTGCCTGATATTGTTCCAAAGCTTTGCTGGTTATGACTTCAGTCTGTACGGGAGCATCTTTCAGATAATGTTCAGTACCTGTACCCGTGATGACCACTTCATTCAGTAATACGGACAATTCTTTATCGTCTTTATCTTTGAGAATACTTTGGGCACTTGCAATTTGTGTACCTAATAGTAGAATAGCAGGAAGTAAATACCTCATATTGTGTTTTATTTAATTTGCAAAATAAAACATCAAGTTTCCCTCTGATAAAGAGGAATGCCACAAAGGAATAGACGTTGGAAAACGCTTGTTCGAATGGACACATACTTCTAATCCTGGAAGCTTGGTGTTTATTGTTCAACAGACTTAGCAGGTATTCTGGCTTTCCTCTGATTGGAAACCTTCCCATTTCTTCAAATGAAACAGTGGTTTTGGACTATCCAATCAACATAATGAGGATTTACAGCTGCAGGTACAGCCCCGGATTTACACCGGATTCCCTTGCATCGGGCTATGTGATAGCCCGATTACTAATTCTGTTGCAAAGATATAGGTTTATTTTATATTATCTTCGATAAGTCTTTGATTTTTTTAGCTTTTAAATTTTAAAGACAAACTGATATAGAATGAACGTCCGGGGGTAAGAGTTGCATAATTGCTGTTATAAGGACGATCATCCGTATAATCGAACAGGTTTTCTATGCCACATCCGGGTTCTATGATTACAGATTTTAAGTTGAAAGAATGGCGTGTGTTTAAATCCCACAATTGATAGTCGGGAGCATAGCCATAACTTTTAGAGAAACGTTTGCTGTTGATACGACCGTTCAAATTTATGTTCAACCGATATATCTTCCATGAATGCGCCCATTGGGCATTGATATTGTATGCGTTTTTAATACTTTTGTCGATGGGTTGTTCCAATTCCACGTCTTGGGTATTAAGATGAGTATATCCTCCGCTTAAATTGAACCCGGCACCTAGGTATGCATTGGCGGATACATTGATTCCGTATACTTTAGCCTCCGCTATATTATCACGTTGACGAACTTCCTTATGACCATATTGCTCCATAGCTTTATCTCCCGTGGCAATCGTATTATAATCTATCATGTCACGAATATTATTATAAAAAGCATTGACTGATACAGAAAAACGCTCATGTACATACTCTGCACTCAATGAGAAATAATCATTCTTTTCCGGCTTTAAATCCAAATTGCCTATTGTCAACCTGTCATTTTTTTTAGCTATGTCAGTGGCATAGAGTTCAGATAGGGTAGGAGTTCGGAAACCTGCTGCATAGGAGGCACGGAAATTGAATTTGCCGGGTTTATACATCAGTGCTACATTGGGAGTGGCATGATTTTTGAAATTTTCATGATAAATGTAACGTACACCGATCAAAGCCTGTAGATTTCTCAGTAACTTTATTTCATCTTGTGCAAACAAGGCCAGTGTATAAGCATCTTCTTTAGCTATATTGTCTGTTTGACTTTTCAAGACATCAACGATATATTCTGTGCCGACTGAAAGTTTGTGCCGGCCACCTAATTTAAAGATACCTTTTATGCTAAGATTGTGATTGCGGGTCCGTTTGCGCACTTGCTCTTCACCTGCTTTTCCATTATAAGTTTTATTGTCTTTAAAAAAACAATAAGAGGAAGAAAAATGATCGGCGTAATAGTCTGCGGTAATATAATTCCCTTTACTTATCATGTATTGGGTACCAATACCATAATTAAAGGTTTCATGCAATATGTTGTAGTCGTATGCTTCATAAGGGCGGCGTGTCTTGTTGTCATAATATCCGCCGCGGGCATAAAAGGAGAGTTTGTCGGTAGCATCAAAAGTGAATTTTTGATTGACAGTATTTGCATAGAATCCTGTAGAAGCTACTTTCCCGGTTTCTTCCAGTTCATGAGTTTTGGAGTTCTCTTCGTATGGATTCAGTTGCCATCCCTCGGCCTGCTGACGGCGGTAAGAGGTGTAGGAGCCGAACTTGCCGGTATTGACATCTGCGTTTACGGACTGGGTAAAACGTCCTTTACTGGCATAACGGGTATCGCTGGAAACATTGATAGCATTTTTTGCATCATCAGTAATAATGTTGATTACTCCTCCGATAGCATTTGTTCCGTAAAGAGCGGAAGAGGCACCGTTCAATATTTCAATACGTTTGATTTTGGCAACATTGATTCGGGCGTAAGTATCATCTCCATACAGGCGTTTGCCATTTTCCAGAAAAATGAAATAATCATCAGGCAATCCATTCAGACTCAATGTTGTACCCATACCGTTGGTCATACTTGAGAAAGATGGGGTCAGCTTTTGTAAAGCCTCGTCCAGCGATGTTACACTGGCATTACTTAAATCCTTTGCGGTGATAACGGAAACAGGCACGGGACTGTCCGTCATGCGGTGGTGTGTTCCTGTTCCGGTTACTACTACCTGGCCTATATTGGTAAAACTGTCTTGTAGCTTGATAAGAAGATTTTTTTCACCCCCTTTTGTGGTGACAGATTTGGGTGTGTAACTGACATGCGTGATTCTTAATACATGTTTTCCATCAGGAAGATTGTTGATATTAAACTCGCCTTTACCATTTGTGGTGCATCCTGAAAGGCTTTGGTCAATACGAATATTAGCCCCCACTACAGGTTCGTTGGTATCGGCACTCACAATCTTTCCACTGATACTGACTTGTGCCAGTACGTCAATAGCCAGACAGCTTAAAGTAATTGCTGTCAATAATAATTTTACTTTCATCGAAAGAATTTAAGAATTAATAATTGGCTTTCCTGACCCCGGGAGAGCGTGATTATCTATGTTTTGATTTGGCAGGTTTCCTGGCTTCACCCTGAAAAGCGCCTTCCCATTTCTTCATTTTCGAAACAGTGGCATAGCGAGAGTTGCTTTTCATCAAATGGGTTTCACAGTAGCGGGCACTGCTTCGGATTCCACAACCGAATTCCCTTTTATACAGATAGAGAAAAAATATCTGTATCACCAAACCGGGCGCAAAGGTAGACAATTATTTTATATATGTTTTAAGATTAGTGAAAAAATGACTGCTTAAAACGGAGAGAATATTGAAAAGAGGAGGGGATTTTGAACCGTAGAAGTGAATTTGATTCACTCCTACGGCAATATGAATTTGCAATAATTCGGATAGTGATTTCAGGCAAGCGCCAATATTAATATTTGTGCTGTAAGCACACGTAAAAACATGGTGAGCGGATAAACGGTGGCATAACCTACTGCCGGAGCGTCACAAGAGGTCAAATCATTGGAGTAGGCTAATGCGGGCGGATTGGTGGTGGCTCCGGACAATACTCCGATCAAGGTGTAATAGTTCAGTTTATAAACATATCGTCCTATTATTCCTACAATCAGTAAAGGCAGCAGCGTAATAATGGCGCCGTATGCTATCCATACATATCCGCCTTCGTTAATAATTGTTTCGATGAATCCTTTACCGGCTCCTAATCCTACGCAAGCAAGGAAAAGTGAGATACCGATTTCACGTACCATCAAATTGGCACTTATGGTGGTATAGGTTATCAATTTATAATGTGGTCCGAAACGGCTTATCAGGATGGACACAATAAGGGGGCCTCCTGCCAGTCCCAGTTTTACCGGTTGAGGGATACCGGGGAATAAAAAAGGAGTGCTTCCTAAAATACACCCTAATGCGATGCCTAAGAAAATAGGAATCAGGTTGGGATGATTCAAACGTTTCATGGAATTACCTAGAATCTTTTCGGCATGGGCTACAGCCAGTTCGCTACCCACAATCTTTACCCGGTCACCCATTTGCAATTGCAGGTTGGGAGTGGCCACAAGGTCTACACCCGAACGGTTTACACGGGTAATGCTTGCTCCGAAGTTATTCCTGATTTTTAGTTGAGCCAATGTCTTGCCATTCAATTCAGGCTTGGTGATCAGAATTTTTCTGGAAATAAGTTGTTTGTTCTGGAAATCCCATTCCACATTCACTTGTTTTCCAAAAAATACAGTGATAGCTTCTACATCTATCGGATTGGCGATAACAAGGATTTCATCGTGCATGTGAAATACTGTAGTAGAGTTCACTAGTTCTGTTTGTTTGTCTCCGTCACAATGCCGTATGCGTGAAATCACAAAATCACGATTCACCAATGGCTTGATTTCTTTTATTGTTTTACCTTCTACGGCTTCATTGCGTATTTCTAGTGAGATAGGGCGTACGGTCAGTTCTTGTAGATGTCCCAATCCCCGTTCCGCATCGGCTTCTTCGGTTTTTGTGTTGATGCGCAGGATATATTTCAATGCCAGCAGGGAGAGAATACATCCTACTACACCCAGTGGATAGGCTACGGCATATCCCAGTGCTATTTCGGGAGCGTCTATACCATTCAGATCACTGTTTGCTTGCTGTGCGGCACCTAGTCCCGGGGTATTTGTTACAGCACCCGAAAGAATTCCTACCATTGTGGTAATGGGGACACCTGTTATGAAATGGAGTATAATGGTGATGGTCACACCTAAAAATACAACCATCATGGCAAGCAGGTTTAGTGTGAATCCTCCTTTTTTGAATGCTGAGAAGAAACCGGGACCCACTTGTAGTCCGACTGAGTAGACAAATAATATCAGACCGAACTCTTTTAAGAAATGCAACAGATGTTCGTCCAGGTTCAGATTGAAATGACCGAATACAATTCCTACAAAAAGTATCCAGGTTACTCCCAATGAGATACCTGCCACTTTTATTTTTCCTAACATGATACCGAAAGCAATGACCAGTGAAAGAATAAGTACGGAATGTGCTACTCCGCCGCCCCATAAATTAGGGTACCCTTCAAAGAGATTTCTAAAAAGTTCCATAATTCATTATCTAGTTTAATTATTTATAGTATCAATTTTATAATTCAAAAAGTTGTCTTTCAAAATATTAGAGTAGGTTTTATGGGATAGGATGCTTCGTTTTATAGCTGTCATCCCGGCAAAATGACTGCAAAGGTAGCTTATTTAATTGATAAACCATAAAACTTTAATTGCTTTCTAAGGATATTTACTTGATATGTCGGAATTATGAATTAATCTGTTATTCTAATTTCGATAATTTGCAATTTGCACTATCTTTGTATCCGTTTTTAAAAGAAATACTAAAGAATGAAGCCACAATTACTCATAGGGGCCGCTACATCGGGAAGCGGAAAAACGACTTTTACGATGGGGTTGCTGCGGGCATTGCACAAACGAGGCCTGCGAGTACAGCCTTTTAAATGTGGTCCTGATTATATTGATACACAATTTCATACGCTGGCTGCTGACCATGAGTCGGTGAATTTGGATATTTGGATGGCATCAAATACCCATGTACAACATCTGTATAATAAATATGGAGATGGAGCCGATGTATGTGTAACCGAAGGAGTGATGGGATTGTTCGACGGTTATCAAAGAATGCAGGGAAGTAGTGCTGAAATAGCCAGATTGTTGAATATCCCTGTAGTGCTTATAGTAAGTGCGCGTTCTACAGCTTATTCTGTGGCTCCGTTAATTTATGGTTTCAAGCATTTTAATCCGGCTGTGAAGATTGCAGGTATTGTTTTCAATCAAGTATCATCTCCTTCTCATTTCGCTTATTTACGTGAGGCTTGTGTTGATGCAGGAGTAGAGTGTTTGGGATATCTGCCTATGACAGAAGGGTTGAAAATTCCATCCCGGCATTTGGGTTTGACATTGACAGCCAAACGTTCCATGAACACCTTAATAGAACAGGCTGCGGAATTGGTTGAGAAATATGTGGATTTGGATAAGCTGCTGAGTATTTGTCATCGTAATTTCCCGTGTCGGTATACATTGCCTTATAGTTCTGAGATAGGGGTGGAAAGTTTTGCTCCTTCTGCTAAAAAGATGAAGATAGCCATAGCGCGGGATCCGGCTTTCAACTTTATCTATAGAGAAAACATAGACCGCTTGTCTGCGCTAGGAAGCATTACTTATTTCAGTCCTGTATATGGTAGTGATTTGCCGGATGCTGATTTGGTTTATTTACCCGGAGGATATCCGGAATTGTTTGCCCGTCAACTGCATCGGCGCAAAAAGTTAATGGAAGCATTAAGAACCTATGCAGAGGAGGGGGGGAAGATTTTGGCCGAGTGTGGAGGTATGATGTTTCTCACCCGTTCCCTGACAGTCCGCCAAGGAGGGACTGCATATGCCATGACGGGTATTTTGCCTTTGGATTGTACCATGGTGGGTGCCAGACTTCATCTAGGATATCGCCGTATAGAATATAAAGGGATGGAGCTTCGCGGGCACGAATTTCATTATTCCAATGTCGTTGCTCCTGATGCTATGCCTTCTGTAGCAAAACAATTTACGGCAAGAGGAATGGAAGTGAGTACCCCGCTTTATAGATATAAAAATGTGATAGCCGGGTATACCCATTTATATTGGGGAGAAACGGATATATTAAAATTATGGGAAGTATGAGGCGCATTTATACACGTACCGGGGATAAGGGCATGACAGGGATTCATGGTGGAGAACGGATACCTAAGGATGATATCCGTATCGAGGCTAATGGATGTATCGATGAATTGAATGCTGTTATAGGAATAATACGTTCACTTTTGCCGCAGGAGCACGAATGGCAATCCTTGCTTTTTACGATTCAGAAAAATATAATGGTAGTGATGAGCCATGTGGCCACACCATCGGCCCTTCGTGATGGGAATCCCAATATTTTGCCTGATAATTTATGCTCTTTTTGTGAGGAGGCAATGGACAAGTTGATGGAACAAATGGAGGATAATGGTTATTTTATTCTTCCCGGAGGAACACCTGTATCGGCACAGTTGCAATTTGCAAGGACTGTGGCACGTCGGGCAGAACGGAGATTATGGACTTTGCATAAACACGATCCGTTACCGGAAATCATACTTCGGTTTATCAACCGGCTGTCCGATTTATTTTTTGTTATGGCCCGTTATGAGATGCAACAGCAGAACTGGACGGAAGAAAAGTGGCAGTCCTTTGCCTATAAAAGAAAAAAGAAAGAGTGATGAAAAAGAAATTACACCCCATTATGTTGGCGGGAACAGGTAGTGACGTTGGTAAAAGTGTTATTGCCGCCGCATTATGCCGCATTTTTAAACAGGATGGTTATCAACCGGCACCTTTCAAGGCACAAAATATGGCATTGAATTCGTATGCCACTCCGGAAGGATTGGAAATAGGCCGTGCACAGGCTGTACAGGCTGAAGCTGCCGGAGTTTCTTGTCACACGGACATGAATCCTCTGTTATTGAAACCCAGCTCCGATCATACTTCGCAAGTGGTGTTAAACGGTCGTCCCATCGGTAATCGTAACGCTTTTGAGTATTTTCGCAAGGAGGGGCGTGAAGAACTGAGGCAAGAGGTAAACGCAGCCTTTGACCGTCTTGCCGCACGTTATAACCCTATTGTAATGGAGGGAGCAGGGAGCATTTCCGAAATAAATCTGCGGGATACTGATTTGGTGAATATGCCGATGGCCTGTTATGCGGATGCGGATGTGATTTTGGTAGCTGATATTGACCGGGGAGGAGTATTTGCCAGTGTCTATGGTTCGGTCATGTTACAAACTACTGAGGACAAGAAACGTATAAAAGGAATAATCATTAATAAATTCAGAGGGGATATCCGTTTGTTTGAGCCTGGTGTGAAGATGATGGAAGATTTATGTGGTATTCCTGTCTTGGGAGTAATACCTTATTATAGAAATATACATATTGAGGAAGAGGATTCCGTAGTCTTGGACTATAAACGGATGCAAGCAGTGGAAGGCAAAATAAACATAGCAGTTGTTCTGTTGCGTCATCTCTCAAACTTTACAGATTTCAACAGATTGGAACGGGATGAACGAGTGCACCTTTATTATACTAATAATACGGAAGATCTGGCCAAAGCTGATATTATTCTGCTTCCTGGCAGCAAAAGCACTTTGGATGACTTGTATGAGTTGAGACGGAACGGGGTGGCGCAAGCTGTCCTGCGTGCGCATAGGGAAGGGGTTACTGTAATGGGAATTTGTGGGGGATATCAATTGATGGGACTTGAGATTCACGATCCGGAAGGAGTGGAGGGAGAGATCCGCCAATTGCCGGGACTGGGACTGCTTCCCGTCATTACTACGATGCAAGGGGAGAAGGTGACACGGCAGGTGAATTTTCATTTTCTTGAGAATGCGGAAACTTGCCAAGGATATGAAATACACATGGGAGAAACCCGCCCGGTTCCGGGGGTGTCTGTAGTTCCTTTGAATAAACTGGAAGACGGTGGAGAGGACGGTTGTTTTGTAAACCAAAAATGTATGGGAAGTTATATTCATGGAATATTGGATAATCAGGCATTTATAGATTATTTACTGGAACCATACGCAGAAAAACTGGAGTGTCATACGGTGTTGGATTACCGGACTTATAAAGAAGAACAATATGATAAATTGGCAGAGCATGTACGCAGTCATCTCAATCTGCCTTTGTTGTACCAAATAATGAGTGGGAATGATTGAAGGACATGGTGATGATGCTTATAAGTATAAAGCAATAAAGATAAATTTCAGTTCAAACGTATATAATCATGTAGACCATAGCGGATTACATCAACATTTGTTTCAGCAGATGGAAAGTATCCGTACGTACCCCGAGCCGGAACCTTATTCATTGGAAAAGGTTTTGGCGAAACGGTTTCATCTTTCGTCTGAAGAGGTTTGTGTGACCAATGGGGCTACGGAAGCCATTTATTTAATAGCTCAGACATTCAGGAATCAGATTTCGGCTATCTTGATGCCGACTTTCAGCGAATATGCGGATGCTTGTCGTCTGCATGGTCATAAAGTGGTTCCTATATATAACTTGAACCGTTTGCCGGATAGGGGGAGGTTGATATGGTTATGTAATCCTAATAATCCCACTGGAGAGGTCAGGGAGAAGGAAGTCTTGACAGCCTGTATAAAACAAAATCCGCAGCGTATTTTTGTCATGGACCAGTCGTATGAATTCTTTACACAGAAGGCTTTGCTTACAGCCAGGGAGGCTGCGGAATTTCCGAATGTTATCCTGTTGCATTCCATGACAAAACGTTTTGCCGTGCCCGGCTTGCGTTTAGGATATATCACTGCATGTAAAGAACTGCTACATGAAATTCGGACACAGCGGATGCCTTGGTCTGTTAATCAGTTGGCTATAGAGGCCGGGCATTATTTATTGTCTTCTTCTCAATATGATATAGATATCTCTTTGTTGTTGAAGGAAAAAGAGAGATTAGCTCAATCTTTACTTTCAATAGGAGGAATGGAGATCTGGCCATCGGATACTCACTATATGTTAGTTCAATTGCGTATGGGAAAGGCAGCGGCTTTGAAAGAATATCTGGCAACAGAGCAGGGTATCCTTATTCGTGACGCATCCAATTTTGAAGGGCTGAATGAACACTTCTTCCGTATTGCTACACAAACTCCGGAAGAAAATGACAAACTGGTAGAAAGTATAAAGAAATGGACATATATGTATTAATTCTTCCGTTGTTGATAGGATGGATATTAGATAAATTGCTTGGGGATCCGGTAGGATTGCCGCATCCGGTGGTAGGATTCGGGAAGCTGATCTCTTTTTGTGAGAAACGATGGAACTGTGGGGCACATCGGATGTTGAAAGGAGGGGGGGCGGCTATTATGCTTATTTTGCTAGTATATGTAGGATCTGCTTTGGCATTGCATTATCTGTTTTTGTTGAATCGCTGGTTGGGGATCGCCCTCTCCGCTGTGCTTGTTTTCTATTGTTTAGCAGGGACTACACTTATTAGAGAAGTAAAACAGGTTTTTCTAGCTGCGGACCGTTCTTTAGAGGAGGGGAGAAAGCTGGTTTCCCGTATTGTAGGGCGTGATACCTCAGAACTGACCGATCAGGAAGTGCGTATAGCTGCTTTGGAAACGTTGGCCGAAAATTTGAGTGACGGAGTTATTGCTCCGCTGTTTTGGTATTTGCTTTTGGGAGTTCCCGGTATGCTTGCCTATAAAATGGTTAATACGCTTGATTCTATGGTAGGCTATAAGAACGAACGTTATTTGCAATTTGGTTGTGCCGCTGCACATATTGATGATATGGCGAACTATATTCCGGCTCGTTTAACCGCACTTTTAATGGTTTTGTCTGTGGGGCGTCCCGGTTTGCTGAGATTTGTAGGTAAATATGGTAACCGGCATGCAAGTCCTAATTCAGGTTATCCGGAGTCTGCTTTAGCAGGTATCTTGAATTGCCGTTTTGGAGGTCCTCATGTTTATTTTGGAGAGATAGTCTATAAACCTTTTATTGGAGATAAGGATCGGCTTATCCATACACAGGATATGCATAAAGCTGTCGATATAAACAGAAGAGCAGAAATTTTGATGATTATAGTAAATATTGTTTGCTTATATTTGGTCAGCTGAAAAATATATATTACTTTTGTTCCTGTTTTAGAGATGCGGCAGTAGCTCAGTTGGTAGAGCATCAGCTTCCCAAGCTGAGGGTCGCGGGTTCGAGTCCCGTTTTCCGCTCTTCTGAAAATCAGGCAGTTACAAATAAAGTAGCTGCCTTTTTCTTTATATATGCCATATAACATGTACGTTTTTGTGGGCTATTAGGGGTTGTTACCCTACCTTTGTATGCAAATCCTATGCAAATTTTCAGATTTGCATAAACTAAAAACATAGATATATGGCAACGATTAAATTCTACCTTGATAAAAGAAGGCAAAAAAAAGATGGCACTTATCCGATAAAGTTGAATGTATTCCACAACAAACAAATAATGATAGCTACGCAGCTAAGTGCATCGGAAAAAGAATGGAATGGGAACGAATATTCTGTGCGTGCACAAAATTACAAGCCAAGGAATATAGTTGCCCGTGGAATAATCAATAAGGCGGAAACGGTAATATTGACGTTGGAACAACAAGGGAAGCTAAAGTCAACAACGGACACATCGTTAAAGAAGATGATAGAAGATGCTATATGCAATAAGATTGAAAGCCACAAAACGTTTCTCTATTACCTTGATGAATTTATGTCCAAGAAAACCAACCAGGGCACTAAAACCATATACACAACCACAAGAAACAAGATTGAAGAATACGATAGCCATTGTACATTTGAAAGCATGGATAAGTCATGGCTGGAACACTTTGAAGCATGGATGGCAAAAACCATGAAGGTTAATGCCTACGCTATTCATTTACGGAACATACGTACTGTATTTAACTACGCCATTGATGAGGAGTACACAACATTGTATCCATTCAGAAGATTTTCAATAAAGAAAGAGGAAACCCGGAAACGTAGTCTTACAGCAGAACAACTTAGGTTATTGAGAGATTACCCATGTGAGGAATATCAGATAAGATATAGAGATATATTCATGCTCATGTTTTATCTCATAGGGGTAAATGCATCCGATTTGTTTAACGCAAAACATTCCGCATTGGTAAATGGTCGTTTTGAATATAAGAGGGCTAAGACGGGGAAATTATACAGCATAAAAGTGGAACCGGAAGCGCAGGCTATAATTGAGAAATACAAAGGGAAGGATTATCTTCTTAATATAATGGACGAATACGGAAATTACAAGGATTTCCTACATCGTATGGGAATAGGATTAAAACAGATTGGAGAGACAGAGAGGAAAGGATTGGGCGGAAAAAAGAGTAGAAATCCTCTATTCCCTGATTTGTCCTCGTACTGGGCAAGACACACATGGGCTACGGTAGCGGCAGAACTCGATGTTCCCAAAGAGGTAATCGCTCACGCACTCGGGCATAGCTGGGCGAACAGTACAACGACCGACATCTATATCCGCTTTGATATGCGGAAGGTGGACGAAGCCAATCGTAAGGTTATTGATTATGTGAATAGCACTAATAATTTATAAATGTAAAAAAGTAGGATTATTGGTAATGATTTATTATCTTTGCAAAAGCATATCAAGCGTTATGCAACCCTTACTGACGAAAAGACATGAAGAAACTTACAATCAAGCAAGAGAATTTTTGTAATTACTACATTGAGAGCGGGAACGCTTCCGACGCTTATCGTCGTGCCTATTCGTCCGAGAAGATGAGAGACAAACAAGTGTGGGAAGAATCTTGCAAATTGTTGTCTAACCCAAATGTAGCCCAAAGGGTCAAAGAGTTGCAGGAGGAACAAAAAAACAAATCGGATATAACTAAAGAACGCATTCTGCAAGAATTGTCCGGTATAGCTTTCTCATCCATTGCCAGCATGCACAACACATGGATAGAGCGTAAAGAATTTGATGAACTCTCTGACAAAGAGAAATCGGCAATAAAAAGTATATCTACCAAGATATTGAAAAAAAATATTGGAACAAGTGACGCCCCGGAAATTGTAGATGTCGAATATGTGAAGATAGAACTGTATGATAAGATAAAGGCTATTGAGCGTATATGTAAAATGCTTGGGTTTGATGAACCCACCGAAATAGAGATGAATACCAGCAAACCCATAAGCGTTGAGGAAGCAAAAAAACTGATAGAAAAGTTATGATGGATGGTGTACGGTATCTACAAGCATTCTGCATGTCTGGTGTCCTTAACTATACAAAATTGCTTTTCAAAAGCAAAACGGGACGCAGGTTTGTGGTGAGCAGGCATCACAAACGTATATGCAATGCGCTGGATGATGTCATTTCCGGAAAAATCCGAAAGCTGATAATCAATATTGCACCACGTTATGGGAAGACGGAACTGGCTGTAAAAAACTTCATATCTTACGGGCTGGCGCTCAACCCTTCTTCCAAATTCATCCACCTTTCATACTCTGACGATTTAGCCCATGATAATTCAGAAGAGATAAGGGACATCGTTAAATCGGAAGAGTATCAGCGGCTATTTCCGTATGTTCAGATAAAGCGAGGTACGGATAGTAAAAAGAAATGGAATACCACTGCTGGCGGTGGTGTATATGCCGTATCAACAGGCGGGCAGATAACGGGGTTTGGTGCCGGAGAGGTAGACGATATAGATGATAAGGAAATAGGGGCGGAAATAGACAGCATATCAAAAGAGGCAAGATTTGCTGGTGCTATTGTGATAGACGACCCAATCAAACCGGAAGACGCTCTATCTGACGTAAAGAGGGAGAAAATCAACCAGCGGTTTGAAACGACCATACGTAACCGTGTAAACAGCAGGAACACACCTATTATTATCATCATGCAACGGCTGCATGAAAACGACTTGTGCGGTTATCTTATGAAGACAGAACCCGGCGAATGGACTGTCCTCTCACTGCCTGCCATAGAGAATGAAGCGGATGGGAAGGAAGTACCTCTATGGGATTTCAAGCATACGCTGGATGAATTGCACCACCTTAATAAAATAAACCCTTTTACCTTTGAGACGCAATACATGCAAAATCCCACCCCGATGGTGGGACTTATGTATGGCGTATTCAAAACTTATAAGGAAATACCATACACCAACCGGGCTATCCGGAAGAACTACACCGATACCGCTGATACAGGCATCGACAAGCTATGTTCCATAGATTATATAGATACAGAAATCGGCAACTTCATTTTAAATGTTCTATATACGGATGCTCCTATGGAAGTTACGGAGCCGAAAGTCGCAACCATGCTTGCCAAGGACGGAATAACCGTGGCTAATATCGAAAGCAATAACGGCGGGCGTGGCTTTGCCCGAAATGTGGAGAAGCAATCACGTATCATTGGAAATGATGAAACAGAAATAAAATGGTTCCACCAATCCGGAAATAAAGAGGTGAGAATTTTCACCCGCTCTGCCGAAGTGATGAACCTCACATATATGCCTGAAGGCTGGGAAACTCTTTTCCCGGAATTTCATGCGGAGATAAAGTCTTTCAGGAAGTTCGGGAAGAATGCACATGATGACGGTGCGGATGCTCTTACCGGAACTGTTGAAAAGCGTGGGGAATTTGAATATGACAGTTATGATGACGGTGCGGCGGTTCTCTCCGGTATTCCGATTGTAGAAATACATCCACTGCTTAATGGAAGATTCGTCCATGCTAAAGCGTACATAGTGGATGGGGCGGTATATGTGGACGACGCATACATAGGAGAGCCGCTTCCTATCGAAGCGGTTAAGACATTTGTATCAGGTGCAGATGTGAATATTGAGGTTTCGCAGGCGATGCTTCATTATGTACGCGATTATAGAGCAGAAATAGGAGATGTCTGGGCAAGGCAGGAGAATGCAGGGAAAATAGCTTATATTGAAGCTTTTCGAGGATTAGTCCGAGGATTTAAATTTAAGAGAGACAATAAGATGTCATTGTTTATGCGTAATCTAATGGATTACGATGGCAAGGACGTATATGAAGCAATGTATGTATTGTGCTGTATAGCGGATAGGATAAAAAGAAAATTAAAAAAGTAATCGAAAAAAGATTGTTTGCTATTTGGAATTAGTCTAAATAATATGTATATTTGCACCCGTAGGGTCACTACAAGCGTGTGAAGTTGCACGCAACCGTATAAATGGACTAAAACACTAAATATATGGGAGTGGCCGCATTCATTTGCTGTCACTCCTGCTTTGTATATGGGCATATTTACTAAAATTTGGAAGCCGAAAAATAGAAAATCTATTCCGATGTATGACAGTGTAAATCGGGTAGAAAAGGACGCAGCAGGAAACTACTGGTTTTTATCTGATTTATTTGGTGCTCGTTCCAGATGGAAAGTATATTATGACATGACTAATAATTCAGATAAAGCTGAGGCACTTATTTCTTGCACTCCTTTTTTTACTGTAGTTGATAAAATCGGTTCCATGATGTCCCGTGGTGTTCCTTACGTTGTTGATAAAGACGGGAATGAAAAAAGAACTTATGCTGATATACGAAATATTCTCCACAATCCCAATCCGTTGCAAACATTTTCTTCGTTTGTAAAGCAGGCTGAGATATGCCTTAAAGTTTTCGGATATTGTCCTATTATTCTTGTGAGGGCTACAGAAAAAAGCGTTCCCAAAGCGATGTGGATAGTTCCCCCTGAAATATTCCATATAGAGGGAACGGGTAAGGTGTTTCGTCAGTATGAATTGAAGGATATTGTATCGAGCGCATATATTGACTGCAACGGACGGCGGATGGAATTGGAAGATTATGAATACATAATAGTATATGACAGCAATATCCTTGTTGAGAGCGGCAGGAGTGCAGATGTTAAATTCGAGTCAGTTTCAGACAGTTTGTCGCAGCCTATATCCAACTGGATAGCTTCCATGTCGGCAAGCTATACATTACTTGTAAACGGCGGCCCCAAAGGCGTACTCTATAACGACTACACAGACCAAATGGGTAATGTTGCTCTTTCTTCAGAAGATGAAAAGGAGATAAAAGACAGTTTTAAACGCGATTACGGCTTGGTGAACAAGGAATACCCCATTTTGGTGACACGTTATAAATTAGGATGGCTTCCCCTTGATTTTGATGCCGATAAATTAAAGCTTCATGAGGAGGATAAAAGATGTACGGATAAGATTGCCAATGCAATGGGAATAAATGCCAACCTGTTCACGGATGCCAAATATGATAATCTTGAAAGCGCCGGAAAAAAGGCTTATCAAGATGTGATTATTCCAGATAGCCGAAAGATAGCAGAATGTCTTTCAAAAGCTATATGCCCAGAGGGTGTTTTTATTAAGATTGATTTTGCAGACGTTGAATGTCTTCAAACTAACAAAGAGGCAGAAGCGAATACATTGGTTAAAGTGGCCGATGCAATGCAAAGATTATTGGACAAGTCTTTGATAACGCATGATGAAGCCCGTGTAGAAATCGCAAGATATATAGACATTGATCCGGATAATCCCAAGGGAGATTTTGACAACAATACAGCAAGCAGCGTATCTTCTGAGAACAACATCAATAACAGCAAAGAGAATGGAAACAAAGATGAATAAATACAAAGATAAAATGGGGATGCAATATAAATTATTCTCCATTAACTCAAAAGATGTCCAATATAGCCCCGAAAGCCGGACTATCAGCGGGTATGCTGCGATATTCGGAAATAAGGACAAGGCTCACGATATTTTATTAAAAGGTTGCTTCTCAAAAAGCATTAATGAAAGAGGCCCACAAAGCCAAGCAAACGACAAAATTATACTTCTTTGGATGCACTACCTGTCAGAGCCTTTGGGATTTATTACTGAATTAAAAGAAGATGATAGAGGGCTTTATTTTGAGGCGCGCATTGATGAGATTGAACTTGGAGATAGAGCCATAAAGCAACTTGAATCAGGCACGCTTAATCAATTCTCTATTGGCTATGAGTATGTATGGGAAAAATGTGAATGGGATTATGAAAAAGAGGCTTTGATTGTTAGAGAGGTTAAGCTATATGAAATATCAGTAGTGTCAATTGGTTGCAATGGGGAAACCGAGTATCTGGGGTTGAAGTCAATTGAAGACTATGAAAATTCTTATAAGGATTTAAGCAGTGAAATTTCCTCGTTATGTAAAAATATGAGTATGTCTAAGCAACTGCGTTTGCAAAAAATTATAGCCAAAGCAATGTCACTTGCATCTTTTAGGCCGGACAGTGTTATACCAGTTCCACCCAAAGAGAAGGAAGCCGGCAGTAATGGCAAAACGGAAGAAAAATCATTATGTAATTTATTAAAACTAAAATCGGTATGAAATTAGGATTTTTAGAACTTATGGACACATCCGGTCTGTCTGAAGAAAACAAAAAGTTTTTTGAATCTTTGGACGAAAAAATGGGAGAAGCTTTTGAAAAACAAGTGAAAGGCTATCTTTCGGATGAAGTTAAACTGGAAGATTTGCGCAAATCCATAAAGGATGCCGCTGATTCCATAAACGACATCAAGGAAAAGGATTTTGCCGGCATTGACAAAAAGACTTTTGAGGAGAAGGTTAATGAACTGGAGAATGCCATTTTACGTGTAAAGGCTTCTACTGAAGTGGGTAAAAACGGAGAGGTAAAGATTAAATCCGTTTATGAGCAGCTACACGAACAGCTCAAGGAGTATATTACCGCAGACAAGAAAGGTATTATGTCCCTCGATTTGAAATCGGCTTGCCAGGCGGCTCCCGGCAATAAGTTGGGATTAAATCTTGTGTTGGAAAAGAAAGATGCCGCGACTATTACTTCCGGGTCTCTTGCTCCGCATTACGGGATTGAGGTTGACCCAAATTTATCAGTCAATCCGAGAGCGCAGACTGTCATTCGGAAATATGCAAATGTATCGAGCACCAACAATCGGGCTTTGGTTTATGCGGAATACACAAGCAAGGATGGGGATGCTGCATGGGTTCCTGAGGGTGGATTAAAGCCCCTTATGGATGCGACATTGACGGAAAAAACGGTGACGGCCGCCAAAGTTGCAATTGCCGCCAAGTTTACAGAAGAAACCTTGTCCGACTTCCCAAGTTTCGTCAATGAAGTTGAAACGGAAATGATAAACAAACTTGGTATAAAAGAAGAACAGGGTATTTTGTCAGGCAATGGTTCCAGTGGGGAAATAAAAGGAGTTGCTTCAGATATGCCGGCATTTTCTCTTTCCACTTTCTACGTTGAAAGACCGAACATGTTTGATGCTCTTGTGGCAGCTTATTCGCAAATTGTATCTACCAGCGAAATGGCATATCGTCCCAACCTTGTATTGATGAACCCATTGGATTATGCGGCTATGCAGTTAGCTAAGGATGCTAATGGGCAGTATCTGCGCCCGTTCCGTTATGGAGATGAGCTTATTCAAGGATTACGTGTCGAAACGACTACGGCGATAGAACAAGGTGATTTTATCATGGGAGATTTCTCATATTTGAATATTCGCGACTTGTGGGCGTTGTCTATTACTATGGGATGGGAAAATGACGATTTCCGCAAAAACATTGTTACTGTAATCGCAGAGAAGAGATTAATGTGTTATATCAAATCGCAGTATAAAACAGCGTTTGTAAAGGACACATTTGCTACTGTAATAGAAGGTATCACTCAAGGAGTAGGAGGATAAAAAATGGCAAAAGAATATAGAATTAATTTGACGAAACGCTATAAAGTAACATTTATCAAAGATGGTGTGAAATATAAGTCCGGTGATGAAGTGTCAGTCGGTATGGCGCTTGCAAGCAAATTTTATGCGGAAGGTAAAATTGAAGCGACAAACGAACTGATTAACGACGCCAAAATGTTGGGTTGCGAGGAGCTGTTTACCAAACGTAAATCTGCAAGAAAAGATACGGTATGATAATTGACTACAAATCTTTCACTGGGTTGCTGAGTGTCGGGATAAATCCTGACACTGGCGCTCCCTCTATAACAAGAGATGCGGAGTTGGATAAAATAGAATCATATATTTCTGTATATGAACAGGAATATCTAATTCTTATACTTGGTGAGGATATGTGCAAGGCGTTTACCGATTATCTTAATTCAAAAGACGATAGCGTTGATAATAAATGGGATAGACTGTTTGCTCTTTTATCAGAAAAATACAGCCCTATTGCTTGCTATATATTTTTCAAGTATATAGCGGACGGAAATTACAGTGTTACAAATGTAGGAACGGTAACCTCTGCTGATGGAGATACTGTTTCTCCACAAGTTTTGCAAATTAGGGCATGGAATGATATGGTAAATATGAACAAACGTGTTTATCAACTTTTACAAGGCAAGGAATATGCCGGTATATGTTTCAACCCATGTATGCTGCGTAAAATAAATTGTATGGGGATATGAAATCAGTAAATGATATATTTGCGGACATTGTAAAAAAGGTATCAAAAAGATACGGAAGCAATGTGTCGTTTTTATTCGGAGACTGGGCTTACATAAGCAATCAACTAACTTTATGGGGCAAAAGTCCTAAGACAAGCAAATTGAAGTTTCCTATAATATGTCTTTACTCTCCATTTACGGAAGATAGAAGTTCTGCCCAAACAGAGGTTGGATTGGAGTTTATTATCATGGTGAACACTTTGAAAGAATATTCAAACGAAGACCGGCAAAAGACTTCCTTTGAACAGGTCTTGCGACCTATATATCGCCTTTTCTTGGACGAAATCAAGAAAGATATAAATATTGTTTGTCATTACGATAATGTGGTTCCACACTCCTATATTGAAAATTACCGATATGGCAGGGTTGGTGTTATAGGTGAAGACGGCAAACCTTTCAGCGATTTTATTGATGCTATTGAAATGAAGAATGTAAATTTAACCATTAAAGAAGTAAAATGTTATGGCAACAGATTATAGAAAATGTCCGGGTGTTGCAACTTTTAATACAGGTAGCTCCGTATGCGTGCTTGACCCCGGTAAAATAAAAGCTATCATATTGACTATTCACGGTCATAAGATACCTACAGAGAAAACAGCAGAAGCCTTTGAGAAGGCTTGTCATGCAGACCGTCCCGGAAGAATATTCCCTATTAAAACAATTGTGGAATATGCTCCTTCCGGTGGAGAAGCGCAAACTTCTGCTACAGGATACGGCCCTACAAAAGTCACAGGCTATTCTGCAAAAAATGATGTATGGACTTTGCAGGATTATGACGCCAGTTTGAAGGCAAACATAATGGCGGCAAAGAATGTGGCATTCGATGCTTATTTTGTTGACGAAAACAATGTTGTTTACGGAGTGAATGACGGCACCGAAGATTTGGCAGGTATTCCCTTATCAGGCGTTTATCCTGGTGGGCAAGATTGGGATTCCTCCGGCACAGAAGCCAATCTAACTATTGCAACCATGTTCAAGGATTACGAGAAATATGTCAAAAATGCGGATGTGAGAGCCTATGATTTTGATGTTGTTGATGCATTGAAAGGATTGGTTTATGTCGATTTGGTATCAACGGAATCAAATAAGTATAAATTGATTGAGCACTTCGGGAAGCTGGACATTACGGAGTACTACGGTGAGTTGCTGGCAAAAAATGCAGAAAAAGTATTGATTGGAGCAACAAGTGCTTCTTATGCTGACGGAGTTATTACTACTGTTGGAGAAGGTTCTATTACTCTTGCATCTCCCTCTGTATTGCAAGAATCCGGAATTACAGGTATCGAGGCTTGGGTATGATAGTAGAAGGTGTAACGTTCAATGAAGACAGGGTAAAGAAAATGAAGAAGAGGGACTTCATAGATGCCCATAAGAACGTATTTTTTCTTGACCGCCCGCCCGAAGAAAGGGAGAAGACCCTTTCGTCCATCTATGACGATATAACATCCTCTAATGCACCCAAGCAAAAGAAGGATGATTATATATTGTAACTGTGTTGTGCATTCAATTAGGGGCGTTTATTCGCCCCTAAATTATATCTGTTATGGCGAATATTATTGAAGCAGAAGAAAATATCAGGCGTTTTGTTACAGGGTTCGAGCCGATGATACGAGATGTTATGGTAAAAAATAAAGAGGAAGTTTCGCAATACATCGTAGAGCAATTATGGTCTGGTATTAATGGCAATGATAAGCCATTACGCCCCACTTACCTCAATGACCCGTATTTCAACACCAAAGAAGCAGGACATTGGTACAAGAATGCCAAAGGCTATGCAGCTTTCAAGCAAAGGGTAGCCCCGCTTATGTATTCTTCATTAATAAATGCTCCGGTAAGTTCTAAGGGAACCCCAAATCTTGTGATAACAGGAGATTTTCACAATTCTATTACAGCTGTACCAACAGATAAGGGATTAAGGATTGAAAGTGTAGGAATAAGTTTTAGCAATGATATAGAAAAGAAATACGGTCAGGCAATTTACAAGGTCGGTTCTTATGCAAGAAAGGTTTTTATAGAAAAGTATATAAAGCAAGGTATTGCAGAGTATTTCAGAAAATTCGGTTTATAATGGGCTGTGCGTGTGAAAACAAAAAGAGAATGGCAGATATAGCTAAGATGCGTTCGCTTGCAAGAAAAGCCGCAAAGATGGAGGGGAAAGTATATATCCTTTATGAGAAAGACGGGGTTTTCAATTTTTGCCCGAGAGGCGAAACGTTCAACGGGAAACTGATTGAATATGTTTGGTTCTAATTTAGAGAAAATATATCTTTGCTGAAAAATATTCTTATTATGGCACAAGAAAGTAAATACGCATACGATGAGGATAGTGTAAAGGCTATCGTTCATTGGGCTTTAACGGCTCAATTACCCACTCAAATAGAGTTGAGCGAATCGGAGAATATATTAGATGTTCAAAAGTACATACAGGCGAATATACACGATATAAACCAGCATTTCCCCGACCCGTTTTACAATCCGGCGATTGACAGGCTGTATAGATTGAAAGAGTTTATGGAGAAATGAATAAAAGCCCTAAGCGGGATGGTTTAGGGCTTTATTTTTTACCATAGTGATACCTCATAGAGAGCACATAAACTGTGATTATTTCATCATTAACTGAATAGATAATGCGATGCTCCGAATTTATGCGCCGAGACCATTTGCCAGACAAGTCATATTTCAGAGATTCTGGTTTGCCTATTCCGGTATAAGGGTGTTTGGCTATATCTTCAAGCAGTGACAATATTTTATTTATTATAGCCTTATTACCGCTTCGTACAAAATATTGGTATTCTTCTTTTGCTTGTGCGGAAAGTGTTATTTTGTACATATAGCCCGATTTAAAAAGTCCGACATACTTTCTCCCTCATGTTGAGAAACGTAATTCCCATTCTTAATATCTTCTTCCCCTTTTCTGATAGCTTCCATCGTTGCCGGAGATTTCATTATATATTCAGTTTCTTTAATGGAGTTGTATTCATCTAAAGATATGACGACAACGCTTTCATTGCCGGCACGGTGCACCAGCAACGGCTCACTGTCATTTATCACACCATCAAGATAGTGCTTAAGGTTATTCCTTAGCTCTGAATAGTTAGCTGTTCTCATAATCTACTTGTATCTATTGTTTAGTACAAATATAGGTACTTATTTTTGTACTTGCAAGAGATTGCAAATATAGGAATGTAATTTAGACAAATTCTAGATAATTTTATATCTTTGCATTATCATGTGATGTTGCATGACACCCAATATTAGGACTTATGGCAAACGAATTTGTAATTACCGATTTAGTAGACAAAAAAGCCGTACAACAATTAAAGGAACTCCGTCTTGAATTTGATAGTACAAAAGGGGCTTATGTGGCGCTTGCTAAGGAGTTGGCGCAAGGAGTAAAAACTGATCCCAAAACATTTGATGAACTTTCCCAAAAAGCACGTAATTATACCTCGCTGTTGGAGAAATTGAATAAGACGCAAGAAAATATGGCATCTATTCAGGCAAGACAACTTACCGTGCTACGTCAAGTATCCCAGCAACTAAATTCAATGTCATCTTTGCAAAAGTTAAATCTTTTGTTTGAACAGTTCGCCAAAAATATCAAGAATGCAAGTGATATGCTTGCCGGACTATCTTCGACATCTAATCAAGTGGCATCCGCACAAGATAACGCAGCTAAAAGTACCCAAACGGCAAGTAGTACAATAAGCCAAGCGTCTACCCAGTTGCAAGCAGCAAACATGAATTATGCTTCAATCATTGATACAGTGCAGGCGTATGACAGCGAAGTTACCAAGTTAACGGCTGATACAATAGCCAACAAAGAGGCCATGAAGCAAATTCTTGCAGACATTAAGGCTCTTGAAAAGTCTTATAAAGACGGGAATATAACCTTGTCTGAATACACGAGGCAGTCTGCATTGTTAAAACAGAGGCATACTGAACTGATGGCGCAAAATCAGCAATATTCGGCTTTGATTAAAAACCATTCCACAGCAATTATTTCAGCTTCAGGCAGCTATTATGAAATGAATGCCGCCATGCTCGAATTGCAGAAGCGATACAAGGCCTTAAGTGAAGCTGACCGGGAAAGTAGTATCGGAAAGAATTTAATAACTCAGGCCAACGCTTTAAACGATAAGTTAAAGGATATTGACGCCAAATTTGGCAATTATCAGAGGAACGTGGGGAATTATGCATCTTCGTGGAACGGATTGAGCGTACAGACACAGCAATTATTACGAGAGCTACCTTCTTTAACAGTGAGTTTCAATCAGTTTTTTCTTGCTATTTCCAATAACTTACCCATGTTTGCGGATGAGCTTAAAAGAGCAAGTGAAGAGTTTAAGTCCTTGAAAGCGCAGGGTAAAGACGCTGTTCCGGTTTGGAAACAGCTATTGGGGAGCTTGTTTTCTTGGCGGTCTGCGTTGGTAATAGGCATCACACTTCTGTCTGCATACGGGAATGAGATTGCAGATTGGATTTCAAGTTTATTTAAAGGGAAGAAAGTATTAGATGGAATTGCAAGCGCAGAGACAGAATTGGCAAATGCAAAACGCAAAGGAATATCCGATAGCATTAAAGAAAGGGCAGAGTTGGATTTGTTATACAAGGCTTCGCAAGACAATAGCCGTTTAATGAAAGAACGTATTGCAGCCATAGATGAATTACAGAGAAAATACCCTGCTTATTTCGGCAATATGTCAAAAGAGGAAATTTTAGCTGGAAAGGCATCTGATACGTATATAAAGCTTTCTAAATCTATAATAGAAGTAGCAACCGCAAAAGCTAAAATGACGGAAATAGAAAATCTTTCTACAAGAGCATTGGATTTATCAATGAAAGCGGCAGGCAAACTAATGGAGATACGAAAAGCTGAAGCTGAAACAGACTATGTAGATCCTTTTTCCGGAGAAATTATAAAATCAGCTGATAGAGTAGCTAATTTAAAAAAGGAGTATGAAGGATTAACTGAAGAATTACGAAATGTATATTCTGCCCAAATGGCTATATCAAGAAGTATAAAAATTACAGATTATATAGGGGGAGATGATAAAGCCTATGAAGAGCAAAAAAGAAAAGCGGAAGAATACGCTGAATATATCAAGAGGATAACAGAGGACTTATCCAAATCCCGGATAGAATTGATTGCTGACGGTAGAGAAAGGGAGATAGCCGAAATCAACAAGGAGTATGAAGGCAAAATAAAAGAGATAAAAGGCAATTCCGAAAAAGAGACAGAACTTCGGAAAAACCTTGAAATACTTAAAAACAAGGCTATTGCGGAAGTAAACAACAAGTACGATAAGGAACTCCTTGAAATAGAAAAGACAAATCTTGAAAATCGATTAGCTTCCATTGGTGAAAGTTCTAATGAAGAATTGAATAAACGCCTCAATATTCAAATCCAGCTAAATAATATGATGCGTGATGCGGAAATAAAAGACGCAGAGAGAAATGGAGAGGATGTTGTGGCAATACGCATGAAGTATATGCAACGGGAAAATTCCCTTATAGTGAGAACTCTTCAAGAAAGGATTGGGTTGATTGAGGCAAGTACAGATAGGATTGTAGACAGGCAAGAGACGTCTTCATTAGAAGAAGCTAATATTGTAAAGAAGCAGTATGCGGAAGGCGAAATAAGTAAAGAGGATTACGAAAAGAAATTATATGATATTGGAGTTAAGTATTCTAAGGCACGCTTGCAGGCTCTTATAAAAGAAGTTGAATCAGAGATGTCATTACTTGACCCTGCTGATGAAAAATATCAGGATTTAGAAGATAGGTTAGCCAATCTGCAAGCGCAAATAGACGGAATAAGCTACGATGATGCAAATAAGAAGCGAGAGGAGTGGGCTGATAAATTCAAGGAAGGTTTATCAGAAATGAATAGCGCCGCAAGAGATTCTCTTGGTGAAATAGCTGGGATTTTTGAAGGGCTTTCCGATATAATTGCGGATGTTGCAGAAAACGGGAAATTAAGTTTTGAAGCTCTTTTAAAAAGTGTAGGGAAAATTGTTGACGGAATAACTTCGTTAATGACAGATATATACGATGCGAGAATTGAAAATATTGAAAAAGAACAGGACGCCAATGATGAAGCATATGATAAAGAGATAGAGCGCATAGAAGCTCTTGAAGAGAACGGGGCTATCTCCAAGGAAGAAGCAGAGCTTCGCAAACGTGCAGCCGAGGATAAGACAGCTGCTAAAAATGAGGAACTTGAAAAGAAAAAGGCCGCATTACAAGAAAAACAAGCAAGATGGGATAAAGCCAATTCTATTGTTCAGGCGGGAATAGCTACAGCCTTAGCTATAACAAAGGCTTTGCCTAATTTAGTCCTTGCTGCTTTAGTTGGTGCTATGGGAGCCGCACAAGTTGCCATTATAGCCGCCCAGTCTATCCCCAAATACGCCAAAGGAACAAAAGACCATCCGGGCGGTTTAGCCATTGTCGGTGACGGTGGCAAGAAAGAGGGGATTGTTACTGATAACGGGCTTTTTATCACTCCTGATAAGCCGACTTTGGTAGACATTCCGGCACATGCGCAAGTAATTCCAGATTTGTCATATATCTATGACCGCAGAGGTCTTGCGTCTGATTACGGACTATTGGAGCAAAGACTAAAGAATATGAGAGAAGAAGGGGTTGTAGTCAATGTAAGCAACGATTACAGCCGACTTGAAAAGAAGATGGAAAGCAATACCAAACAATTGCAAAGTATCGGAAGAATGATGAAAAAAGCCAATCAACGTGCGGATTATAATTGGATTTCAAATAGAGTATAAGATATGATATATAATGACTTGGATAAAATATGCCTTTCCCGTTTTATAGACATATTCTTGGGAGACATTGATAAAGTGGTGCAAGGTGGTAAATATAGTACTGAAGAGAAGGCTTTAGCCGCCGAGAAACTGTGTAACGAATATCTGTCAATAGTCGGCGGAAAATCTGCGATCTCCCTGATAAGCCGGAGAAACGAAATTCTTAAAATCCAAATTCGATTAAACTGCCTTGCTGTATGCGAAAAGATGATTTTATCAGATGATTGGAGCGATGTTGTAGAGGTGATGTCTACTTTAGGCTATAAGTTCAAAGAGGACGAACACGACAAGATAAGAAACCGGATAAGCAGCGTTTCCGCCTCTGATAAATATCGCCTTGCAAAATTGGCTGAAACATCTTCCGATATGGGGAAAACGAAAATGGATAGGGAATACTTTACCAAAGAACGTGTTTCGTTGATGTCTTATGTAAAAATGCACATTGACGAGAGTACGTTTTCTGCTAAAGAATATGCCTATATGGTTAGGCGTATGTGTGATGATATAGATGCTATGATACGTTCAACTTCAAAAAAGAAATAAGTATGTATTACAGATGTGAGTTATTGGTAAACGGAATGGCGTATGATGCTACGAATGAACTTGTAAATTGGGCTGATGTGGAAATGTCGTTCAAAAGAGGAGACTATGACGGGGTAGTCCGCAGTTTTTCCACAAAATTTGAGTTTGCTAACGGGGCTTTTTCATTGTTGCTGAAAGAATATCTGGAGCAGTATTTAAATTCTTCCGCCACAATAGTGTTCTATATACGTAATAACTCATGGCTTCTCAACGAAAAGTTCAGATGTGCGCTTGACTTCTCGACATTCACATATAGCAATACGACGTGCGAAATAAATGCCGTTGATAACAGCCTCGCAAGCTTGATTAAGTCCAAGAAAGGTACGCAGTATGAATATCCGGTTAGTGAATTGAAAGATAGTACCCCTCTTTACTATGATAGGTTGGAAATGACAAGCCATATAGAATGGCTTATACCCAGCCAAAGCGACAGTAGTGATATTGTCTATGAGTTTACGGCAAGTAACGGGAAAGATTTTTATATGGTTCCGCTTTATATAAAAACTTCAGAAATAGCCACAAAAAACATAATAGAAGTTTATGATGTGGAATATGAGAAGATAACAGAAAAAGAGAATGAACTCAGTGTAAAAAATAAATTTCCTTATTTCTTTGATAATATATCCGCAAGGCCGCTGACTGTTTCCGTTAAGTGTAAATTTGATATAGCGCATCGATTGTTCGTATCAGAATTGGTATTACATAAAATAGATAAAAGCGGAAATCACACAAATGTATACAATCTCTCTCTTCCGGATAGAAACCCGACTGTACATACTGTTGATATAGACAAGACGGTTACATTGGAACCGGGAGAAAAATTATCCTTATTTTTCCATGCGGTAAAAACGACTACCGGCGGGAATGTAACCGTGACCTTATCCAATATGACTATTCCAATGACGATAGAATTTATTGCAAGGGATAAGCCGATAGATGTGGATGTAATTAAGCCTGTTACTTTATTAAACAGATTGCTTCGGTCTATAAACAACGATAAGGATGGTGTCATAGGAGAAATAGCTGTGACCGATAATCCCAATTTATATATCGGTATAAACAACGCATTGATTGTTCCGGCAGAAAGTATAAGAGGGTTGGAAAAAGCAAAGGTATATACCTCATACACGAAATTTGCAAATTGGATGAGTGCCGTTTTCGGGTTTGTGCCTGTAATCGGTGAGAACAAGGTTACATTTGTGCCTCGTGATACCCTATTTCAAGACAAGGAAGTTAAAGATTTAGGGGATGCTGTTACAGACTTTTCATATAATGTAGATTCATCAATGGTTTATTCAAGGGTAAAAGTCGGATATGACAAGCAGGATTATGACAGCGTAAATGGGCGTGATGAGTTTCATTTTACAAATGAATACACTACGGGAATTACACTGACGGATAATGTTTTTGAGATGATAAGCCCTTACCGTGCAGATGTATACGGAATTGAGTTCCTTGCTGCAAAACAGGGAGAAAAGACTACCGATAGCGACAGTGATAACGACGTGTTCTTTGTAGGAGCTTTACTTAGCGATTCAAAGTACAAGCTTATTCGGTGGAACGTTTCAGGGGTTATATCGCCTTCCACTATGTTTAACGTTATGTATGCGCCTTTTTATATGATTGATGCCAATAAAGGTTTTTTAGCTGCATTTGCCCAGACACTCAATTTCGCTTCATCTGACGGGAATAGCGATGTCTCGTTCAATGGGGAGAGCGTGAAAGACGATTTTGTATTAGGCAGCAGATTATTCTCAGTGGGTGAATTGTCCGTTGAAACTGGCGATTTGGAAACTCCTTCCGACTTATCCGGCTATATTCGGGTGGAGAAGAACGGGCATATTTATAAAGGTTATGTAAAAAGTGCAAGCTATAACTACGGCAGACCGGAAGCGGTAAAATATATTTTGATAGTAAAGGATGTGAATTGATTATTTTTAAAATAATTATTTGGAATTAGTCTAAATAGTGTGTATATTTGCGCAAGATGTGTGAAGTTACACGTCACTGTAAAAAGGACGAAAAGACATGGTAAAAGTTGGTGATGTTTGCCCTCTTTTTTTCTCACCTATAAAAGATAAGTTTGGGCTTGATATGGACTATATTCAGAAGTTTCACTCTTCTGACAAAATCCATATACAGGTATTTACTAATGCTTCAGAGGAAGTATCAGTGAGCCTAAACGACCTTGCAACAGGCAATTCCACATCAATACCACTTTCTACATATAATCACAATGATAACGTAGTGATGTATTACGCCATTCTCCGGGAATTGGAAGATGCCGTATATACAGTAACAATCAATGGAAGTACCTCAGAACCTTTTATCGTATGTTCCTCTGACACTCTATTAGAGGAAACAGTACTTATTCGTTATTCTCATAAAAGCAACAATTCCTCTTTTGATAATATATTCTGGATTGATGATATTCAGCAGATATTTAATTTTCGTGTAGAAGCTGGTTTTAAGCCGAACGGATATTCGCCTCAGATAGATAACGAGCAATACCGTAATCAAATGCAGGAAATAGAAGAATTATATGCAGTGCCCTATGATGTGTATAATCTTACGATAGGAAATTCGAGCGGTGTTCCTTATTGGTTCGCAAAACACATAAACCGTATCCTATGCCTTTCTATGGTGGAAATTGATGGAACAAGATATGTCCGTTCGGAAAGTTCTGTGCCTGAAATGACGCAAGTTATTGAAGATAGCCAATTGTTCCAAATAAGCATGGCTCTTGAATTACAGAATAACGACATTGCGGGTATCGGCGGCTCTCCTGAAGCGGGTTCTTCCGCCTCTTTTCCTGCATTTCTGATAGACCATGCCAAAGATGGGGAAATGTTACAATTCAGTGCGGAGAAAGCTGCATTTACTAATGTTGATAAAGTTGAAGTATGAAAAAGCGGGTTAGTAAAATATTGTGGTTTGGTGACGCACTTGATGAAAACCATCAGGCGATACCCCCTGCTTTATCTCCGAGTGACGAAGAGCATCTGCAAGGGTTAAATCTTGGGGAAATATATATCTGTGTTGCAGATGCCGACCCTGCATTGTTTATCAGAACTTCTGCCGACCGGATTGTCTACTTTAAGGCTCTTGATATAGAGGCTCTATCAAAGTTCTTTATAAGAAAGGACAGGCCGGACGAAGCAGGATTTTTAATAAAGTTCTTAGGTGGATTATTTTCTGACTACATCCAATCAATGAACTTTTCTTCCGGTGCGCTCGGTGAGGGTTTTGTCATCAAAGTAGACAGCAAGACGGGTAAATCCTACATTGAAGTAGATGAACTGTTTGTCCGCATCAAAGCGATGTTCTCTGAGTTGGAGATAAAGAAACTCTCTTATGCAGGGGGTAACTACATGTTTACTGCCGCCGGAATGAAATGCGGAACGGTGGAAGAGCATGAAGATTTTTGGCGCTGCTATCTTTTGGTGGATGATGGAGAAACGGCTATCGAGAACCCGTTCAAAGAAGGCGACCTGGTACGGTTTCAAGACTTCAACATCAAACCGGGTGTTTACGATAATGTTTCCAACCGTTATTACTGGCGTTTGTGTGTGGGTGTTGGCGAGGATTATATTGATTTAAGCAAGACAGACTGTGATGCCGGTAGTAACATACCGCAGGAAGGTGACAGCCTTGTACAACTCGGAAATAGAACAGATAAGAAGCGTCAGAATGCAATAACATTGTCTGTGTATGGCGATGATGCGCCAAGTATTCATCAATACGCCGGAATAGATTCCTATTCAATGGCGGGCAAGGAAGTGACGGTTATCAGTCCGCAAGGTAACAAGTTCATGGGTGACTTTATTTTGAAGACCGGCATAAATATTATGACCCAGTTCAAGATATTGGAAGACCTTATTTATTCGGAAATCTCCAAAGTGCTTGACGAAATACAGGCAGAGGATAACTACCTGTACAATTCGGCATTCGCATCCAATACGAACGGTTGGGAAGCGAAGAATGACATTCACTTTTTCACTGTAAACGGAAAATTCTTATTGGTGAATGGAAAGTTCTACTCCCGTAAGGATGCTATGGCTGCCATTATCAGAGACGGAGATAGAAACGTGCTTCGCATACTTTCTTCCGGCATAAAACAATCTAATACTGATTTAGCCAATAAGCCGACTTATGAGGAAGGAGAAGAACCGAGAAAGTTCTTTATCTCCTTTAAATACAAGGTGATTACAGCAGGAACTATTACGATAGGCTTTCCCGGTCAGAACCTGCATTTCACCGAACAGCTCGAACCGGGTGAAGAATATACAATAAAGGAGTATACCGGCACATGGGACGGAACGGGCGATTTTGAATTGAAGTTCACAGGGGACATATACATACATTCGTTGGCGTTGACCGATAATGCCTACGAGGACATGATAACAAAGTTTGAAACCCAGCTAAGCCAAACCAACGAAAAGATTGAAGCGGTAGCGGAAAGAACGTCCAATCTTGAAAGCAAGAGCGCAGGATGGTTAACCACTGCGGATGGTGTCAAGATTTGGGCGGCGGCGGAGTTCAATGACAAAGGCGGAGACGGTAATACTAAAGTGTCATCTCTGTTTAATGTGTCGGCGGATAAAATATCGTTAAAGTCGCAGTATATTCAACTGGAAGGAGTAATTACGGCCAATGGGAACATAAAGATACACGAAGATGGTTCTATCGAATGTCATAACGGCTCTTTTACGGGGGACATAACGGCAACCAACGGATATATAGGCGCCTTTAAGATAACCCAATACGGACTTGAGAATATTACATCAAATCCGACCGCAAGATTGCGGATAGGACAGGATGGCGGAAGATTTTTTGAAGTGAATACTACCACTAATACAATGTGCGGTATTCGCGGAGATGAAATGACGGCGCTTAGTCTAAGTGCTTACGGTAATAACTCCGTCGGCGTAGATATAATTGCCCAAGCCGGATTTAACACTTATGCGATAAAGGCGTTAGGAAATGTGATGCTTGATGCCAGAAGCGGAGAATCGGTAAGAATAAACAGATTAGACGCCGCAGGAGTATCGATAGGCGTGAAAAGATTAGGCGTCAGTACGATTGGAGTACCATCTTCTTATACGCTTACCGATGCGGATGATTTCGTAACTTATAGTAATGCTACTCCAAGTTATGACCCGGTTTTATATCTGCCGAGTTCCGCCAATCCCGGTAAGATAGTATTTGTGAAGAATCAGTTAAGTAGGAATATAATAGTAAGAGGGAATCTTATGAATGCCAATGATAGAGGAACCAAATCAGAGACAGCCCTGAATGGAGTTTCGAGTATTTATATTTTCGATGGTTCCTACTGGGTTCATTTCTTCTGTGGATAACATTAAAACGATTATAGATTATGAAAAAGATAAACTTTGAAAAGATGCTGATTGCGACAGATGTAGCCCGTAAACATTGTGAAAACAAGGATTGCCGGGAAGATTTTGCTAATGTACTATACCGTAACGGTAACGGTATCGCATCACATGCACTTGCTATGAAGATATATAATTCCGGTGAAGAAACAGAATATACCGATGAGGAAGTGACTTTGATACAGGAGTATGCAAATGCTTTTTGCAAACCTTTCTTCATTGACGCACTAAACCGCACTATCGCCAATCAACCGGAAGAAGTAACCGATAAACAATAATAATTATGGCTTGGACTGAACAGGATTATCAAGAAATAGTTGCCCGTCTTATGGCTGAATCCATAGGGGTTAATGAAGTGCCGGATGCGGGAAGCACGGATGACATATCATCTCTTCCGGCCTATCAACCGGCAAACGGGACAGAAGTGCCTACCGTAGTAAAAGCATCTCTTGAATTGTTGGTTGCTCCTGCTTTGGATGCTGCCGATAAGGCAAACGAAGCCGCCGATAAAGCAGAAAACAATGCCACCGCAGCACAGACAGCCGCAAATACCGCCAATGAGAAAGCAGAACTGGCGGCACAAGCTGCGTCCGATGTCAACGCAGCTAAAGAAGGAGCAGAAACGGCTGCTCAATCCGCAAATACCGCTGCATCTAATGCCAATGAAAAGGCGGTACTTGCTGATACCGCAGCGGCCAATGCCAACGACACCGCGGAACATCCTACCTATATCGGACAAGACCACTATGTCTACAAATGGAACAAGACCGCCCAAGCATACGACAAGACAGACATCTACACCAAAGGCGATGCTTTCTCTATCAAGAAGGTATATGCTTCAGTTGCTAACATGGAAGCCGATAAGAGCAATCCGGATATTACAGAAGGTGATTTTGTATTGGTGAATACGGGTGATGTTGAAGACCCCGACAATGCAAAATTGTATGTCAAGGCTGATGGTGACTTTGAGTTCCTTGTCGATATGTCCGGTGCTATCGGTTTTACGGGCAAGACACCGCAGTTTTCAATAGGTACAATATCCACGCTTGAAGCCGGGTCAACGGCAACGGCTACCATATCAGAGGATGGAGTGGACAGTGACGGCAATCCGAAGTACAAAATAAACTTTGCCATTCCTCGTGGTAATCCCGGTGCTCCTTTCCGTATTGCCGGAGAATACGCCACCCTTGAAGCCTTGAAATCCGCCGTTCCCGACGGTTCGGCAGTTGACGGGTTCATGGCCGTAGGTACTGAAGCTCCTTACGATTACTACGCATGGGTAAACGGCGGCTGGGTTAATCAGGGGAAGATAGCGGGCGGCGGTTCGGGAAACGTGGTAGTTATTCCTGCTGCTGCGATGAGCCTAAGCGACCAAGCAACATCCGATGAGATATTTAATGCCTTTGGTGGGAAAGATGCTTTCATGGATATATGTCAGAGCATCGTCAATAAAGATACTGTATGTGTTGTGGCAAACATCCCCGAAGAATCAGGAATGAAAATTGTATATATTCCGGCAATGGCGATGGCTACCTATACGGATGCTAATAATGCTAATCTTATGATTGCAATTATTACACAAACTACTTTCCAATTAGGTATAACAGTCACGGATGGAGTTGCTACCCAATCGTATCAGGTTTTAAATCATATTTACGAAGCCCCCTCTGACGGTAACGTCTACGGTCGTAAAAATAAAGATTGGGTGGAAGTTCCCGAGCATTTAAATCTTACATCAGAGGATTTAAATGACATAAATGGAGCGGGGTTTGCTACGCAGAAAAGCATTGCTGATTACACAACACCTGAAAATAATTATCCCATTAATGAGAATGGAGCATTGATTTTCGCAAACGCCCATTATAGCCGTTCTAATCAAATCTATGGCTCTTATCTAACTAATAGATGGTTTGCAAGAGGCGGTGGAAATCAACAAGGAATTAGGACTGATTGGAAAGAATTTGTGTTTACTGGTGACGTCCTCACCAAGACCAACACTTCATCGTTCACCCCTACGGAGCCTTATCATCCGGCGACAAAGAAATACGTTGATGATAAAATTTTTGCTAGAGACGTAGACGGTACTATTATCAATAAATGGATTAATAACACTGTCATAACAGGAGAAACCGTACAGGATTTAGCTGACGAATTATTTGGTAATTTTAGAAGTTTTGTTGAGGGTTATTCTGATGGAAAATATACAGACCTTAGATTTAGTACAAGACATTTTGACGATACGACTGGAGCTTGGTTTGGTTATATCATAAATGCAAATATTCAGTATTGCTTGGCAGAAGCAGGAAATGGATATTACGCATTACTGTTTACTTTTGGCTACATGACATCATTAAAGTATTGCTATATATACTACTATGATGTATCGGAAACAAGCAATAACAATAAGATTGTAATTACAGATGTTATTACTTCCGACAACCTCACCACCATCACCAAGAAAACCGCCGCCGAATACGAGGCTCTTGGCTCTAAGGATGCCAATACAGTATATTGTATAACCGATTAAAACAACAATTATGAGTAACGAAAATAGTAATCTTAGAGTTGGTTCGGCTGGAGCTGGGCTGTTTGTGGGTAGTACTGAAATATTGGGTGGCGGAGTGGAAAATTTACTGAAAGAAATTACCATTGCACCGGATTTTATAAATCAAGGTAATCAAGGTAGAATTTTGATTGCTAATCTTAGTGATAATGATGGAATAACTCTTGAAAGAGAAGGCATTCCAACTGTTATTCCTGCACGCCACATAGAATGGTACTCGATAGATATAGAGGCGATGGATCACAACGTTTATAATTACGGTGATATAGACGTTAGATGTTTGTGTGCCTATGTAGAAAATGGTTCTAATTATCCTAAAGTATATTTTACAGACATTACGGTTTTATATGAGGATAGTTGCCTGGACTTTACAACGTATTTCACCGCGATATTAATATTTAATGCTATTTGATATGAAAACAATCTATTACAACAGCAAATTAGCCAAACTGATACTCTTTGGCAGCTATCATACAATCATGCTCTTCGGCTTCATCCTATCCATTCTGAAAGAGATAACCGCTGAGACAGAACGCCATGAGCGTACACATCAGAAACAGTTCTTCGAGTGCATGGAGATAGCGGCTATCCCGTCCGTATTGTTGGCGTTCCATGTCAGTGCGTGGTGGTTGCTCCTTATCCCGCTGTTCTATTACATTCTGTATGGCGTGGAGTGGTTCATCAGTCTTGTGTACCACTTGTTCACGGATGAACGGATAGGTGGCGGCAAAGTGAACGCCAACGCTTACCGTGCGAGTGCGTTTGAGATGGAAGCCAAACTTAACCAAGACAATCCAAACTATTTGAAAGAGCGGAAGTGGGGAGCGTGGCTCCATTATTACGGAAAAATATAAAATCCCGTCCTACTCTCACGAGCAAAACGGGGATAGCGGTAATTACATACCGCTGTGAACGGCACAAAGATAAGGATAATTGTAAAAGTAACGATAAGATGAATACAGATGTTGTAAACGCAGCCCTTCAAACAGGAAAGGGTATTAGTGATTTCGGAATGATGGCTATAACCGCAGGCTTTTTCCTTGTATTGTCAGCACTTCTTATGGTGGTCTGCTTCCGTTGGTTTATGAAAGTAATTAACGACGTAATGACTTCGCATAAAGATATGCTTGAAGACCTGAACAAACAAATGGTGGAGAACAACCATGTCATGAAAAGAATTGCAGAGGGGCTTATGCCGGAAACGCAATTGCGCATCAAGACAATATCAAATGTATTCTTCGACCTCTCTGTAGAAAAAGTGTGCCGTATTATTAAGAAAGTTCGTACAGAAAACCATATCGCTGATAAAGTGGCTACCGCAAAGAAGATACGCGGATTACTAACAAATCTTCACGAGGATAGAAATAGTAAATTCGACTGCTTTACGTATCATGGAAATAAGCTATCGGAGTACACGGAAAGAAAGTGGATTGAGCAGGTTGCTAAAGTTATAGAGGCTGAAATATACAATGAAGCCGGGGAAAACAACGGAAGAGCTTATACGAATGTTGAATCGGCTTATGCAAATATAAGATTGGAATTTTATCATAATTTGAATGAGAGAAAGGAGTAACAAAATGAAAAAGAAATTGATTATCGCAGCGATTGTTATCGCTATCATCGTGGGAGTTATGCTTTACATGCACTACACTCCGTTTTGGGTAAACTTGACTACTGTTGTGTCATTCGGTGTCGGCGCTGTTGTCGGTTGGGTGGCTCGTGTGGTTTATGACAAATACTTTAGAAAGGAGAAATAGTATGAGATACTTTACAATTGCAGAACTGATTAAAAGCGAAACGGCTGATAAGAAAGCTATAGATAACAGACTACCGAAAGAACTGCTTCCCAATGCACAAGCGTTGGTTGACAATGTTCTCGACCCGTTAAGAGAGGCTTACGGCAAGCCTATCACAGTAACAAGCGGATACCGTTGTCCTGCTTTGAATAAGGCGGTAGGCGGCTCTAAAACAAGCGACCACATGAATGGATGTGCTGCTGATATTGTCGGTACTCCGAATACCCCGAAAGAGAACAAAAGGCTGTTCAATCTTATACAAGAATTGAAGCTTCCCTTCGACCAGGTCATTGATGAGGAAAACTTCTCATGGGTACACGTCAGTCACCGAAGGGAAGGCAACAGGAACCAAGTATTGAAACTCTAAAAAGTAAACATCATGGCAGCAGAAATTTTATCATTTGAAAAGAACGAAAGCGAGAATGCGTATTACGCAACATTTGTCAGCGACGGCAATCCAGTTACCATACAGATAAAGAATAAGGGCGGGTTAGTTACCGCCTTTGCGGGAATCGATGATTTGGAGCCTGTTCCTCTTTACCCCAATGCATCCCAGAATAGCGGTGCGCCTAATGTAATTTTCCGCATCGTAGGGATAGCGAATGGTATAAACATTACAATCAGAAGCTCTTCAGAAGTATTAGAAGCTAAGATGATTAAAGAGGAATAGCCTATGACCCCAATCACTATCCCCAACATCACCATCCCCGTAATCGGATTGCCTACTATCGGCATCCCGTCTGTCGGCTTCCCCTCTGCTTCGGGCGGTGGTCTTGTATGGCCGAAAGGTTTAAAAGAATCTATCAAGGCTATCTATGACCCCGCGAAGCAAGGTATGACTAACTATGATGTGATAGAGAGTTATGCAGAGGACTTTACCACGTGGAAATATCATACTGATAGGGCAACTTTAGTCATTACTGCTAATACTCTTAATATAACTAATGTGAAAACAGGTACTAATAATCTTATAGAAGATAAAGTTGAACCTTTTTCTGATTTAGTTATTAAAGTTACTGGAGTTTCTAATGAAACTTATCTTTTAGTTAGAAATGCCAATAGCTTAATACAAACTATTAAAACTGATGGTGTATATAAAGTTTCTTCTAATAACAAATATATTGCTTTTGCTGTTAATAAAACAGGTGATTGTAACATCATTATAACCCAACTCCCTACATCAATCCTAAAAGACCTTAGCGGCAACGGCAACCACGCCTATCTGTACGGCGGTAAGGGGAATCTGAATAGCGGAATGGGAGTTTATCAAGAGGACTTTACTACATGGAGTAAAATTCAAGGTATTTACGAATTAGGCGCTAATAGTTTTAATTGGAAATACTCTAATGATACTAATACTACTATTCTTACGAAAGGCGCAAATGAAACGAAATCTATGAAAGTGATTATTGAAGGACTATCTACTAATATACTTCAATATGCCTACTACGAAGAATCAGTTCGGAAGATACTTGAAATAAAACAAGACGGAGAGTATGTATTGCCATTTTCAGAGAGTAATAGTAGTCAAACGTGGAACGGTTTTGCTATTATTAAGAATGAAGAAACAGTAGATATAACTATTACCCAAATCCCTGACTACCCTAACCAGCTCTGCTACGACGGCATGATGTACGCCGTCTGCTACGGTTTCCCTATATTAACGGATTACGCGGTGATGGCGGATAGGACGTGGTTTGATATTCGTTCCGTTTCTTGTTTTATAGGTAAAAGAAACAGAAGCGGAGATAATTTAGGGGCATTTGAGTTTGAATTTAGAGCCAATCAGGCTCTTAGTTTTGGAAGAACTAATAGTATAATATTTGCAGACAGTGGCATTGTATATCAAACAAAGAACTCGTATAACGGTATCGGAATTGAATCAGGTTTATTAGATGATACTGATGTTCTGATTATTGGAGCTGCTCAACAAAATATTAATAATAAGCCGCAAGATATATATATTGGCTGCCACGGCAAAATCATCATCGCCGACCGCAGCTTTACCGAAGATGAAATTACTTGGTTAAAGGATAATTGGAAAAAAATATGAAAAGATTATTGTATGTAATATTGCTTGTGCTGGTCGTGTGCAGAACGAGGACTGTTTATATGCCCGTTGAGACAAAAGTTCTCGACAGCATAATCTACCATGACACTACATTTCAAGAGAAGCTGATACCGTACAAGGACAGCGTATCGGTTTCCGATACAACATCATTCCTTCATAACCCGTATGCCTACAGCTACGCTTCATGGAGCAATGGTATATTGAACCATTCATTGGGCATTTACCCTCATGCAACGGTAACAGTCAAGATACCGTATTTCATCGAAAGGATAAGAAGAGTTGAAGTACCAAAGCCTTATCCAGTAGAAAAAGAGTTGTCATGGTGGGAGAAGTTTAAAATCAATTACGGCGGCGCCAGTCTTTCGATAAATCTAACCTGTATTTTGTTCGTGATAGCTTGGCTCACCATAAAGATAAGAAGGAAATTAACGATGTAGAAGTCGGCTTATCGCTGGCGCTCTTTCGGGGCTTAGAGTAGAAAGAAAGCCCCCAACGTTCAAATAATTATTGCCACATAAAAATTTGAAAAAGCATAAGATACCGCACGTTGGAGGCTTAAATATCTTCAACACGGTATCTTGTGCTTTGTTCGTATAGAATCAAATATTTTATGTGGCAGGGCAAAGATAAATATAAAATTCAGAAAAACTATGTGTAAGTCAGAAATCTTTGCCGAAACACTTAATCTCGTCTCGCAGGAGACGGAAATTCCAGTCAATCGAATACTATCTTCGGATAAGGATACGGAGACCGTAGACGCCCGCTATCTGCTTGTTCGGCTGTTGGTTGAAAGGGGCATGTATCCGTCTCAAATAGCCTTACAAATCCATAAGACCAAGCGTGCGATAAACTACATGATTTCCAATTTCCAGGAGCGCATGGAAGGTGGGAAAATGTTGAGAATATATTGGGAAAATATAAAGAAGTCGTTGGGAAACAATTGATTTCATGGCAGATTGCGTATTTATACTTTTGTGATGCGGTTGATATTGACCGTAATTAGTATAAATATAAATCTCTATGGAACGAACGTACGTTTTTAATCAGGACGGTAACGGCGGTAATGGCGGAAGCAAATTTGACATTATGACTATGCTACCCAACCTGATGGGAAGCAAGGGTGTAGACCCCGGACTTCTCGCTTTACTGAACCAAGGACGTAACAACCAAGACATGTGGGGTGGAAGCGGAATGTGGTTCATCTGGATTATCCTTTTGTGGTTCTGTTGGGGCGGTAACGGCTTCGGTAACCGCTTTGGCAATGGCGGCGGTCTGCCTGCCGAGCTTAACGGTGATGTGGGTCGTGAATACCTGATGTCAGCCATTCAGGGTAACGGTAACGCCATCAATCAGCTTGCCTCTTCTTTGAACTGCTCTACCCAGCAGTTGCAAAGCGCCTTGTGTAACATTCAAGGACTTATCGCCAATGTGGGCAATCAGGTGGGCATGTCTACCCAGCAAATCATCAACGCATTCCAGTCCGGCAATCAGGCTGTTCTCACACAATTGGCAGATTGCTGCTGCAAGACGCAGAACGCCATTACCACAATGGGCTATGAGAACCAGCTTGCCATGTGTAACCAAACCAATACTTTGGTTAACACGGCTAACCAGAACACTTTGTCATTGCGTGACGGTGCAACCGCCAATACTCAGGCTATCATCGCCAAGTTGGATGCCATGCAGAACCAGGCACTGCAAGACAAGATTGCTTCTCTGACTGCGGAAAAAGCCACTTTGACCGCTGAAATCTCTCAACGTAACCAAAACGCCACTATCCTGAATGCGGTAGGTCAACAGATTGCTCCTTTGGCAGCAGGATTGCAGGCATTACAAAGCGACGTTGACGGCATCAAATGTAAGTTGCCCAACACTGTTCCGGTACAATATCCGAACATTGTCGGCGTAAACCTTGACACTTACCGTGCCGCCGCATACGGGGCTTATGCCGGTGATGCCGCATACGGTCGTAGCGGTTATGGATGTGGTTGCAACAACTACTGGGGTTAATTCCGGTAAGAAAGGGGGTAATTATGTGGCCTAACTTTTTTACAGGATTTCCTTTCCAGTTCCCGTTACTTGGCAGAGTGAACTACAATACTCTTCCTACGGTGGCTGTAACGGTCGGTACGGAGAACGTTACTTTGGAACTTCCTAATCATGCGTTCCGTAACAGGGACTATGTCGGTGGTTTCTATGTAAGTCTCCGTCAGGCAATACCTGCCGGCACGACTGCTACGCTCCCGATACTGATAGGGACTAATGGGGACACGAGACCGTTGCTGGCTTACAACAATGAGCCGGTGACTGTCGGCAACCTTGCCGGAACGGGTATCTACGAAATCCACTATAACAAGTACACCAATGAGCTGTTCCTTGTCAACGGTGGGTATCGTCCGATAACCACGTCAGCGGCGACAGCAGAAGCAACCGCTCAAAAGAGCAAGTAGTTAACCGGGCTCCAGGCTGTGAGACACGGTCTGGAGCCCATTTAAAAATCAAACCGATATGTTTCAAAACCTACGAGCCAACAGTACATTATATCTTCTTCACAGAGGCGCCAATCCAAATCTGGAATGCGGGCAAGTTGTTAATGTAAGTCCGATAAAGACTGTATATAGGACAGTCCCTAACATGCCTTATCCTCAACCCGTACAAGTGGTTGATATTGTTGTCAGCATAAATGGGCAAAATGTCAATTTGTATGAATTCCCTGCCAATGCGGACATTGCAGACGATGCTAAAACCGGCATGCTTGTTACCTGTTCAAGGGATGAAATGAATACCGAAGTCCTTACCATGAAGAAGCAAAGCGAGGATGTCTTGAAGAGTGTGGAATACCACCAGAACTTCCTTATGGTATGCGACCAGATGCTTACCATTCTTAACCCGGAGCTTGCGGCCAAGCAACGCCAGGAGCAGGAAATTGCCTCATTGAAAGGGCAGGTGTCGGAAATGAACAAGAACATGGCAGACCTTATGGATTTGAATAAACGACTTATGGAGCAGCTCGGAGTGGCTGAAACATCTAAAACAAAGAAATAATATGGGAATGTGGGAAATATTGGAAGAAGGACGCGGTGAATATGACCGTGACTTCGGTATGAGAAGCGGTAATCCTATGGAAGAAGCCTACAAAGAGGGTTTCCGTCATGGTTACGAGAAAGCCATGCGTGAGATGCAGGGCGGTGAAATAGGTTATCGTAATAGCGGTGGCTCACGCGGCGGAAGTTATAGCGGTGGTTCGGATATGAGCGAACGCCGTATGCCGGGTTACTTCCCGGAATATCCGATTTACAGCGAACGCCGCAGCGCACAGCCTTATGGCGAAGATATGAGCGAACGTAGACGCAGACGCGCCAACGGGGAGTTCATGTAATGGAGAGGGGAGTAATCCCCTCTTTTGCCAATCACTTAAAATCAGAAAAATATGAAACAAAGATTAGATACATACGACAGGATACCGCCGGCAATGGCTGATTATCTTAGCCAGTATGGTTGGCATTTCAGCAAAAAAATGTGCTTATGGGCTGTTTCCCGCATGAAAGTGGAAAATAAAGCTACGGGTAAAGAGGAAAAACTGGAGCCAATCAGTAAAGAGCAGGTGGAAGAACTGCTAAAGAAATATGGCGTAAAACTGGAAAAGGACGCAGGGTATGATTGCGTTTACGTGGCCAACATGGCGAAGTCGGATTACTACAAGAGTTCAATAGTGGACGAAGCTCATCTTGCCTTGTTTATCAAGGATTACATAGATGATCCGGATGGATACGACGGACTTCCGTTTACCCGTTTTTATGCAGATTGTATTGGTTCTGGAAACCCGATTATTTGGTCTGAATTAATGTAATTCATATATTTGCATAAACTAAAATTTGTGCTATATGAAAGAAATTTGGAAACCAATTAGTGGATTTGAAGGACTTTATGAAGTATCTAATATGGGAAATGTAAGGTCTGTTGACAGGATTGTGAAAAGAGGGAATTGCTTTGAAAAAAGAAAATCTCACCTTATGTCTGCTGTTGCTTCTGATGGTACTCATGGATATTCTTATGTAAACTTATATATGAATGGTAAAACATACCCGAAAAGAGTGCATCGGTTAGTCGCAGAAGCATTTATTCCTAACCCTGAAAATAAGCCTTGCATTGACCATATTAATACTATAAGGAACGATAATAATGTTGAAAATTTAAGATGGGTAACATATAAAGAAAATGCTCTAAATAATATAACATATTCTCGATGTAAGCAAAATACTTATTCAAAGGATTCAATTAGAAAAGCCTTAGAAACAAAAAAGAAAAACAATAAGAAAAGAGCTCCTAAGACAGTCTACCAATTTGACAAGCAAGGTAATTTTATCGCTAAGTATTATTCTGGAGCAGAAGCATCAAGGAAAACAGGAATAGATCATAGCAGTATAATAGATGTATGTAATGGAAAATTAAATACAGCTGGAGGTTATTTTTGGGGATATGATAAGGATAACGTTAATATCAGAGAATTACCTGTTACTGCCAATGCAAGGAAAGTTTTGGTTTATGATAATCAATGGAATTTTATAAATGAATTTGGTTCTGTGTCCGAAGCAAGCCGTTTTACAGGTGTTTCAAAGTCGCATATAGCAAGAGCTACTAAAACTAAAAAACCGAAAGGTAAATATGGATTTAGATATAAAGAACAAAAAGAAACATTTAAAACATGATAATACAGGAATTTTACATACCGGATTATGATTGGGAAGTGCGTGTATATTATGCGGTGGACTGCTATTATACCGACCGTATCATCGCCGACCTTCAACGAGTAGGATGCAGGGGATTGGATTTGGTGAATGCCTATAAGAACATGCGCGCATGTAATCTGAACACAGGCATCACCTATTCCAATATCCGGAACAGAGAGACCGTAATGGTTATTGCTCTTACTTCTTCACCGGAAGAGTTTCAGAACTCTTTCGACCATGAAAAGGGGCATCTATGCCGGCATATCTCACGTGCATTTGGCATCGACCCGTACGGGGAAGAGGCACAGTATCTTAGTGGGTATGTGGGGCAGAAGATGTTTCCGGTAGCAAAGAAATTTTTGTGTGAACATTGCAGACGTAGCTTATGTGGGAAATAGTACAAGCCATCTTATCAGGCAAATCACGGGAAGAAGTATATAGCATGCTTTCTCCTGAACAGAAGGAAACGCTGAATAGTCTCGCCGCAGCAAACGGCATAAATCGTAAACAACGTAGAAAACTTGAACGTGATGCGAAAAAGGGATTACATAGACGAACTGCTTGAATTGGCGGACAATGTCCTTTATATGGACTATTGCCGCCTTTTCCGGGTTATCCAATGGAACGTTTAGAACGCCTTGAACGGGCTGTCCATTGGGTAATACCGCTTGCTGTTTTGGCAAGGGTTATATCGTTGTGTTTATAAACTTGCTATCTTCATTTCACTTTTGTAAGTCCATACTTAGCCAACCTTAGATATATCGTTCTTACACTTACATTCAGCATTTCTGCCATTCTGCGGGGTGGTATGTTTTCTTCCTTGTACAACTTGGTAATGTTCTCTTCCGAAAGCGGGTCTACAAACGTTTTCTTAGGCTCTGCTATCCCCATCCGTTTACGTGCTTTTGCAGCATATGTTTCGTTTTGCTTGTCTTTTGTGACGTAAATAACGGTGGTCTTGTTAAGGCGTAAAGGAAACAATTGCCTCTCCACTTCCTTGTGTTCTTCGGCAAGGCTTTCCGCATTCCCGTTGACAGTAGTGTCAATCTTCTTGTATTTGTCTGGGATGCGGGAATGTCTGTCTCTGATTATTCTGTCTGCTTTTCTCATGGTCTTTTACGCTTTTCAGAATATTCGTCAAGTAAAAGTTTGGAAAGCTTGTATGTCACAACAATTATGGCGACCATCATTGCGATTGATAATACAATTCTAACCGACAAAAACCGGGTGACAGCCCAATGTAGGGAAATAAGCATAGGCAGGAACAGTGCTGCTATAACGCTCGCTATGATTTTGTTTTTCATGTTCAATATATTATACTAAATTATGATACCATTTATCTGCATGGGAGAACCATCCGATTAGGACTGGCTTCCCGAATAGGGTGAATTTATAAAGTTTGCTCATGTGTTAATCTGACTATTAAAATCGTTAATAAAGTTACCCGTTATTAGGTTAAAGCTTATATTTGTACCGCGTTTTAACAGGAGTATAACACCTCCAATCCGACGAACTGTAATTCGTCACCTTTCTTGTCCGTTCTCATTGAGAAAGACATTTAAGCCCAATGTCCTGTAGCTTTGGGCTTTTTTAGTTGCACTTTACAGGGTGCAGCTTGAAGCCTGCTAATACAGGTTGGTAGGCAAAACGGAAAGGAGGTGTATTATATGACTGTTAAAACGCAAGATGAAAACGGCAAAACTCGTATTTTCTGTCGCTATATCATAAGGAACGGTAAGCGGATTTACCCAAAACATTCCAAATACTTTTCTTTCTTGGTAGATAGTAAGAAAGTGGCGTAATGCTGTTTTGTGGGGATGTACAGGCATCCCTTTTTATTCATTGCCTCTTTTTCAATTTATCAAGGAACTCACTATCTCCCGAATAATCTGCACCGATAGCCTTTTTGCTTTCAATAATCTGTTCCAAAAGGGGTATAGCTTTCTTTTTCACTTCTTCTACTTCATTATAACCGCAGGCTTTATCAACCAACTGCTCCATAGTCGATTTAGGCTTGGAAAGAGCCTCATTCAATTTTCCCAATCGCCAGTAGCAGTAATCAATTGTGGCGATGTGTTCTAGTCTGTTCATTTTGATTATCGGTTATGTAATTCGGAAAATGATTTCCATCCCAATTCAGTAAACTGTTTGGAATAGACTTCTCCACGTGGCATTATTGGTTGCCAATTTTTATCACAAAACAAGCGGTAATGATATACTTCATTCCGTTTTCCCTGTTCACTGTATGGAGCTTCACACCACAATAAACGGCGATTATTACCAAAGAACTTTTCCAAAATATATTCCAACTTTTTGCGGTTTAATCCACTGGGAAAGGAAATGGATAAATGATAGCACCGCTCATAATCCGGGTTCTTCCACCAACCGGAAGAATGATACCCAACATCACGGGTTAAGATTATAATACAATCGTACCTTTCTACAAACCAACGGCAATTTTCAAAATAGTCTGTCATTTCCATTCCATCAAAAGTGCCATTCTTGGCAACTTTGGCAATACGGGGAAAAATGTCAGAATCAGAAGTGTTATATGGTATTCTTTTCATTACTTTTACTATTTTATCAAATCAGGGTTATCGTAAATATTACCTATCACCTCACTCCTATAAGCGGACAACGGTTTATACTTGGTATTGTAGAGCCCATTTTTTACACAAGGATTAAGACAGACACCTTTGTTTGCAGTTATCGCAGCAACTCCAACATATTTGCCTTCTTCTTCATAGCAGTCATCATCGGTACAAATTTCAGCAACATAACTCATACGGACAATATCCCCTTCATAAATTTCCGTTCCGTTCTTATCTCGTAATCCCGTGAACTGCCCGATAGTATCTTCGTTTACGCACTCATTAAACAAATCCATGCCAAGTGCGTGCAGTTCGGCATATACCCATTTGCCATTGTTGGTACTTTTCCCTCTGAATTTTATTTTACGTTTCATAATCCATCCTTATTGCTTTTCATGTTCAATGTTACTTTATGTAATCGACTAATTGGGCTCCTAAGTCATGGAACCGATAAAGCCCGCTAAACATAAGACCGGCACTCATGCCGCTATGTCCTTGTTTGATGAACATTTGCAAGCAGTTCTTAAAACGTTCCTCTTTAGGTTTATCTGTATTGAGTTCGGATATAAGTTCCAACAAACAATCGAGTTCAATCCCTTTATAAAGGTCATTCAATCGTATAGGAACAATCTTATCCCAATATTCAAGATGTTTATCTGGAATAATGCCACGTGCTCTTTGCCGGTATTCTATAATTAATTGTGGGATTTTGACATGGAACTCAGCTTCCTTTCGCAGGTATTCGTTATGTTCATCCTGCAAATCTTTATCGAACTTAGCCTTCGTCTTTCTCGTGACCTTCAAATACATTTCATCAAGTGTTTCACTTGAATACAGCTCTTTATCATTAAATTTACAGTAACAATCTTCTCCTGTTTCTTGCTTATATTTCTTCAACTGTTCGTATGCATAGTCAATGTTTACACCCGGATACATTTCTATTTCTTTCATAATCACAATTCCCTATTTTTTAATTTATTAAACTCATTCTCGATACACTTGTTGATTTTATTAGCTTCCTCGTATCGTTCTTCTTCAATCAGCTTGCTCTTCAACCATTGGAGCTGGTTCATATATACCACATCGTTACGGTCGGAAACCCTACGGGCGTATTCTCTTATTTCATCCAGTTTGTTCTCCATTCGCCTGTGCCATCTGCCAACCATGATTAAGACAATTCCCAATGCAATGGCATTGAATAGGGAGATGGATATTTTAATTATCAGTTCTGCTATTTCCATGATTAATACTTCTTTCCATGTTTGTTTTCTCTCAATTCATTGTATCTCATCTTCTGCTCCACATGCCAAAACAAGTCTATGTTGAGATACTTGGCAAGCCCAATAATGCCTAACAACATACCGTTCACTTGTTCATTAAACAAAAAATCATATTCATATTCACACCGTATTGGAATTGTAGAGATAGCATATATGCTTTCTGTGAAGGTTTCACCATTGTATCTTTTTGCTTCTTCGGATATAATTTCATCTAAAAAATCACCAATGTCTATCTTACGCAATCCACACAAATCAAGCAGGCGTATAGTGGCGTCGGCAAGTTCTTCTGCTACAGTGCCTTTAATGCAATAATCATACACCTGCTTAAAATCGTTCATAGGATATGAAATACCTCTCTCGAATTGCATTATGTTGGGTTGCGTCCCTTTTCTGTCCGCTTCCACCGCTTCCATCAGTTCACTAATGACAAGGCAAAGGCAGTGTTCATTACTCAATTCTTCATCATGGAAACCGTGGTCGCAAGCGGTTTTATAGGCGCGGTCGCGCAGTTCATTTAGATTCATCTGTTCTTTCTTTATCTGTTAATACTCCGTTTCTCTTATCATAATTCCTCATACGGGGACATTTCCCGTCACATCTCATGTTCACATGCACATTGTTTGCTATTCCCGATATGAACGACTTTTTATAGCATTGCCCACTTACGGGCTGTAATGCTTGCAGTGTTCCTGGTATTCTTTTCTATTCATGGTTATTACATACAAATTGTTTAAAGGGATAAAAACGATGATATATACACTTCGCAAATTGACTGTCAAACGCTTCTTTTGCAAATTTGCAGTTAGAGCAACATTTGTTTAAAGTGCCTATATTTAATCTTATGTAATCCATATCAATCGACTAATTCAAATTCGTAAACAAATACATAGGAGTTGGATTCCCACGCCCCTTTGCCGGATACTTTATCTATGAGGGCGGCAAAGGCTCCACGAGGGGTGCAATAAGGTTGAATGTCTCCTTTATAATAATAAACATCCATAAAATGTGTATCTGCACTTCCGCATTGTCCTTTGTAAATTCCTTCTTTCAAGCAATCTTCATCGGAAATGTTTTGCAACCGTTCTATCTTGATGTCGGTAATGCGGATATGATGTGGCATAAGGTCAGCGCGGACAAACATCTTGTTTTTCCAACCGGGTGCAAATTTTGTTTTAGTATAAAATCCTATTCCGTCTTTATCATCAAGTGCGATTTCGGGATTCATACCTAAACTTTTGTAACATTGCGCAACGGCAACCACTTCGCCGACTTTGTACTGAGGAATATTCCAACCTGTAAAGTCTCCTTTGTCGTTTTTCCAACCAAAAGCATAATTTAATGGAGATACTATATTCCCGTCATTATCGTAATCATTTGGTTCAAAAACGGGGAATACAATATCATAAGTTTCATTTGGTCTGTCATACTTGCAGCCCCTTCTCGTCATAGTCTTCCGACCATCCAATACAGCTTGGGTTAAGCCGCATTCATCGTTGAACATTATCTTTTTCATTGTATCTTTCTTGTAATCGTTTCAAAACTATTTCTATGCCTTCATCCAGTCCTTTCTTATAGCCGGATATATTTTCTCCTATATTGTATACCGAACAGCCTACAACAATAAGAACAACTCCGACAGCCCTATGCCAATAAGGGAGTGATATGCTGAACGGTGAAAATGTCAACCGGAAATGTCCGATAAATAATGCTGATATGATGAATATCGCAAGAAAAAAGATTAGGTTTGCTTTCATTATCAATTCTCCTCACTTTTAAAAGATAGCTTTTCAAGTTTCTCAATCTGTTTACGAAGGGAAGCAATTTTATTCTGCCTCATTTCTTCCGCCTTCTTTAAGGCTTCGGATTTATCAGTGAACGCATCACTCCCTATACGAAAGAAAGAATAATTGCCGTAAAGTACGTATTCATAATTTCCAACTTCATTTTTACGAACGTCTGTTTCTATCTCTTTAATGCCTTCTGTTAAGGCGTATTTGGTTATAAACACTTTTGCCATAGTTATATAAGTTTTAATGCTTCCTGCATGCCGGCTTCCAGTGCTTCCTCATAGCTTTTATAATGCACTAAAGGCCTGTCGGATAATCCCACTAAATCATGATTCGGTATTGTTAGTATATCGTATATCCAATAATCCCCATACATATAGGATACTTCAACGTGTAGCTTCTTGGTTTCACGTAGCCACTTTCGGGCTACATATAATGTTGGACACAAAAATTCAACTAATTCGCCATTTATTTCTGTACAGCATGACATACTTTGCGGATAGTCGTATTTTCTAATAATTTCATTGCAATCTATCGTACGTTCACACTTCCAATCAAAGCCTTTTTCTTTCAATAGCTTTGCCGTTTCAAATATTATAAATTCTTCGGTCATGGTTACTTCTCCTTTTCTATCTTTACTCCATTACGATAAATACTCCCAGTGTTTTCGGACGTTTCACGAGAAAATCTAACAGTTGCCTTGCCACGATTGACAAACTTGTCACAATTTATTATAGCACATAACGCATCATTACCACGTATTTCGTGGCAAATTGCTATCAATGAGCATCCGTCACAATGGGCATTTCTCATAACTATACCCTCATGTAGCACCCCGTCTATTATTATTCCGTTCTTTATTTCCATAATCAATCTCCTTTCTCTTTAATTCGTTCCAGTACATCCTTATATCATATTTGTAATTTAATTTTTATTCTTTTAATTTGTTTTGTAATTATTGAAGCTACATTTGACCTTGTTGTGTTAAATTCATGTGCTATTTCGGTTGGAGTATATCCTTGTAAATAATATCGTAAATATGTCTTTGCCCTATTCCCCTCAACTAAGGATATTATATCTATTTTTTCTCCGTAGTATTGGTGGCATTCGCATCTCCATTTGCATAAATCTATGGGTTCGATATATCTGACATGTTTATTATGCTCAATAAAATCCAGTGCTCTATGCTTTGCCGTCTTTAACCATTTGTTGTTTGCATGTTTGGCTTGAAGAGAGTTATTGCAGTAAGTCTCTATATAAGCGTTTGCAGCAATATCTTCAGCGTCTTCCCTACTTATTTTATATCCATAAAGGTATAATAATATGTCAGATACTTTTGTAAAGCGTTCTGGAAAGGATTGCAACTCCATATCTTTAATTTCGTGGTTTTCCAACACCCTTTCGTCGATAAGGTTTGAAATAGAACAATTAAAAGGATTTCTATCTATGTGTTTAGGCTCTACCTCGCTCCATTCCTTTCTAACAAATGCGTTGTACATCACAAGGGAAAGCTTACGAGATATTTCCTTTTTATGCCCAATAGACAGTCTTACAATTGGATATTTTCCGTTTTTTGATTGTTCTATTTTTTTTCATTTATAGAAAAACGTTTTGAAACATGACGTGTAAAAAACAATCGGCAAGAAGAAGTAATAAAATATCTGTTATACTCATTAACCATCGCAATAGGTACTTCTGCAATGGTTGATTTTGTAAAATCTTTAATATACTCTTTTGCAGAATCAAGTGTTGGAACAAACACACATGATTTGTTGTTTATTTTTCCCAAAAAAATCATATATCAATCTCTTTCTTTTTATTTAGCGTTGTCAATGATAGATGCCATGCTCTTCCCACCCTTCTTGTTTGCAGTTTATAGGTAAATGAAGCCCCGTATAAACGAGATAACGGTATAATGTAGTTTTTGATACTTTCAATCTTTTAGATATAACTGTTTTTTCTGTTC
>ENA-OPAW01000013-OPAW01000013.1-human-gut-metagenome-genome-assembly--contig:-NODE-13-length-90054-cov-6.210225_pt1 | contig 90054 bp, 75 predicted proteins | sample MGYA00241060_ERZ501436 | MGnify/ENA primary metagenome ERZ501436 (study PRJEB25962, sample SAMEA2042619) | human gut metagenome | biome: human gut; feature: human-associated habitat; material: faeces... | reverse complement strand
ATACTTTATTCAGAAGTTTTGTAATATTCATCGTTCTTATCGAAATCTGTTTAAGTGTGCAAAATTAATCTTATTTATCGGCATCTCTATCTTTTTTCTCTTTTTTTTCTATCTTTACGTCCGTATAGGTGAAAAGAACCGTAATTTAAACTAAAACATCATGAGAATCGGTATTCTGACTTCAGGCGGGGATTGCCCCGGTATCAATGCAACTATTCGCGGCGTTTGTAAAACCGCCATCAATTACTATGGAATGGAGGTGGTAGGTATCCATAGCGGTTTTCAAGGACTGTTGACAAAAGATGTGGAGTCGTTTACGGACAAGTCTCTGTCGGGATTATTGAATCTGGGCGGTACGATGTTGGGTACTTCCCGTGAAAAGCCGTTCAAGAAAAACGGGGTGGTATCCGATGTAGACAAACCTGCTCTGATAGAACAGAATGTAAAGGAGCTGGGGCTGGACTGCATAGTCTGTATCGGCGGTAACGGCACGCAGAAAACAGCTGCCAAGCTGGCTGCTATGGGATTGAATATCGTTTCCGTACCTAAGACCATTGATAATGACATTTGGGGAACCGATTTTTCTTTCGGCTTTGATTCTGCCGTCAGTATTGCTACGGATGCCATAGACCGGTTACACTCTACCGCCAGTTCGCACAAGCGGGTGATGGTGATAGAAGTGATGGGGCATAAAGCGGGTTGGATTGCGCTGTACTCCGGTATGGCCGGTGGCGGTGATGTGATTTTAATTCCCGAGCTTTCTTATAATATCCATAATATAGGCGATACGATTTTGAATCGTCTGAAGAAGGGGAAGCCTTATTCTATTGTTGTGGTTGCCGAGGGGATTCAGACGGATGGCAGGAAACGCGCAGCTGAATATATCGCACAAGAGATTGAATACGAAACGGGTATTGAAACACGTGAGACTGTTTTGGGCTATATTCAGCGCGGTGGTTCGCCTACGCCTTTTGACCGCAATTTGTCGACCCGTATGGGTGGTCATGCTACGGAATTGATTGCAGGAGGACAGTTTGGACGTATGGTAACGTTGAAAGGGAATGAAATATCTTCCGCGCCTCTGGAGGAGATAGCCGGAAAACTCAAATTAGTGACTGAAGACCATGATTTAGTCGTTCAGGGTAAGCGTATGGGGATTTGTTTCGGGTGATTTGGCTGTATCTTGTACAGTATCCGTAGGTTCTGTATTATCCGTAGCTTCGAGAACCTCTGATGTCTCTGCAACGGGAGTATTTTCTGTGACGGTTTCGTTTTCCTCTGCTGCAATATCTTCCTTTGCCGCGTGGTTCTGTATTTTGGCAGTTTCAATGGCTTCTTTGAAGGCTTCGTCACTCTTGATTTTTTTCAATGCCATTTGTGCGGCGTTTTGCTGTGACTCTTTTTTGGAATAGCCCGTACCTGTGCCGGCAGAAAGGCTTTCTATGCGAACTTCTGTGTGAAACATCGGGTTGTAATCCCTGTCGAGGAACTGTTCTATCAACTCAAAGGAAACCTCCATTTTGTTTTTCTGGCTCCATTCGATAAGTTTGGATTTGAAGTTGACTTCCTTGCGTGACATCTTGTCGAGGTCGATGTAGTTCTTGAGGATTTTTTTCTCCATGAACTGCTTGCAACGTTCGTAGCCTTGGTCCAAATAGATAGCCCCGATAAATGCTTCGAAGGCGTTACCGTACATATAGCTGTTGTGTGACGAAGAACGGGTGGAATACTTGACAAGTTTGTCCAGTCCTATTTCTACGGCCAGTTTGTTCAAGGTTTCCCGTTGCACGATTTTAGAACGGGTATTGGTAAGAAAACCTTCACGACGGCCCTCGAAGTGCTTGTATACAATGTCTCCTACGATGGCGTCCAAGATGGCGTCACCCAAGAATTCCAATCGCTCGTTGTTTAACGGACGTCCTTTCTCGGAGCGGACAGAGGTGGATTTATGCAGTAGAGCCTGCTGATAGAACCGAATATCACGGGGAAAAAAACCAAGTATCCTATAAAAACAAAAATAAGACTCTCTATCCTTACGGAATAAGAGCCTTATTTTGTCTATTTGGTTACGTAACACGACCGTATTATTCTGCGTATTTCTTGAAAATAACACATGCGTTATGACCGCCGAATCCAAAAGTATTGGATAAAGCCACGTTCACTTCACGCTTCTGAGCCTTGTTGAACGTAAAGTTCAGGTCATAGTCGATGTTTTCGTCGTTATCACCCTCTTCGTGATTGATAGTCGGAGGAACAATGCCGTTTTGGATGGCAAGGATACTTGCAATAGCCTCTACCGCACCGGCAGCACCCAGTAAGTGACCTGTCATGGATTTGGTGGAGCTGATATTCAACTCGTAGGCATGTTTTCCGAATACCTCTTGGATAGCTTTCACTTCCGAGATATCACCGACAGGAGTAGATGTACCATGAACATTGATGTAATCTACTTCTTCGGGTTTCATTTCTGCATCTTCCAACGCATTTGTCATTACCAGTTTGGCTCCCAAACCTTCCGGATGAGAAGCGGTTAAGTGATGAGCGTCGGCAGACATTCCCACACCGGCAACCTCTGCATAAATCTTGGCACCACGTGCTTTAGCGTGTTCCAGTTCCTCAAGAACCAGACATCCGCCGCCTTCACCCATGATGAAACCGTCGCGGCTCGCGCTGAACGGGCGAGATGCGGTTTCCGGAGAGTCATTGCGGGTAGATAAAGCATGCATGGCATTGAAACCACCTACACCACAAGCGGCAATAGCTGCTTCCGAACCACCGCTGATGATAGCGTTAGCCTTACCCAAACGGATGAGGTTGAATGCGTCAGCGATAGCATTGGTAGAAGTGGCGCATGCGGAACAAGTCGCGTAGTTAGGACCATGAAAACCGTACAGGATAGAAATTTGTCCGGCAGCAATATCCGAAATCATCTTCGGGATGAAGAACGGATTGAACTTGGGACCGTTTTCTTTATGGAGGGCATAGTTACCTGCTTCTTCTTCAAATGTACGGATTCCACCAATACCGGCACCAAAGATGACGCCGATTTTGTTCAAATCCTCATTTTCGACATCAAGACCGGAATCTTCTACCGCTTGCTTGGCTACACCGATGGCATATTGAGTGTACAAGTCCATCTTGCGAGCCTCTTTGCGGTCGATATATTGATTGGCATCAAAGTTCTTCACTTCGCATGCGAATTGGGTCTTGAAAAGCGATGCGTCGAAATGAGTAATAGGCCCCGCTCCACTAACCCCATTCACGAGATTTTCCCAAAATTCGGGTACTGTGTTGCCAATGGGAGTAATGGCGCCAAGACCTGTTACTACAACTCTTTTTAATTCCATACTAAGAAATGAATGGATTAAGATTACTTAGCGTGTTCTTCGATATAAGATACAGCATCGCCTACAGTACCAATCTTCTCAGCTTGATCATCAGGAATAGAGATACCGAATTCTTTTTCGAATTCCATGATAAGTTCTACAGTGTCAAGAGAATCTGCTCCCAAATCGTTAGTGAAGCTAGCTTCGTTAGTAACTTCTGATTCTTCTACGCCTAATTTATCGACGATAATCGCTTTCACTCTTGATGCAATTTCAGACATAACTTTAAGTTTTTAATTAATAATTAGTTTTATTTCTTTAAATTTGCGGTGCAAAGGAATGAATATTTATCATTCCTCGCAAATATTTGATGAATTAAATGCACATTTTTGCACATTTTTCACGGTTTTGTGCAGGGATTGGAGGGTTTATGAGTAAAAACATTGCTATTTTTGCTTCCGGTAACGGGACAAATGCAGAGAATATCATCCGTTATTTCCAAAATAGCGAATTGGTGAACGTAGAGCTGGTTTTGACTAATAGAGAGAGTGCCTTTGTTTTGGAACGTGCACGTAGTCTGAATGTTCCGTTCGCCTGTATGGGCAAGGCCGAATGGATGGACGGGACAGCTGTATTGTCTTTGTTGGAAAATAGTGGAGTCGACTTTATCGTCCTTGCCGGTTTCCTTGCACGTGTGCCGGACTGTATCTTGCATGCTTATCCTAATAAAATTATAAATATTCATCCTTCCTTATTGCCTAAGTTTGGCGGTAAGGGGATGTATGGTGATCGGGTGCATGAAGCGGTAGTGGCTGCCGGTGAAGCAGAAACCGGTATTACCATACATTATTTAAATGAACATTTCGATGAAGGCGAAATTATAGTACAGTACAAATGTCCTGTTGTGGCGGAGGATACAGCAGGGGATATAGCAAAGAAAGTACATGCGCTGGAGTATGAGTATTATCCGAAGGTTATCGACAGTTTGTTGTCGGAAGTGCGCTGATAGCCTTTCGGAATACGATTTCTAAGAGAAGCGACATATTATTCCGAATGGTTCAGAATTGTGTATGCTTTTTTTTCTCTTCTTAGAGGGTAGTCCCCCCGTAACTTTTCAAATAATTCCGGATGTGTTTTGAGTGCATTACTATCTTGTCGGGGATCGTATATTTGCAAATAGGCATCTGACAAGGTTTCTGCTGTAATTTGCGGTTGGCTTGGGGCAGGAGGAATAATCTGATAGTCCGCCTGTATATTGAAATACCGGCATAGAGCATCCAGCGACATACGGGTTGCATTGGCTTTACCGTCTGCCGAATAACCGGCGATGTGCGGTGTACCGAGGAATACCTTCTTTAATAGGGTGAGGTTTATAGCCGGTTCATTTTCCCAAACATCGATGATAGCGTCTGAAATCAGTTTTGTTTCCAAAGCGTTCAGCAGTGCATCGGTTTCGATTACTTCTCCGCGTGAGGTGTTAATGATGACGGGTTTTTGCTTTAATGATTGGAAAAAGGCTGTGTCGGCCAGATGGTAGGTTCTGTATTTACCTTCTTTATATAAAGGTACGTGGAAAGTGAGTACGTTACATTCTTTTGCAAGTGTTTGCAGGGATGAAAAGTTCTGTTTCCCCTCTTTGTCTTCACGAGGAAGGTCGTTCAGTAAGACACGCATTCCCAATTCTTGTGCCACTTTTGCAACTTTACTACCTACATTCCCTACTCCGATGATGCCAATAGTAGCTTCCGATAAATTAATACCTTTCGATTCTTGCAGTAAAATTAAAGATGAATGTAGGTATTGGGCTACGGAAGCGGAATTGCAGCCGGGGGCATTCGTCCATGTAATACCGGCTTCACGGCAGTATTCCGTATCGATGTGGTCGAAGCCGATGGTTGCCGTAGCAATAAACTTTACTTTACTGCCCTCCAATAATCCTCGGTTGCAATGAGTGCGTGTGCGGATGATGAGTGCATCCGCATCTTTCACCAGAGAGGGGGTGAGGTCTTTTCCCGGCGCATAGACCACTTCATCGGCTATCTTTTCGATGGCTTCCTTTATAAAAGGTATTTTATTATCGACAATTACTTTCATAACGCTTTTGTTTATTGCAGGCAAAGTTAGAAATAATTCGCGAGAACAGATGTTCCTGATGTAATAATGCATACCTTTGATCAATTGTTTAAATCATAAATTTATATACTGATGAATGCGCTTGCTAATTTTTGCAGAAAGAGGCCTTTATATGCTTGCTGCCATCTTGAAAGGTTCCCGTGCCATAATGCAACGTTTACGATAATTGAGACTTTTGCCAAATTGCGTGAACTTTCCCGTACAATAAACAGCTTGCCAGATGCTTCTGAGGAATAACAGAAATCCTTGATTGGAGAAAAGCGGTGATTTGTTTTCTGATTTATTGGATAATAATCTTCAAGCGACGGATTCGGAAACAACTATCGAATTAAATCTTGCCGTATTGAAAGTAAAGCATACGGGTTAAGCGGAGAGCGGATAAGGAATAAATGCAGGGAACTGTTTGGCTGTATGCAAAATATTGTATAGTTTTGTCACTTGTGGGAATCTTATAGCTTGTTGAATAAAGACTAATTATATATCCAATGAAGTGTATTCATATCATTACTCCCGTAAAGGATTCTATTGAATTGACGCTGCAAACCGTGGAAGCCATTATGGCATCCGGTTTTCAAACGCCGTTTACTTATACCGTCTACAATGATTTCAGTACGGAAGAAAACACGGTTAGGTTGAAAGAGGCGTCTGAAAAACTAGGCTTTGAGTTGGTGAATCTTGCAGAAATTACGGATCATCCATCACCGAACTATTTGTTGGTTCTGCAAATGGCTCAACAACGTGCCATTGAAGCGGAGGCAGGTTTGATTATTGTCGAGTCGGATGTTTTGGTAAAGAAGAACACATTGCAAGCTTTATTTGACGGAGCGACGGAACGAATAGACTGTGGTATCGCCGCCGCCGTCACAGTAGATGAAAAAGGAGAAATCAATTACCCTTATCTTTTCGCGAAAGGTAAGGAGAATCAGGTTTTTCCCGAGAAGAAACATTGTAGTTTTTGTTGCTCTCTGCTGACTTTGAATTTTCTGAAAGCTTTCGATTTTCATCAATTAAATCCTGAAAAGAACTGGCATGATGTGACCATCTCGCATCAATCTTTGAAAGAAGGGTTTAAGAATTATCTGTTTACTACATTGCCGGTGTGGCATCGTCCTCATAGTAGCCGTCCGTGGAAACAATTGAAATATAAGAACCCGTTGAAATATTACTGGCTGAAATATACAAAAGGGCTGGATAAAATCTGATATGTTTATGGAAAAACCTTTGGTTTCAGTTATTATGCCCGTTTACAATGCGGAAGAGTATTTGGAAGAAGCAGTCAATTCTGCAATAGTCTCTAATTATTCTCCATTGGAACTGATATTGGTTGATGATGGTTCTACAGATGGATCTCATCATTTGGCGCAGCAATTGGCTGAAAAGACTGGTACGACTGTGATAAAGGTGTATAAGCAGGCCAATGCAGGTCCTTGCGTCGCTCGTAATTATGCGGTTTCTCTAGCGAAAGGAAAATATATTTTTCCGTTGGATGCCGATGATAAGGTAGGACCTGACTTTTTTGCAGAGGCAGTCGATGTAATGGAGGCTGATAATGATGTGAAAGTAGTATATGCTCATGCGGAATTTTTTGGAGAACGTACCGGTGAATGGAAGTTAGCTCCTTATTCCCGGGAGCTGTTGGCACGTAAGAATATGATCCCGATTTCTGCAATGTATCGTAGAAGCGACTGGGTACGTGTAGGCGGGTATTGTAAGGAAATCATTGCTCGTGAAGATTGGGAGTTTTGGATTTCAATATTGAAAAATGGTGGCAAAGTAATACGCTTGTCGCAGGTCGGATTGTTTTATCGCGTCCGTTCCGGTTCTAAACGTATTTCAGACCGTGCATTAAAGCGTCATGTGGTGGATACACTGAATAAGCGTCATCCTGATTTTTTTGCTCAAGAATTGGGTGGCCCGTTGCGCTATCAGCGTTCATGGTCGCGGGTGTTTAATACATTCTCCCGTATTATTCATCCTCGTCGAGTATTTGTTAATCCGGTATTTAAGGAATTGTATTCTTTTATGCAGGTATTGCCCGTGCTTTTTGAAAATGAGGGTACAACTATTTATAAAGGAAGGAATGAGTTAAAGTTGTTCAAACGAGAAGGTCGAGAGCTCATCGTAAAATCTTATCAATTACCCCATCTTATCAATCGAATCGCTTATAACTCATTTCGGGCTTCAAAAGCGCGCCGTTCTTATCGTTATGCTGAGATGTTGCGACAAATAGGAGTAGGTACGCCACAACCGGTAGGTTTTTATTCTACAGGTACATGGATGTTGTTTGGAAGCAGCTATTTTGTCAGTTTGAAGTCTGAATGTCCTTATACCTATCGTGATTTTGCGACACATACTTTTGAACACAAAGAAGAAATATTGCGTGCTATTGCTCGTACTACAGCAACGTTGCATGAACACGGTATTTTACATAAGGACTACTCTGCTGGTAATATTCTTTTCACAGATGAAGCGGATGACATTAAGGTTGAAATTATAGATTTGAATCGTATGCGTTTTGGTAAGGTGAATATGGAAGAAGGATGTAAGAATTTTGAGCGTTTGCCCGGTACGCATGAGATGTTTGTTGTCTTGGCTGATGAATATGCCAAAAGTCGTGGTTTCGATGCAAAAAAATGCTTGGAACTGATAGAAAAAGCGCATTAAGCAATAGGATGCATGGATATTGCTATTGCCTACACTTGCGGGAAAACGATGTAACTATTTTTGCGGGTTAGGAATTTTTCGTATCTTTGTACACTTTAAATCAATGTGTTAAAATACACTTTAGGTTATATAATCAAGCGCTTCTTCAAATGTTTATATAAATTCGGAAGTGTGCAAACAATATATTAATGAGTGATAGTCTTTTATATAAACTCCGTAGTGGTAAACCACTTAAGATATTCTTTTTTTTGAAAGGGTATTTATTGATGTGTATGCCGACTTGTTTCTTTAGATTATGTAGAAAGCGCTATTTGGCACAGGTAGAAACACGTTCTGATAGAGACTATATATATGAGCGTGTGAATTATTATAATAAAATGCAGCATTCGGTTGAATTGCCGAATAAGACCTTTCATGAATACAAGTTTGGATATTATATCTTTTTGGATAAGATACGGAATTTCCGCCCTTCCACTTTTCATAAGGTTTACTATTTCGATTTGCAGGATGTGCTTCGTTGGTTCAATCAGAAACTTCGTATAGGTTACATTCCTGGTGATGTTTATTTCACTCCGGAGTTTCCTGCCATTGTGAAAAGCAGGTTGCTGAAGAATGACAATGAATATTCAATCCTTCTTAAGCTGGATAAATTACGCCATTTTATGTTTGTAAAAGATCCAGTTCCTTTCTCTGAAAAATCCAATCAGGCTATTTTCCGTGGTAAGATACGCTCGAGTCGTGTCCGTGAAAAGTTTCTTCACATGTATTATGGCTCTGCAATCTGCGATTGCGGTGTAGTCGGTAAGAATGAGGGTTGTCCGGATGAGTGGATGACTGCCAAGAAAACAATTCGTGAGCATTTTGACTACAAGTTTATTATGGCTTTGGAAGGTAATGATGTGGCCTCCAATTTGAAGTGGGTGATGTCGTCCAACTCCATTGCCGTAATGACACGTCCCACTTGTGAAACATGGTTCATGGAAGGAAAACTTATTCCGGATTATCACTATATTGAAATTAAAGATGACCTTTCTGATTTGGAAGAAAAACTGACTTATTACATCAATCATCCTGCTGAGGCGGAACAGATTGTTCTGCACGCTCACGAGTATGTAGCTCAATTCTTTGATACTGAGCGTGAACGGTTGATTTCATTATTGGTGATGGATAAATATTTTAATTATACAGCCGATAGAAAAGCAAAATTATAAAATAGACAATTATGGATATAGTTTGTTGTACGGATAATAATTACATAAAGTATTGCTGTGTAATGTTAACTTCTTTATTGGAAAACAATAAAGAGGAGAATATAACAATCCATATTCTTGGTGATAATCTGACAAGCGATTCCCAAAACACGATAACAAGTATTGTAGAGGAAAAATACAACCAACATTTGTGTTTGTATGCTGTAGATAGAAAGTTGGTTGTTGACTTTCCCAATATGGGTTCTTATGTATCTTTGACAACTTATTATAAATTATTTATCACTTCTATTTTGCCTTCATCTCTGCACAAAGTCCTTTATTTAGATTGTGATCTTATTATAGTCCACTCTGTAAAATCTTTATGGGACTGTGACCTTACAGGAAAACCTTTGGCTGCGGTTAAAGATGCCCATAAAGGAATGGAAATACATTGCGCCCTTTTAGACATTGATTGCATACGGTATGGATACTTCAATGCCGGAGTGATGTTGCTTAATCTAGACTATTTAAGAGAGGTTGGTTTCGAGAAGAAAGCTGTGGACTATGTAACGGAAAATAGTAATCGTCTCACTTTTCATGAGCAAGATGTGTTTAACGGACTGTTTTATAAACAGGTAATACATCTTCCCTACAGATATAATTTGCATGATCGTTTGTATCGTCGTCAGCGCTATATTGATGCGGAAACCCTTCCGATAGTTAAAGAAGAGTTGAAGTCTCCTGTAATCATCCATTTCTCTTCCGGTAAAAAGCCTTGGACGAGCCGTTGTCTGCATCCTTGCCGATACTTGTATCTGCGTTATTTGGATATGACTATATGGAAGGGAGAACGCCCGGATATGTCTTGGAAAGAACGTTTGTGGAGATGGAACAGACACTTGGCCAGTTGCTTATATTTAGCTAACGGATATAGAAAACAATATTAAAAATAATTATATGGTACCCAAAATCATTCACTTATGCTGGTTCAGCAATGATCCTTTCCCGGTAGAAATAAAAATATGTTTGGAGAGCTGGAAACGTGTATTGCCGGATTATACGATTAGACGTTGGACCTATGAAGATGCTCGTGCTATCGGCTGCAGATATATAAATGAAGCTTTAGAAGAAAAGAAGTGGGCTTTTGCCGCCGATGTGGTACGCTTCTATTCCGTTTATAAAGAGGGTGGTATCTATATGGATAGTGATATGTTCGTGAAAAAGCGTTTTGACGAATTTATACCTGAACATGGTTTTGCCTCTTTCCACGAGCATATTAGTACTACGGTTAAGTTACAGGCTGCTTTTTTGATAGGAGAAAAGGGAAATAAGTTTTGCGAGGACGTTTTTAGTTACTACAAGCAGCGCTCTTTCTTCTTGCCGGACGGTACTTATGACTTGAAGATATCTCCGGATGTAATGGTGGAAATAGCACGTGAAAAAGGTTATAAGGCTGAAGACGTCGAGCAACATTTGGCTGATGATACGGTTATCTATCCGGGTTATTTTGTTACTCCTTGTAATACTCATACGATAAAGCACCCTGATGCTTTTGCCAGACATATGGTATATGGCAGTTGGAAAAAACATAAATTAGGACGGAAGTTTGAGAAACTGATGAAGCATATTGTTTTATTAGTTCGTTTTGCCCTTTTCAAACGCTGATTTCTGTTTCTGTATTTTTTGTAAAGAACCGATTTCAAAATGTAATGAATTAACTGCTAACCGAATGAAAGAATTCCTCCGACTTCTGCGGCGTTTTGTTCCGCCTTATAAGAAATATCTGATATGGGCATTATTCCTGAACTTGCTATCGGCAATTCTGAATATATTCTCTTTCGCTCTGATTATTCCTATTCTTCAGATACTTTTCAAAATGGATACCAAGACCTACGAATTTATCCCTTGGGATGCTGTGGGAGTGGGGTTGAAAGATATAGCGGTTAATAATTTCTATTATTACGTCACCGAGATGATAGCCTCGCAGGGCGGTTCATTAACATTGCTGATTTTGGGTGTCTTCCTGGCAGTAATGACTTTACTGAAAGCATTCTCTTATTTCGCCTCTTCGGCTGTGATGATTCCTCTTCGTACGGGTGTGGTGCGTGATATCCGTGCACAAGTATATAATAAGGTGTTACACTTGCCGTTGAGTTTTTTCTCCGAAGAACGGAAAGGCGATATTATTGCCCGCATGAGCGGTGACGTTACCGAGGTGGAGACATCTGTTACCAGTTCGCTGGATATGCTGATAAAGAACCCGATACTGATTATAGCCTATTTCGGCACCTTGATAGCTATCAGTTGGCAGCTGACGCTGTTTACATTGCTGGTTCTTCCGGGTATGGGCTGGATAATGGGTACGGTAGGTAAAAAGCTGAAACGACAGTCGCTGGATGCTCAGGCAAAATGGAGCGATACTATGTCGCAGCTGGAAGAAACCTTGGGCGGATTGCGTATCATCAAAGCTTTCATCGCCGAGAATAAGATGATGGAACGTTTTAATAAGTGCAGCAACGAATATCGCGATGCCATCAATCGGGTAGCTACCCGTCAGGCATTGGCGCATCCTATGAGCGAGTTCTTGGGAACATGCGTTATCGTTATCGTACTGTGGTTTGGCGGAACGTTGATTCTCAGTAATAGCGCTACAATCGATGCCCCTTCGTTCATCTATTACTTGGTGATACTGTACAGCGTTATCAATCCGTTGAAGGAATTCTCCAAAGCCGGATACAACATACCCAAAGGACTCGCCTCCATGGAACGTATCGACAAGATACTCTTTGCGGAGAATCCTATTAAAGAACCTGTCCGGCCGAAGCTGCTTTCCTCGTTGGATGATAAGGTGGAATTTAAGGACATCAGTTTCAGTTATGACGGTTCCCGCCAAGTATTGAAGCATATCGATCTGACAGTGCCCAAAGGCAAGACTATCGCATTGGTAGGACAATCCGGTTCAGGAAAATCCACGTTGGTTGATTTGTTGCCCCGTTATCACGATGTACAATCGGGCGAGATATTGATAGACGGTCTTAACATCAAAGATACGCGTATCTCCGATTTGCGCGGTCTGATAGGAAACGTCAATCAGGAAGCCATTCTCTTTAATGACACTTTCTTCAATAACATAGCTTTCGGTGTAGAGAATGCCACAATGGAACAAGTTATCGAAGCTGCCAAGATAGCGAATGCCCACGATTTTATTATGGATACCGAGAAAGGTTACGATACCAATATCGGTGACCGTGGCGGCAAACTTTCCGGTGGACAACGCCAACGTATCAGTATTGCCCGCGCCATCCTCAAGAATCCTCCTATACTGATTCTGGATGAGGCCACTTCCGCACTCGATACGGAGTCGGAACGCTTGGTGCAAGAGGCTTTGGAGCGATTGATGAAGACTCGTACCACGATTGCCATTGCGCATCGTCTTTCTACAATTAAGAATGCGGATGAAATCTGCGTACTCTATGAGGGAGAAATCGTAGAACGCGGCAAGCATGAGGAACTTCTCGCTAAAGACGGCTACTATAAAAAACTGAATGATATGCAGTCTTTGGGATAAAGGCGGAGCATGTATAACACGGGAGCTCTATAAGTAAATCCTGTTTTCCAACTGCAGGATGAAGTTTAGGCGTAACGACATGATACGCTGAATATTCGGGTATTCAGCCATGAGGATATAAACGTTCCGCCCTGTTATTTTCTTCCGAAGTCTGCGGGTATTTCACCCCATTGTTGGGTTTCCCATTTTAGGATAGGGGTGGAATAGGTGTTCTCACGCAGCCATTTCTCGGCGCGTTCTATCAGTTGGAAAAGTTGTTCGGTTTTGGGGTCGCGGGGTAATTTGGTCTTGCATTTCTTCTGTTTCACCCAGCTGATGGCATTAACGCTATCGCTGTAAATAGGCATATCGAAGCCTTTTTGTTTCAGCAAGGCCAGGCCGTGAACAATGGCAAGAAACTCTCCGATGTTATTGGTGCCGTACATGGGGCCGAAGTGAAAAACCTGCTGGCGGCTGGCAACGTGTACTCCCCGATATTCCATTGCTCCGGGATTTCCGCTGCATGCGGCATCTACGGCAAGACTGTTTTCGAGGACGGCGGCCGGGTAGAGGGCGTCTGTGTTTTGAGAAAGCTTGGGTCGCCTGCCGTCTGCGGATATATTGCGCTTGATGTAATCGTATGGTGAAGAGGCAAAGGCCTTTTCTGCTTCTTCGCGAGTCTCGAACGATTTGTATTTCGCCCCTTCGTAGCCTTTGGTTTGTAGTTGGCAGTCAGTCCAGGATGTATAAATACCCGGAGTGCCACCCGTCCATACAACGTAGAATTTTTCTTTCTTCATAACTTATGGCAAAGGTACAAATATATTTCACAAATTCGAACAATTGGTCTTTTTCATTTGTTCTTTTAAATTGAGGAGAGTTGAGGGGTTAAGGGGAAATATGGCTTGCCCCGCTTTGTAATTCACGAATTATGGATAAACTAATAATAAAATAAAAATATATGAAGAGAACATTTGCAGAAGCGTTGGAGCATCGACGCAGCTATTATTCCATTGGTAACGATTCTCCGGTTTTGGACGAGGAAGTGGTACATATTGTCCGTACGGCAGTAAAGAATGTGCCGTCGGCCTTTAATTCGCAGTCAACAAGAATCGTTCTGTTGCTGGGTGATGAGCATAAGAAATTATGGGATATTGTAAAGAACACGTTGAAACAGCGTATTTCGCCTGAAGCTTTCGTTAAGACGGAAGCCAAGATTGACGGTTGCTTTGCTGCCGGACATGGTACTGTGCTGTATTTTGAGGACACTGCAATTGTAAAGAAATTGCAGGACGCATTCCCCTCTTATAGCGAAAACTTCCCGACTTGGTCACAGCATACATCGGCCATGCATCAGTTTGCTATTTGGACGATGCTGGAAGACGCGGGTTTGGGAGCCTCATTGCAACATTATAATCCGCTGATCGATGATGAAGTACGTCGTACCTGGGATTTACCGGAAAGCTGGATGCTGATAGCCGAAATGCCTTTTGGTACGCCGACCGCCGAACCCGGAGAGAAGGAGTTTCAGGAGTTGAGTGAGCGGATTAAAATTTTCCGTTGATTGTGAGGTAGTCTCACTATGGAATTGCTTATCTTTGCCCGCAAACGGTAAGCAATTATGATACGTATCTTTTTGACCGGCTACATGGGAGCCGGTAAAACAACTTTAGGAAAGGCTTTTGCCCGCGAATTAAATGTACCCTTCATCGACTTGGACTGGTACATTGAAGAACGTTTTCACAAATCTATTCGTGAATTGTTCGTCGAGCGGGGAGAGGCCTCTTTTCGTGAATTGGAGCGAAATATGCTGCATGAGGTATCTGAGTTTGAAAATGTCATTATCTCGACCGGTGGCGGCACTCCCTGTTTCTTCGACAATATGGACTACATGAACGGACATGGGCAAACCGTATTCTTGGATGTGCATCCCGATATATTATTCAATCGTTTACGAGTGGCAACCCATCAGCGCCCTATCCTGCAAGGAAAGACGGACGAGGAGTTGCGCGCCTTTATTGTGGACGCATTGGATAAACGAGCTCCTTTTTATTTACAGGCTCGCTACCGTTTTGATGCCGGACGTTTGGAAAGCAGACGTCAGATAGCTGAGTCCGTACAGCAGTTACGTAATTTGTTGGACATTTAATCCCTTGTAAATGTGTGTTTTTCATCCGAAAAGGCAGGATGTTTCAGATTTATATGTATTTTTGTATCCCTTTTTATAAATAAACTACTAAAACAGCAGAGTAACAAGAAATGAGAAAATGGCGTATTGAAGATTCAGAAGAGCTGTACAACATTACCGGTTGGGGCACTTCGTACTTTGGTATCAATGACAAAGGTCATGTTGTAGTAACACCGCGTAAAGACGGAGTTGGCGTCGATTTAAAAGAATTGGTCGACGAATTGCAACTGCGTGACGTGACGGCTCCCATGCTGGTTCGCTTTCCCGACATCCTCGACAACCGGATTGAGAAGATTTCCTGTTGTTTCAGACAGGCGGCTGAGGAATATGGCTACAAGGCGGAGAATTTTATTATCTATCCTATTAAAGTGAATCAGATGCGCCCGGTGGTTGAGGAGATCATCAGCCACGGCAAGAAGTTCAATCTTGGACTGGAGGCTGGTTCCAAGCCCGAACTGCATGCAGTGATTGCTATCAATATGGACTCCGATTCGCTGATCATCTGTAACGGATATAAAGATGAAAGCTACATTGAACTTGCTTTGCTGGCGCAGAAGATGGGAAAACGCATCTTCCTCGTAGTAGAAAAACTGAACGAGCTGAAGTTGATAGCCAAAATGGCGAAGCAATTGAACGTGAAGCCTAATATCGGTATTCGTATTAAGTTGGCCTCATCGGGAAGTGGTAAATGGGAAGACTCCGGCGGTGATGCAAGCAAATTCGGACTGTCTTCCAGCGAATTACTTGAAGCGCTCGACTTTATGGCGGATAAGGGTATGCAGGATTGTCTGAAATTGATACATTTCCATATCGGAAGCCAAGTTACGAAGATTCGCCGCATTAAGACAGCCTTGCGTGAAGCGTCTCAGTTCTATGTGCAGTTGCACAGCATGGGATTCAAAGTCGAGTTTGTGGATATCGGCGGCGGTTTGGGTGTGGATTATGACGGAACGCGTTCTTCCAACAGTGAAGGTAGCGTGAATTATTCCATTCAGGAGTATGTGAACGACTCTATATCTACTTTGGTCGATGCCAGCGATAAGAACGGTATTCCTCATCCCAATATAATAACGGAGAGCGGACGAGCTTTGACGGCACATCATTCCGTACTCATTTTCGAGGTGCTGGAGACAACCAATCTTCCCGAATGGGACGATGAGGAAGAGGTAACCGAAAATGATCACGAACTGTTGCGGGAGCTTTACGGTATTTGGGATACATTGAACCAGAACAAGATGCTGGAAGCCTGGCATGATGCGCAACAGATACGCGAAGAGGCGCTCGACTTATTCAGTCATGGTATTGTAGACTTGCAGACCCGTGCCAAGATTGAACGGTTGTATTGGTCTATCATGCGTGAAGTAAACCAGATAGCCGGCGGTTTGAAGCATGCTCCCGATGAATTCCGCGGACTTCCCAAGTTGCTGGCGGATAAATACTTCTGTAATTTCTCACTTTTCCAGTCTTTGCCTGACTCTTGGGCGATAGACCAGATATTCCCCATCATGCCTATCCAGCGTTTGGACGAGAAACCTGACCGGACGGCTACGTTACAGGATATTACCTGCGATTCGGATGGCAAGATTGCCAACTTCATCTCTACCAAAAATGTTTCGCATTATTTGCCGGTGCACTCTTTGAAGAGCAAGGAACCCTATTATGTGGGTGTATTCCTTGTGGGTGCGTATCAGGAAATTCTCGGCGATATGCACAACTTGTTTGGTGATACGAATGCGGTACATGTATCTGTAAGCGACAAGGGCTATACGATAGAACAGGTCATTGACGGTGAGACAGTGGCGGAAGTTTTGGATTATGTGCAATACAGTCCGAAGAAGCTGGTACGTACTTTAGAAACATGGGTAACCCAATCTGTAAAGGAAGGGCGTATATCTTTGGAAGAAGGGAAGGAATTTTTGTCTAATTATCGTTCCGGTTTGTACGGATATACATATTTGGAATAATGAGAGAGAAACTGACAGTAATCAAAGTGGGTGGCAAAATTGTGGAAGAAGAAGCCACTCTCTGCAAGTTGTTGGATGATTTTGCCGCTATCGAAGGTTATAAAGTGTTGGTGCACGGCGGCGGACGTTCGGCAACGAAAATCGCGGCCCGGTTGGGTATTGAAAGCGAAATGGTAAACGGGCGCCGTATCACCGATGCCGAAACCTTGAAAGTGGTGACAATGGTATATGGTGGATTGGTAAACAAGAACATAGTTGCCGGTTTGCAGGCGCGCGGTGTCAATGCACTCGGTCTGACGGGTGCGGACATGGATGTAATCCGCTCCGTGAAACGTCCGGTAAAAGAGGTGGACTATGGTTTTGTAGGTGATGTAAGGCAAGTGAACGGCACTTTTCTGAGTGACCTTATTCATAAGGGAGTTGTGCCGGTAATGGCTCCGTTAACGCATGACGGTAAGGGGTGTATGCTGAACACGAATGCCGACACGATTGCCGGAGAAACGGCTAAGGCATTGTCCGGACAATTTGATGTGACGCTGGTGTATTGCTTTGAGAAGAAAGGTGTACTGCGTGACGAGAATGACGATGACAGTGTGATTCCCCAGATTACTCCGGAAGAGTTTAAGCGATATGTTGCCGAAGGAGTTATTCAAGGCGGTATGATTCCTAAGCTGGAGAATTCTTTTGAAGCTTTGGATGCCGGGGTCTCAGAAGTTGTAATTACCTTAGCTTCAGCCATAAACAGTGATAGCGGAACCCGTATCAAAAAATAATTCAAAAAAAGTGGTGGTAGGTTGTAACTTTCGGCTTACTGAACCGTCAATTAATTAGAGATGCAAGAAATCAGTTTTCGTGATGACATTCTCCCTCTGAAGGACAAGCTCTTTCGGTTGGCCCTAAGAATTACATTCAATCGGGCGGAAGCGGAAGATGTTGTGCAGGAAACGCTGATTAGGGTATGGAACAAGCGTGATGAGTGGACGCAGTTCGGTTCTGTCGAAGCCTATTGTCTGACAGTGGCAAGGAATTTGGCGATAGACCGTAGCGAAAGGAGAGATGCTCAAACGGTGGAACTTACGCCCGATATGGAAGAAACTTCCGATGCATCAAGCCCTTACGAAAGCTTGGTAAGTAAAGAACGGATGATTTTGATACACCGGCTGATGAATGAGCTTCCCGAAAAACAACGGCTGATTATGCAGTTGAGGGATGTTGAAGGTAAGAGTTACAAAGAAATTGCGGTTGTCTTGAGTTTGACAGAGGAACAAGTTAAAGTGAATCTTTTCAGGGCGCGGCAAAAAGTTAAACAACGGTTTATTGATATAGAAGGTTATGGACTTTAAATATATAGAACAACTTTTAGAACGCTATTGGCGGTGTGAGACTTCTCTTGAGGAAGAAGCGCAGTTGCGTGCTTTCTTTACAAAAGAGGAAATCCCCGAACATCTGCTGCGTTATAAAGATTTGTTTGTATATCAGCAATTCCAGCAAGAGGAACATTTAGGTGCGGATTTTGATGCACGGGTGCTTGCTGAGATTGAGGTTCCGGTTGTGAAAGCCAAGCGTATGACATTGACCGCACGCTTCATGCCGTTATTCAAAGCCGCAGCAGTAGTGGCAGTGGTACTTTCATTGGGTAATGTAATGCAACACTCGTTCTTTGCCGATGTAAAGGAAGTAGCCGCAGCCGATACTATCGGTAAACAGATTTCCGCTCCGTCGGTTGCTCTTTCGGGAGATATAACCGTGACGCACGAAAAACAGATTCTGGATAGTCTGCATCGTGTAAACAAGGGGAAGGAAGTCAAAGAATAGATGTTTTCATTTGCTTTTTAAAATAACATTTTCATTTGCTTTAAATATAATATAGTTAGTGTGCTTTTATTAAAACAAAAAACAGAGGCTGTGAAGTTTCAATTCTCTCAAAATTTTATAAAAACTAACTAAGATAGATGGGACGCCGCGTGATGCAGCGTCCCTTTTATGTATCCTTTGCAATGAATAACCAAATCAGAGTTTGTATAATCCTTTTTTGGGGAAGTCCAATTCCGGATTGCCTTTATAACCGATATCTCCGCTTCCGCTGGTACGCGCTTTCAAAAAGTCGGTGGCATGGCATTTGATGTCTCCCGAACCGGATACGCTTGCTGAGACACGTTTTGCCTGCAAGTCGGAAGCGAACAGGTCACCTGAGCCGGCTACACGATAACTGGCTTCTTGAGTTGTTCCTGTCAATATTGCCGTACCCGACCCCGCAACAGATGCTTCGGTGTCGGTAGCCGATACATTGTTGAGTTTCAAATCTCCCGAACCGGCTACAGATGTTTTGAGATTGATGCAAGTGATATTACTGCCTTGTATATCACCGGAGCCGGCGATGGATATGCTAAGCTCGTTAGCGCAAGCGATGTTGTTTGCATTGATGTCTCCCGAGCCTGCTACAGACATTTTCAGTTGATTTGTTTTCAAGCCGTTGGCTAATGTTACATTTCCCGACCCTGCAACGGAGATATTATTAAGTGTTTCGGAAGAGATGCGGATTTCCAGTTTATTATAAGATACATTAACGCCTTTCTTGAATTTGATATTCAGTGTATTGTTGACTACGTTAATGTCCAGAAGGTCTACGATATTGTCGGAAGTATATACTTCTACTGTGGGCTTTCCCGCCTTTTGTGTGTACGTAACGTCCGGACTGCCTGCTAAGTTCAGACCGGTGAAATTATCCACTTTGATATTCTTGGTTACATAGTTTTTGCTTGCTTTGATTGTCTTTCCACCAAACAGGCCGGAGCTGTACGTGTGATTGTGTGAGCAAGCTGTTACGCTTAATGTGAAAATACTGAATGCGATGATTGTTGCTAAAGTTTTCATACTCATTTATTTTAAGTTCTTTTGTTTGTTAGACGGAGTCTTTGCTCAAAAAGTTGCGAGGCTCATGATTTTTTTTGCCGGGAACGTCTTGTTATCGATTACTATTCAAATTCTATGCCATAATCATAAGTTTCTGTTTTTGAGGTTGTAACAATGATAGTGCAGTATGCGTTTTTGAACACATTGTTCGTTTTTGATAGAGAACCGCTTGCTTTTTCGAACGATTCTTCGTTCTTTTGTCCTTATTTCAAGGAGAAAAGAACAGATGATAACGGAACATGTTTTAGAGGATGAAGAGTTGGGACGCTTGTTGGTACGGGTGAATATCCGTGCCCGGCGTTTGACTTTTCGTACGCGTGAGGATGCTGTTCATGTGACTGTTCCACCGGGTACAACCATTAGGGAAGTAAAGAATGCCGTAGAACAGTTGCGTTCCCGACTGAGGGTTGCCCGACAGAGACAAAGCCGCCCGTTGATTGATTTGAACTACCGCATCGATACGGAGTTCTTTAAACTGAGTCTGGTTAGTGGAGAACGAGACCGTTTCCTTTCACGTTCGGAATTGGGAGAGATGCAGATTATCTGTCCGCCGAATGCAGACTTCTCAAATAAAGAGTTGCAGGCCTGGCTGCGTAAGGTGATAGAGGAAGCTTTGCGACGTAATGCCAAGATTATTCTTCCGCCCCGGCTTTATGCGCTTTCGCAGCAGCACAATCTTTCTTATAAAAGCGTGAAAATCAATTCCAGTAGCGGGCGTTGGGGAAGTTGCTCCGCCCGAGGAAACATCAATCTGTCCTATTTCCTTGTTCTGTTGCCCCGGCATTTGATTGATTACGTATTGTTGCATGAGTTGGCGCATACCCGTGAAATGAACCACGGCGAACGCTTTTGGGCATTGCTTAACGGTATGACGGACGGTAAGGCGCAACTTTTACGCAATGAACTGAGAAAGTATAAGACGGACTTCTAAAACGGGTGTTGTGCCGACGGATAGGCACTGTTTTGCCATTGAACAGGCACAACTGTGCCGTCAAACAGGCGCGGCTGTGCCAATAAGCTGGCACGGATGGTGCGGTTGCGGTTTTACTCTTCCTGTGCCAGTAGCTTCACTTCGTCGTCGTCTTTTTCAAAACGATAGTTACCGCCTTTTTCGCTCAGCTCAAACAGGGAGAGCTTGTCGGTTGTCTTGTCCACTATCATTAGGGCGCTTTGCTCGGCAAACCGTTTTATCTCGAAATTGAAAGGTTCTTTGTCGATACGTTGGTCTATCAGTACGCTGTCATTGAGCAGGATGGATATGGAATCACCGGTGAATCCTTTTACTAAAGTGACATTATAGGTCTCGGCAAAGTATCGTTCACCTTCCTTTTGGCGCTGCAAACGCATACTCATATAGACGAAAATGACAACAACGAATATTACGGCAAACGCAAGGATGCCGTTACCTATCATAAACTGTTTATTGGTATTCAGGTGATGTGCCATGGTGATTGAGTTTAAATAACCATGCAAATGTAGTGATTAATTTTGAATGGAGGATAAATTTCGGCAGGAGTGCTAAATATTCTTTTTTTCTCCTATTATTTTGTAGTCGAACAGATTATTTATATCTTTGCAACCGAAACGGATGAAAGGTGGAGGGGCGATTAAGCTCCTCTTTTTTGTTCCTAATGGTTAATCTATGATAGAAAAGAAAACAGTTTGTCAGATTGTAGACGAGTGGCTGAAGGATAAAGATTACTTCCTGGTGGAAGTCATAATCAGCCCTGATGACAAGATTGTGGTGGAGATAGACCACAAAGAAGGTGTTTGGATTGAGGATTGTGTAGAGCTGAGCCGCTACATAGAGTCCCGACTGAATCGTGAGGATGAGGATTACGAGCTGGAAGTCGGTTCTGCCGGCATCGGACAACCGTTTAAAGTGTTGCAGCAATACACCAACCACATCGGCAAAGATGTGGAAGTGCTGGCTAAAGACGGTCGCAAGTATTGCGGAACATTGAAAGATGCCGACGAGCGGCAATTTACCGTTACCGTTCGGAAAAAAGTGAAAGAGGAGGGAGCCAAGCGTCCTAAAATGGTGGATGAAGATATAACCTTTACATACGAAGAGATAAAATATACTAAATACTTAATTAGTTTTAAATAAGACTATGGCCAAGAAAGAAGAAACTATCAGCTTGATAGATACCTTTTCGGAATTTAAAGAACTGAAGAATATTGATAGAACCACTATGGTAAGCGTACTCGAAGAGTCGTTTCGCAGTGTGATTGCAAAGATGTTCGGTACCGATGAGAATTACGACGTAATTGTGAACCCGGACAAGGGTGACTTCGAAATATGGCGTAATCGTGAAGTTGTGGCAGATGAAGACCTTGAAAATCCGAACTTGCAGATTTCTTTGAGCGAAGCCCGGAAGATTGACGCTTCGTATGAAGTGGGAGAGGAAGTGACGGATGAAGTGAACTTTGCGAAGTTTGGCCGCCGTGCTATCCTGAACTTGCGCCAGACATTGGCTTCCAAAATTTTGGAACTGGAAAAAGACAGTATTTATAATAAATACATTGATAAGGTAGGTACTATTATCAATGCAGAAGTTTATCAGATTTGGAAAAAGGAGATGTTGCTGCTCGATGACGAAGGCAATGAATTGTTGTTGCCCAAGACCGAACAGATTCCGAGCGACTTCTATCGTAAGGGTGAGACTGCCCGTGCCGTGGTGGCCCGCGTTGACAACAAGAATAATAATCCGAAGATTATCTTGAGCCGTACGTCACCCGTTTTCCTGCAGCGCCTGTTTGAAATGGAGGTACCTGAAATCAATGACGGACTGATTACTATCAAGAAGATTGCCCGTATTCCCGGTGAGCGTGCCAAGATTGCCGTTGAGTCGTACGATGACCGTATTGACCCGGTGGGTGCTTGCGTCGGTGTAAAAGGCAGCCGTATCCATGGTATTGTCCGTGAGCTTCGCAACGAGAATATCGATGTTATCAACTATACATCGAATATTCAGTTGTTTATACAGCGTGCCCTTAGCCCTGCCAAGATATCTTCTATCCGTCTGAACGAAGAAGAACACAAGGCGGAAGTTTTCCTGAAACCGGAAGAGGTATCGCTGGCTATCGGTAAAGGTGGTTTGAATATCAAACTGGCCAGTATGTTGACTGAGTACACTATTGACGTATTCCGCGAATTGGATGAAGCGGTAGAGGATGAAGACATCTATTTGGATGAATTCCGCGATGAGATTGACGGTTGGGTAATCGATGCGATTAAGGCTATCGGTATTGATACCGCCAAGGCTGTGTTGAATGCTCCGCGCGAGATGTTGATTGAGAAGACGGATTTGGAAGAGGAAACGGTGGACGAAGTATTACGCATTTTGAAATCGGAGTTTGAAGAAGAGAATAATTAGTGTTTAGCGTTTAGTGCTTAGTGTTTAGCGACTAATCATTATCACTAATCACTGAAATCCGCTTCTTTCTCCATCATTCATTAAATTAAAGTATGACGATAAGGTTAAATAAAGTAACAAGAGATTTAAATGTAGGAATCACGACGGTAGTTGAGTTCTTGCAAAAGAAGGGATATGCCATTGAAGCAAATCCCAATACGAAGATTACCGACGAGCAGTATGATTTGCTCGTGAAAGAGTTTAGTACAGATAAGGATCTTAAATTGAAAACGGAGCGTTTCATTCAGGAACGTCAGAGTAAGGATCGCAACAAGGCATCAGTGTCTATTGACGGTTATGACAAGGAAACACAGGAAAAACCGAAAGCCGAAGAGGTGGTCAAGGCTGTGGTTCCCGAAGATGCACGTCCGAAGTTTAAGCCTGTCGGTAAAATTGATTTGGATAAGCTGAATCGCAAACATACTGTGGAAAAAGAGAAAGAAGCGGAACCGGAGAAGCCGGTGATTGAAGAAGTGAAGGCGGAAGAGCCTGTATCTGTTGTTGAGGCACCGAAACCGGAACCTGTTCCCGAACCTCAGCCCGAGCCGATACCTGCTCCGGTGGTAGAATCTGCCCCTGTTGTGGAAGAACCGGTGTCTGTTGCTGTTGAGCCTGCACCGGCATCTGACGAAGAACCTGCTCCCGCCGCAACCGAAGAAGCGGTTTCGGAAGATAAAGAAGAAATATTCAAAATACATCAGCCTGAGTTTGTATCGAAGATTAACGTCATCGGACAAATAGACCTCGCCGCGCTGAACCAGTCTACACGCCCGAAGAAAAAATCGAAAGAGGAAAAACGTAAGGAGCGTGAAGAAAAAGAAAAGCAGCGTCAGGATCAGAAGAAGCTGATGAAAGAGGCTATTATCAAGGAAATCCGCCGCGATGATAATAAGACGAAGGACTTGAAAGACAGTACCGATGCCAATGGCAAGAAGAAACGTGTCCGTATCAATAAGGAAAAGGTGGATATCAACAATGCATCCAACTTCCAGCGTGGCGGAAACGATCGTCTGAAAGGTGGCAGTCAGCAAGGCGGTAATAATCAACAAGCCGGCAAGAACAAGAGCAAAGACCGTTTCAAGAAACCTGTAATCAAGCAGGAGGTAAGTGAAGAGGATGTAGCGAAACAGGTAAAGGAAACGTTGGCGCGTCTGACCTCTAAGGGTAAGAACAAGGGAGCGAAATACCGTAAGGAGAAACGCGACTTGGCATCCAACCGTATGCAGGAGCTGGAAGACCAGGAAATGGCGGAAAGCAAGGTACTGAAGCTGACTGAATTCGTGACTGCCAATGAGTTGGCAAGCATGATGGATGTTTCCGTAACACAGGTCATCGCTACTTGTATGAGCATCGGTATGATGGTTTCCATTAACCAACGTCTGGATGCCGAAACAATCAATCTGGTGGCAGAAGAATTCGGCTTCAAGACTGAATACGTAAGTGCGGAAGTAGCCCAGGCTATCGTTGAGGAAGAAGATGCCGAGGAAGATTTAGAGCATCGCGCTCCGATTGTAACGGTAATGGGTCACGTAGACCACGGTAAAACTTCGTTGCTCGACTATATCCGTAAGGCGAATGTTATTGCCGGTGAAGCCGGTGGTATTACACAGCACATCGGTGCTTATCACGTGACGTTGGAAGACGGACGTAAGATAACGTTCCTCGATACTCCGGGTCATGAGGCGTTTACCGCCATGCGTGCCCGCGGTGCCAAAGCGACGGATATTGCCATTATCATCGTAGCTGCCGATGACAACGTGATGCCGCAGACCAAAGAAGCCATCAACCATGCTATGGCTGCCGGTGTGCCTATCGTATTCGCCATCAACAAGATTGATAAGCCGACCGCTAATCCCGATAAGATTAAAGAAGAACTGGCTGCCATGAACTTCCTCGTTGAGGAATGGGGCGGTAAGTATCAGTCTCAAGATATTTCCGCCAAGAAAGGTCTTGGTGTAAGCGATTTGATGGAGAAAGTATTGCTGGAAGCTGAAATGCTGGATTTGAAGGCAAACCCGAACCGCCGTGCTACCGGTTCCATCATCGAGTCCTCATTGGATAAGGGTCGTGGCTATGTAGCTACGGTGCTGGTATCCAACGGTACTTTGAAGATGGGCGACATTGTGCTCGCAGGTACAAGCTACGGTAAGGTGAAAGCCATGTTCAACGAGCGTAACCAGCGTCTGAAAGAGGCGGGTCCTTCGGAGCCGGCTTTGATTTTGGGCTTGAACGGAGCGCCGGCCGCAGGTGATACATTCCATGTAATCGAGACCGAACAGGAAGCGCGTGAAATCGCCAACAAGCGTGAGCAGTTGCAGCGTGAACAAGGCTTGCGTACACAGAAGATGTTGACACTGGATGAAGTAGGCCGCCGTTTGGCATTGGGCGACTTCCACGAACTGAACATCATCGTGAAGGGTGACGTGGACGGCTCTGTTGAAGCGTTGAGCGACTCGTTGATTAAGCTGTCTACCGAACAGGTACAGGTGAACGTTATCCATAAGGGTGTCGGTGCTATCTCCGAATCGGATGTATCTCTGGCTGCCGCTTCGGATGCGATTATTGTAGGGTTCCAGGTTCGTCCTTCGGGTGCTGCCGCTAAACTGGCTGAACAGGAAGGTGTGGATATCCGCAAGTATTCTGTCATCTATGATGCCATTGAAGAGGTGAAGGCTGCCATGGAAGGTATGCTGGCGCCGACTTTGAAAGAACAGGTTACGGCGACTATCGAAGTTCGCGAAGTGTTCAACATTACCAAAGTGGGTCTCGTGGCAGGTGCTATGGTGAAGACTGGAAAGGTGAAACGCAGCGACAAGGCTCGTCTGATTCGCGACGGTATCGTTATCTTCACAGGCAACATCAATGCATTGAAGCGCTTCAAGGACGATGTGAAGGAAGTAGGTACCAACTTTGAATGCGGTATCAGTTTGACAAACTGCAACGATATCAAGGTGGGAGATATCATAGAGTCTTACGAAGAAGTGGAGGTAAAACAGACTTTGTAAGAAAACAGTAAATCTTTAGGCACGGATTACACGAATTTCACGGATTGGTTAAAAGAAAAACCGTGTTGATCTGTGTAATCCGTGCCTTTTTAATATCATATATGGCTGTTATAGACATCGTAATATTGGTAATTATCGGTGCGGGAGCGGTTATTGGCTTCATGAAGGGATTCGTGAAACAACTGGCCACTTTGCTGGGGCTGATTGTCGGTTTGCTGGCGGCAAAGGCTTTGTACGCTTCCGTGGCCGAAAAGGTGTTTTCTAAGGTTACCGATTCGATGACGGTGGCGCAAGTACTGGCATTCATCGCGATTTGGATAGCCGTGCCGCTGGTTTTTACACTGGTAGCCTCGCTGCTGACAAAGGCAATGGAAGCGGTTTCACTCGGCTGGCTGAACCGTTGGCTGGGTTCCGGACTGGGGGCGTTGAAGTCCCTTTTACTGGTAAGCCTGCTGGTCGGCGTCATTGAATTCATGGATGCGGACAATACGCTGCTCAGCCAAACAAAAAAGAAGGAATCGGTGTTATATTATCCTATGAAGTCGTTTGCCGGGATATTCTTTCCCGCGGCTAAGCATGTTACAGAACAATATATATTGAATGAATAATGCAACAAGAAGAACCCAATAAATATGTAAAGGAACTCACTCAGGAGAAGTACAAGTACGGTTTTACGACCGACGTACATACAGACATCATTGAGCGTGGCTTGAATGAGGATGTGGTGCGGTTGATTTCTGAGAAAAAGGAAGAACCCGAGTGGTTGCTGGAGTTCCGTCTGAAAGCGTATCGTCACTGGCTGACGCTGGAGATGCCTACATGGGCGCATCTCCGTATTCCCGAGATAGATTATCAGGCTATTTCATACTACGCCGATCCTACCAAGAAGAAGGACGGCCCTAAAAGCATGGACGAGGTAGACCCGGAGTTGGTCAAGACCTTTAATAAACTGGGCATTCCTTTGGAAGAACAAATGGCGCTGAGCGGTATGGCGGTGGATGCCGTAATGGACTCCGTGTCTGTAAAGACGACTTTCAAGGAGACGCTTATGGAAAAGGGAATTATTTTCTGTTCGTTCAGCGAGGCTGTACGCGAGCATCCCGATTTGGTGCAGAAGTATCTGGGCTCGGTCGTGGGGTATCGTGATAACTTCTTTGCGGCGCTGAATTCCGCGGTATTCTCCGACGGTTCTTTCGTCTATATACCGAAAGGGGTACGCTGCCCGATGGAGCTGTCCACTTACTTCCGTATCAATGCCCGCAATACCGGGCAGTTTGAAAGAACGTTGATTGTAGCCGATGATGATTCGTACGTTTCCTATTTGGAAGGATGTACGGCGCCGATGCGTGACGAAAACCAATTGCACGCCGCTATTGTGGAGATTGTGGTACACGACCGTGCCGAAGTGAAGTACAGTACCGTTCAAAACTGGTATCCGGGAGATGCCGAAGGCAAGGGCGGCGTCTATAACTTTGTAACGAAGCGCGGGCACTGCAAGGGCATAAACAGCAAATTGTCTTGGACACAGGTGGAAACCGGTTCGGCCATTACCTGGAAATATCCCTCTTGCATCCTTTCCGGTGACAACTCTACGGCGGAATTTTACAGTGTGGCGGTCACCAACAACTATCAACAGGCAGATACCGGTACAAAGATGATTCATCTTGGAAAGAATACCCGCAGTACTATTGTCAGCAAAGGTATTTCCGCCGGACGGAGCGAGAATTCTTATCGTGGGCTGGTGCGTGTAGCCCAAAAGGCGGACAATGCCCGCAACTATAGCCAGTGCGACTCCTTGCTGCTGGGCGATAAATGCGGTGCGCATACTTTCCCCTACATGGATATCCATAATGAGACGGCCATTGTAGAACACGAGGCAACCACCAGCAAGATTAGCGAAGACCAGATATTCTATTGCAATCAGCGCGGTATTTCTACGGAAGATGCCGTCGGGCTGATTGTAAACGGCTATGCAAAAGAAGTACTCAACAAGCTGCCTATGGAGTTTGCCGTGGAGGCTCAGAAATTGTTGGCTATTTCATTGGAAGGAAGCGTAGGATAAATGAGGAATTAAGAATGAAGAATGAAGAATTAAAATAAACAATGGAGAATTAAGGATGATGAAATAGACCACGCACTGTTATGCCGCATGGTTATTCTTCATTCTTAATTCTTCATTCTTAATTTAAAAGTATAATGTTAGAAATAAAAGACCTGCATGCCAGCATCAATGGCAAAGAAATATTGAAAGGTATCAACCTTACGATTCGTGACGGTGAGGTACACGCCCTGATGGGACAAAACGGAGCCGGGAAAAGCACCTTGAGTAATGTGCTGGTGGGACATCCTGCATACGAGGTTACACGCGGTACCGTAACTTTCAATGGTAAGGACCTTTTGGCTATGAGTCCCGAAGACCGTGCCCATGAAGGTATTTTCCTTTCATTCCAGATGCCGGTGGAGATACCGGGTGTTTCTATGGTGAATTTTATGCGTGCTGCCGTTAACGAACAACGCAAATACCGCCATTTACCCGCCTTGTCAGCCAGTGAATTCTTGAAGCTGATGCGCGAAAAGCGCGCCATTGTCGAGTTGGATAACAAACTTGCCAACCGTAGCGTAAACGAAGGCTTCAGCGGTGGTGAGAAGAAGCGTAACGAAATCTTCCAGATGGCTATGCTGGAACCAACTTTCGCCATTCTCGACGAAACGGATTCCGGTCTTGATGTAGACGCTCTGCGTATTGTGGCCGATGGCTTCAACAAGCTGAAGACTCCCCGGACCAGTGCGATGGTTATCACTCACTATCAACGTCTGTTGGACTACCTGAAACCGGATACCGTCCATGTATTGCTTGGCGGACGTATCGTAAAGACAGGTGGCCCCGAACTGGCGAAGGAGATTGAAGCACGCGGCTTCGATTGGATAAAGAAAGAAGCAAGTGAATTATAAATTATGAATTACGAATGATGAATCGCTCTGCAATGTAATAGCGCGGCGATTCATCACTCGTAATTCAAAACTCATAATTAGACAACATGAGTGTAGAGCAACAATATATAGACCTTTTCTCCCAAACGGAAGCGATGATATGCCGCCACAGCGCCGAGGTGCTGAATGCCCCGCGTGCGGCCGCGTTTGCCGATTTCGAGCGGCTTGGTTTTCCTACCCGTAAGACGGAGAAATACAAATATACCGATGTCAGCAAGTTCTTTGAACCCGACTACGGTCTGAACCTGAACCGTCTGGACATTCCTGTCAACCCCTATGAAGTATTCAAATGCGATGTGCCGAATATGAGCACTTCCCTTTACTTTGTTGTGAACGACGCTTTCTATGGCAAGGCTTTGCCCAAGTCGCATTTACCCGAAGGTGTTATTTTCGGCAGTTTGAAGGATATGGCGGAACAGCATCCGGAATTGGTGAAGAAATACTACGGCAAGCTGGCGGATACTTCCAAAGATGGAGTGACGGCATTTAATACCGCCTTTGCGCAAGACGGTGTATTGTTGTATGTTCCTAAGAATGTGGTAGTGGAAAAGCCTATCCAGTTAGTGAACATCCTGCGCGGCGATGTCAACTTTATGGTGAACCGTCGTGTGCTCATCATTTTGGAAGAAGGTGCGCAAGCCCGTCTTTTGGCCTGCGACCATGCAATGGACGGTGTAAACTTCCTTGCAACGCAAGTGGTAGAGGCGTTCATCGGTGAGAATGCCACTTTCGATTTCTATGAACTGGAAGAGACACACACCAGTACGGTACGTATCAGCAGTTTATACGTCAGACAAGAGGCCAACAGCAACGTTCTGCTGAATGGAATGACCTTGCATAACGGTACTACCCGTAATACGACCGAAGTGACGCTTGCCGGCGAGGGCGCCGAACTGAACCTTTGCGGTATGGCTATCGCGGACAAGAACCAGCATGTGGACAATAATACCACCATAGACCATGCAGTGCCCAACTGCACCAGCAATGAACTCTTTAAATATGTGCTCGACGACCAGTCCGTCGGTGCTTTTGCAGGCCTGGTGTTGGTACGTCCCGACGCGCAGCATACCAGTTCCCAACAAACGAACCGTAATCTTTGCGCCACCCGCGAAGCGCATATGTACACCCAGCCGCAACTGGAGATTTACGCCGATGATGTAAAGTGCAGTCATGGCGCTACGGTAGGCCAGCTTGATGAAAGCGCCCTGTTCTATATGCGGCAACGCGGTATCTCCATGCGTGAAGCCCGTTTACTGTTGATGTTTGCCTTCGTAAACGAAGTAATCGATACAATCCGTCTGGATGCCTTGAAAGACCGCCTGCATCTGCTGGTAGAGAAACGTTTCCGCGGTGAACTGAACAAGTGTCAGGGGTGCGCGATATGTAAATAATGAAGAATGATGAATGAAGAATGGGCTGCGCAGCATCAGCATCCCGCATGGCAATTCTTCATTCATCATTCATAATTTAAAAGATATGAACCTTCAAAAGATAAGAGCTGATTTTCCGATACTTTCCCGTGAGGTATATGGTAAGCCGTTGGTTTACTTTGATAACGGTGCGACTACGCAGAAGCCCCGTCAGGTGGTGGACGCCATTACGGACGAGTACTATTCGGTCAACGCCAATGTGCATCGTGGTGTGCATTTCCTTTCGCAGCAAGCTACGGAGCTGCACGAGGCGTCTCGTGAGACGGTGCGGAAGTTCATCAATGCCGGCAGTACGAATGAAATCATCTTTACCCGCGGTACGACGGAAAGTATCAATCTGTTTGTGTCCAGCTTCGGTGAAGAGTTTATGCAGGAGGGGGATGAGGTGATTCTCTCCGTTATGGAGCATCACAGCAATATCGTTCCCTGGCAGTTGCTGGCTGCCAAGAGGGGGATTGCCATTAAAGTCATTCCGATGAATGACAGAGGCGAACTTCTGTTGGATGAGTACAAACAGCTGTTTTCCGAGCGTACAAAGATTGTCAGCGTGGCGCATGTATCCAATGTGCTGGGTACGGTGAACCCTGTTGGGGAGATGATAGGCTATGCCCACGAGCAGGGCGTTCCCGTGCTTGTAGACGGTGCCCAGTCCATTCCGCATATGCCGGTGGATGTACGGGACTTGGATGCGGATTTCTACGTTTTTTCCGGTCATAAGGTGTACGGGCCTACCGGTGTGGGCGTGCTTTACGGTAAAGAAGAATGGCTCGACAAGATGCCCCCTTATCAGGGTGGCGGCGAAATGATACAACACGTATCGTTTGAACGGACTACTTTCAATGAACTCCCTTTCAAGTTCGAGGCGGGAACACCCGATTATATCGGTACGACCGGGCTTGCCAAGGCATTGGATTACGTTTCTGCCATCGGCATGGAGAAGATTGCCGCCCATGAACACGAACTGACCATGTATGCTATGTCCCGCCTGAAAGAGATTCCCGGTATGCGCATCTTCGGTGAGGCGCAAGAGAAAGGGAGCGTCATTTCTTTCCTCGTAGGCGATATCCACCATTTCGATATGGGTACCTTACTCGACCGTCTCGGCATTGCCGTACGTACGGGGCATCATTGCGCGCAGCCGCTGATGCAACGTCTCGGCATTGAAGGCACGGTACGCGCTTCGTTCGGCCTGTATAATACGAAAGAGGAGATAGATATATTGGCGGCAGGTATCGAGCGCGTCAGTAAAATGTTTTGATGCTTTGCAACTTTTTTGAGTTGCTCTGCGTCTGATATATCAAGAACTTAAAAATACGGAACTATGTTAGTAACAACAACTCCCACTATCGAGGGTGCACGTATCACCCGTTATTTTGGCATCGTCAGCGGTGAAACGATTATCGGTGCCAACGTCTTTCGTGATTTCTTTGCCAGTATCCGCGATGTGGTGGGCGGACGCAGCGGTTCGTACGAGGAAGTGCTCCGCGAGGCCAAAGACACGGCGCTTCGCGAGATGCAGGAACAAGCCCGTCTGTTGGGAGCTAACGCTGTGATTGGCGTTGACCTTGATTACGAAACGGTAGGCGGCAGCGGCAGTATGCTGATGGTAACTGCCTGCGGTACGGCTGTAACGATAGAATAAAGCGTTCTCTCCCTGGCATAAATTCGGTTAATCGTTTGCTTATTTCATTCCAAATCAATACTTTTAGGCTTTCGTTCAACCTTTTAATACGATTTATGCTATGGACCAATTGCTTTTCTGGCTGGTTCCAGCCGCTTCCGTTCTGGCACTTTGCTTTGCCTGGTATTTCCACCGTCAGATGATGAAAGAGAGTGAGGGAACTCCTCAAATGGTTAAGATTGCCGCTGCCGTGCGCAAAGGCGCCATGTCCTATCTCCGTCAGCAATATAAGATTGTGGGCTGGGTGTTCCTGGGGCTGGTGATTCTCTTCTCTATTATGGCTTACGGCTTCGGAGTGCAGAACTCGTGGGTTCCGATAGCTTTCCTTACAGGCGGATTCTTCTCCGGCCTTTCCGGATTTCTCGGAATGAAGACGGCTACGTATGCTTCGGCGCGTACGGCGAATGCCGCGCGCAACTCGTTGAACGCGGGCTTGCGTGTCGCTTTCCGCAGCGGCGCGGTAATGGGACTGGTTGTAGTGGGGCTCGGCCTGCTCGACATTTCTTTCTGGTATCTGCTGCTCAATGCAGTTATCCCGGTGGATGTGATGACACCCACCCATAAACTTTGCATCATCACCACCACGATGCTGACGTTCGGTATGGGAGCTTCCACACAAGCCCTGTTTGCACGCGTGGGCGGCGGTATCTATACAAAAGCCGCCGACGTAGGAGCCGACCTCGTGGGTAAAGTGGAAGCCGGTATCCCCGAAGACGACCCGCGCAATCCCGCAACCATCGCCGATAACGTAGGCGATAATGTAGGCGATGTGGCCGGTATGGGTGCCGACCTTTACGAGAGCTATTGCGGTTCCATCCTTGCTACGGCCGCCCTTGGAGCCGCCGCTTTTATCCATTCGGGAGATACGCTGATGCAGTTCAAAGCCGTTATCGCTCCGATGCTGATTGCGGCCGTAGGTATCATTCTCTCTATTATAGGTATCTTCGCTGTACGTACCAACGAGAACGCCAAGATGAAAGACTTGCTGAATTCCCTCGCTTTCGGTACGAACTTGAGTTCGGTACTGATAGTCGTTGCTACTTTCCTTATTCTTTGGTTGCTGAAGCTGGATAACTGGATGTGGATTTCCTGTTCGGTAGTGGTAGGTCTGGTGGTAGGCATCGTTATCGGGCGTTCTACGGAATATTATACTTCCCAATCCTATCGTCCCACCCAGAAGCTGAGTGAGAGCGGCAAGACGGGGCCGGCCACGGTCATTATCTCCGGCATCGGTTTGGGTATGCTTTCTACCGCTATTCCGGTAATTGCCGTGGTGGTGGGCATCATTGCCTCGTATCTTTTTGCTTCCGGATTCGACTTTGCCAATGTAGGCTTGGGACTTTACGGCATCGGTATCGCTGCCGTAGGTATGCTTTCCACTTTGGGCATTACGTTGGCTACGGACGCTTACGGGCCTATTGCCGACAATGCTGGCGGTAATGCGGAGATGTCCGGTCTGGGTGAGGAAGTGCGCAAGCGTACCGATGCGCTCGACTCTTTGGGGAATACGACAGCCGCCACGGGCAAAGGTTTCGCTATCGGTTCGGCTGCGTTGACGGGGCTTGCCCTGCTTGCATCCTACATCGAGGAAATCCGCATCGGGCTGACCCGTCTGGGCACCACCGACATCTTTGTGGGCGGTGAAGCGGTGTCCGTGCAGGACGCTACTTTCTTCGACTTCATGCATCATTACGATGTTACGCTGATGAATCCTAAAGTCCTCTCGGGTATGTTCCTCGGCAGTATGATGGCTTTCCTGTTCTGTGGATTGACGATGAATGCCGTAGGTCGTGCGGCCGCCCACATGGTAGATGAGGTGCGCCGTCAGTTCCGTGATATAAAAGGGATTCTGACCGGTGAGGCGGAACCCGACTATGAACGCTGTGTAGCCATCTCCACGAAAGGCGCGCAGCGCGAAATGGTAGTTCCCTCACTCATCGCAATTGTCGCTCCTATCATGACCGGACTTATCTTCGGTGTTCCCGGTGTGTTGGGACTGCTTATCGGCGGTCTTAGCAGCGGATTCGTACTTGCCATCTTTATGGCGAATGCCGGTGGCGCATGGGATAATGCCAAGAAGTATGTAGAAGAGGGCAACTTCGGCGGCAAAGGCAGTGAAGTGCATAAAGCCACGGTTGTAGGCGATACGGTAGGCGACCCCTTTAAAGATACTTCCGGTCCGAGCCTTAACATCCTTATCAAGCTGATGAGCATGGTAGCCATCGTTATGGCGGGGCTGACCGTGGCTTGGAGCTTGTTCTAAGCATACGCGATTCGTCTCGTAAGACGAAACTATTCATCCCGTGGGACGGATTTATTCATCTCACGGGATGATTTTTTTTGTCCCGTAAGACGAATACAGTTATCTCATGGGACGAATCTGTTGTAACGATGCCGTATTCTCACCTCAATGCAAGACTTCTATCTGCCATCACCTATATCGAACAGAACAAGGTGACCAGAAACGGTACGCTGAAGTCCACCACAAACCCGTGGAAGATGGAAACGACGACAAACTGCTGTCCGGCAGTACGGGTGATTATCGGCAGTGTGGTATCCATTGTCGTAGCGCCGCCGGCAGAGATAGGAGCCAGATTGCCGAACCAGCGCACCAGTAGCGGAGCTGCCAGCAAAGTCAGTATCTCGCGGCTGATATTGGCCAGCAGGGCGATAGTACCGAGTTCGGCTCCCTTGTATTCGGTGATGAAGATGCTGGAGAGCGAATAATATCCGAATCCCGAGCCTACCGCCAGACAGTCGGTTACGGAACGGTGGGTAAGGATAAGACTGACCGCCGCGGAACCTGCCAATGTACCCAGTATCGTCATGACAGGCAGAAAGACCAGTCGCGGATTAAGCGAACGGAAGTTCTTTAATGTCTGCGGGTCGTTGCCCACACTCAGTCCTACGCTGAACATCAATGCGCAAAGAGCATAGAAGCTGATTTCGCTGTCCATGACTACATCAACGGGTATCAGGTGGAAAACTCCGCAAAGCGTACCCAAAACGAAGAAACCGATTATAATAAGACTGCCTTTCATACTGTTCTTCCTTTCTTCTTATATAACGCTTTCCACAATGCCCAGGCAGCGACGACACTTCCCAAAGTACCGCCTAAGGTTAGTATGACAGCCTCGATTCCTATGGTATGCAGCCCTTTGATAATCTGCTCGTTTCCGCCTACCTCGATGCCGAGAATGAAAAGCAGCGCCCAGATTAACACTGTGATAACCGTATGAATCTTGTGTAGATTCCTTTTTCGTAAGAGATAGCCCAGCAGCATCCCGGTGAGCATCAGTCCGATAATTGTAAACATATCCGTTGTCGTTTTATTTGCCGGCAAAGATAAGCATATTATTTATTCTCTTTAAAAGTCCGGTTTACTTATGAAAAGATTTATCTTTGTATGCTCTAACGTAGTGATATATGCTGTTACCTTATTTGAACAAAGAACTGATAGAAGCCGGTTGCGATGAGGCCGGACGCGGCTGTCTTGCCGGCGCCGTATATGCCGCCGCCGTTATTCTGCCCAAAGACTTCGAGAACGATTTGCTGAACGACTCCAAGCAACTTACCGAGAAGCAACGCTACGCTTTGCGTGAGGTCATCGAGAAAGAAGCGCTGGCATGGGCGGTAGGTATTGTCTCCCCCAAGGAGATTGACAAGATAAATATCCTGAACGCTTCCTTCCTTGCCATGCATCGCGCTGTTGACCGGTTGCAGTTGCGCCCGCAGCATTTACTTATCGACGGTAACCGCTTCAGGAAATACGGGGATATTCCGCATACCACCGTTGTGAAAGGCGACGGTAAGTATCTTTCCATCGCGGCGGCATCCATTCTGGCCAAGACGTATCGTGATGATTATATGAACCGGCTGCACGAAGAGTTCCCTTACTACGATTGGAATCATAATAAGGGATATCCCACAAAGAAGCACCGTGCGGCTATCGCCGGACGGGGAACCACTCCTTATCATCGCATGACTTTTAATCTGCTGGGTGACGGACAGCTGGAACTGTTTTAGAACCACTTAATCTTTCTGAACCATATAAAGGTTACGGCCGACAATATTGCGGACAGCAGAATGATGAATATGAACGCATGCGGAAAACTTTCCAGATGTATATCCACATTCATGCCGTAGAAGCTGGCTATCAATGTGGGTATCATCAGTGTGATGGATAGGCTTGTCATGCGTTTCATGATAGCGTTCACGTTATTGGATATGATGGAGGCGAAGGCGTCCATCGTTCCCGTAAGGATGTCACTGTAAATGTTCACCGTGTTGTACGCTTGTTTCAGCTCTATCACGACGTCCTCCAGCAGTTCCAGGTCGAGGTAGTCGGTATCTTGGAAGATATTCTTCAACCGTCCTATCATAACTTCGTTTCCTCGGATGGAAGTGTTGAAGTATACGAGCGTCTTTTGCAGCTTCATCAACTGAAGAAGGTCTTCGTTACGGATACTCTTTTCCAGTTCCTTTTCGGCGGTGGCTACATCGTTATTGATTTGCTTCAGGTATTTCAGGAACCATACGGCAGAGGAGTATATGATTCGTAAAATCAGCGTCAGCTTATTGTTGACGACGATACCTTTGCGGCGGGTATGCTGTATGAAGTCCGGTATCAGTTCGGTGTGATGATAGCACACGGAAACGATGATGTCGTTGTTTGTGATGATACCGATGGGCACTGTGATAAACGGGATGCCGTGCTGGCTGCTCTGCATGGGAATACGCAGGATAGTCAGCAGCCAGTTGCCTTCCGTCTCCGTACGCGGGCGCTCGTCCGTATCGGCTATATCTTCAAGGAATGATTCGGGAACTTTCAGTTCTTGGGTAAGGAATTGGAAATCGCTGTCGTCCGGGCATTCCACGTTTACCCAGCAGTTAGGTTTCCATTCGGCCTTTTCTACGAAGCCGTTTTCGCTGTAGAGATACTTTCTCATTGTTTTGCCTCCTTTCTTTAGTCCGAACAGAGGCATTGCGACCAACGTCTCCGTTCGCTTTAATTGTAAACACTATTGCACGTTCGTGGGTTTGAATCGTCCATAATTTCAGTTGATTTTATTTAAAAGCTCTGCAAAAGTATGAAAATCAGGCCTGACTTTCTGCGTTTGCACGGCTTTTTTAGGATTTCTTGTTATTTACGGGGAGAGGCTCTTTGCGCAAATGTTATTTTTACTTTTTGAAGTGGCATAGTTTGGCCGCTATTTTGTACCTTTGCAACCGGAAAAAGGGAGCTGTGCCAAAGCCATAAGACGCTTACAGTTTCTTCTTTCAGGTGCGGATTACACGGATTTCACGGGTTTCTCATTCAGTCTATATATAGCGTAGCCTTTAATCTGCGGAATCCGTGTAATCCGTACCTGAAAGAAATCGGCAGGTATGTTTTATACGCCCTTTTCCTTCCGTAAAAAAGAGATTTGTACAATTAAAACAATACTAATTATGAGCAAGAAAGCCCTTTTAATGATTCTTGATGGCTGGGGTATCGGCGATCAAGGTAAAGATGATGTGATTTTCAATACGCCTACTCCCTACTGGGATAGCTTGTTGGCGGCTTATCCGCACTCTGAGTTGCAGGCAAGCGGTGAGAATGTCGGTCTGCCCGACGGACAGATGGGTAACTCGGAAGTAGGTCACCTCAATATCGGCGCAGGACGTATCGTATATCAGGACTTGGTAAAGATTAACCGTGCTTGTGCCGACGGCAGCATCCTGAAGAACAAGGAAATCGTTTCCGCTTTCTCTTACGCCAAGGAACATGGCAAGAACATCCACTTTATGGGATTGACCAGCAACGGCGGTGTGCACAGTTCTTTCGACCACCTGTTCAAACTCTGCGATATTTCAAAGGAATACGGTATCGAGAATACATTTATCCATTGCTTCATGGACGGTCGCGATACCGACCCGAAGAGCGGTAAGGGCTTCATCGAACAGTTGACGGCGCATTGCGAAAAGTCGGCCGGTAAGATTGCTTCCATCGTAGGCCGTTTCTACGCCATGGACCGTGACAAGCGTTGGGAACGTGTGAAAGTGGCTTACGACCTGCTTGTAAACGGTGAGGGAAAGGTTGCGTCGGATATGGTTCAGGCCATGCAGGAGTCTTACGATGAAGGTGTAACCGATGAATTCATCAAGCCGATTGTAAATGCCGGCTGCGACGGTACTATCAAGGAAGGTGACGTGGTTATCTTCTTCAACTATCGTAACGACCGTGCCAAGGAATTGACTGTCGTCCTGACTCAGCAGGATATGCCGGAACAGGGCATGCACACTATTCCCGGCTTGCAGTACTACTGTATGACTCCGTACGATGCTTCTTTCAAGGGCGTACATATCCTTTTCGATAAGGAAAACGTGCAGAATACATTGGGTGAATATTTGGCTGCCAACGGTAAAACTCAGCTCCATATCGCCGAAACGGAGAAGTATGCTCACGTAACATTCTTCTTCAACGGCGGTCGCGAAACTCCGTACGATGCGGAAGAACGTATTCTTGTTCCGTCTCCGAAGGTTGCTACGTATGACCTGAAACCGGAGATGAGCGCTTACGAAGTAAAGGATAAATTGGTTGAGGCTATCAATACCAAGAAGTTCGATTTCATCGTAGTGAATTATGCGAACGGCGATATGGTAGGCCACACTGGTATCTACGAAGCTATTGAGAAGGCGGTAAAAGCCATCGACGACTGTGTGAAAGATACGGTGGAAGCTGCCAAGGCCAACGATTACGAGGTAATCATCATCGCCGACCACGGTAACGCCGACCATGCCCTGAACGAGGACGGTACGCCAAATACGGCTCACTCTTTGAATCCCGTTCCGTTTGTTTATGTAACGGCAAACAAGGATGCTAAGGTGGAAAACGGTGTGTTGGCGGATGTTGCTCCTTCTATCCTGCATATTCTGGGTATGAAGCAACCGGCTGAGATGACGGGTAAGGACTTGATTAGAAATTGAGAATTGAGAATTAAAAAATGATAGCAAGGGATAATGTTATCCATGCTAAATCGTATGCGTTTGCTATTCGAATAGTAAACGCATACAAGTTTTTAGCAGATTCTCAGAAGGAATTTATATTGTCTAAACAGTTGTTACGAAGTGGTACAGCTATTGGCGCTTTGGTGGCTGAAGCTCATCATGCGCAGAGTAGTGCGGATTTTTTGAATAAGATGAATATTGCTTTAAAAGAAGCGAATGAAACGTCCTACTGGTTATCGCTGCTAAAAGATACTCATTATTTAGAGGATATTTCTTATGAGTCTATTTCTGTAGATTGTAACGAGTTGATAGCTCTTTTAGTGAGCATCGTGAAGTCTATGAAGCAATCTTTAAACAGATGAACATTTATTTTTTAATTCTCAATTTTTAATTTTCAATTTACTAATGTTACAGATAGATGATGTTGTCGTTTCTTTTGATGTACTGCGTGAGAAGTTCCTTTGCAATCTGGATGCTTGCAAAGGAGAATGTTGCATTGAGGGAGATGCCGGTGCTCCGGTGGAATTTGAGGAGATAGAGAAGCTGGAAGAGGTACTGCCTGTGATATGGGATGAGCTTTCTCCGGAAGCACGCGCTGTGATAGATGCGCAGGGTGTGGTGTACACGGATGAAGAGGGCGATTTGGTAACCTCTATCGTTAATAATAAGGATTGTGTATTTACTTGCTATGACGAGAAAGGCTGTTGTTATTGTGCCATAGAGAAAGCGTACCGAGAAGGTAAGACAGACTTTTATAAACCTGTTTCCTGTCATCTTTACCCTATCCGTATAGGCGATTACGGGCCTTATAAAGCGGTGAACTATCATCGTTGGGATGTTTGTAAGGCCGCTGTCTTATTGGGGCAGAAAGAGGATGTCCCGGTGTATAAGTTCTTAAAGGAACCTTTGATACGTAAATTCGGTGAAGATTGGTATGCCGAGCTGGAATTGGCGGCGGAAGAGATGAAGAAACAAGGAATGATATAAGAAAAGCTCCGGTCAACAGGTATTTCCTGTCCGTCCGGAGCTTCTTCGTTGTAAGATGTGAGGTTGGTAAATAAAAAATTGAGAATTGAGAATTAAGAATTGAAAAATGAATGATGATGACATACTATCATTTTTTAATTCTTAATTCTCAATTTTTAATTCCCTAATTATGCATCGATATTTGCATACGTTGCATTCTTTTCAATGAAATCGCGGCGCGGGCCTACATCTTCACCCATCAGCATGGAGAACGTGTAGTCGGCCTCGGCGGCATTTTCAAGATGCACTTGTTTCAGCATACGGTTTTCCGGATTCATGGTTGTTTCCCACAACTGTTCCGGGTTCATTTCACCCAAACCTTTGTAGCGTTGGGTGTGAACGGCATTCTCCGAACCGCCGCCGTAAGTATCGATAAACTTCTGGCGTTGTTGGTCTGTCCAGCAATACTCTTTTACCTTACCCTTGGTACAAAGATAGAGCGGGGGAGTGGCGATGTACAGATAACCTTGCTGTATCACCTGCGGGAAATAGCGGAAGAAGAGCGTCATAATCAGCGTGTCGATGTGAGAGCCATCGACGTCGGCATCGGTCATGATGATAACTTTCTTATAACGCAACTTGTCTATGTTGGCTTCCTTACTGTCTTCGCTGTCTACACCGAAGCGGATACCCAAAGCCTGAATGATATTGTTTACTTCATCGCTTTCGAATGCCTTGTGCCACATGGCTTTTTCTACGTTAAGAATCTTACCGCGCAGCGGCAGGATAGCCTGGAAAGCACGGTTACGTCCTTGTTTTGCAGAACCACCGGCAGAGTCACCCTCGACGAGGAACAGTTCGCATTCTTCCGGGTCCTTGCTGGAGCAGTCGGCCAGTTTGCCTGGCATACCGCCACCCGACATCGGCGACTTGCGTTGTACGGACTCGCGTGCCTTGCGTGCTGCCACACGTGCCTGTGCCGCCAATATCACCTTGTCTACAATCATTTTGGACTCTTTGGGATGCTCTTCCAGGTAATAGGAGAGCGCTTCGCCTACAGCCTGGTCTACGGCTCCCATAACCTCGTTGTTGCCGAGCTTCGTTTTGGTCTGTCCTTCAAACTGCGGTTCGGCCACCTTGATGGAGATAACCGCGGTCAGACCTTCGCGGAAGTCGTCACCGGAAATCTCTACCTTTGCCTTCTCCAGCATCTTGTTGTCCTCGGCGTATTTCTTCAAAGTACGGGTCAGCGCACGGCGGAAACCTGCCAAGTGAGTACCACCTTCAATGGTATTGATATTGTTTACATAAGAGTGGATATTCTCATTGTAGGAAGTGTTGTACATGATGGCCACTTCTACCGGCGTACCTTGTTTTTCGGTATTGATGTAGATAACATCGTTCACCAGATGTTCGCGGGAAGAATCTATATAGCGTACAAACTCCTTCAAACCTTCTACGGAATAGAAAATTTCTTGCTTGTAGCTTCCGTCTTCCTCTTTTACGCGGAGGTCGGTCAGCGTAATTTTGATACCGGCGTTCAGATAAGCCAGCTCACGCATACGGGTTGCCAGGATATCGTAATTGTACACGGTTTCGGTAAAGATTGTATCATCCGGCCAAAACTGTTGGCGTGTACCTGTGATATCGGTAGTGCCGACTTCCTTTACCGAGTATAGCGGGTGGCCGCATTCGTATTCTTGCTGGTAGATTTTTCCGTTGCGGAAAACCTGGGTAGTCATGTGCGTGGACAGTGCGTTCACACAAGATACGCCGACACCGTGCAGACCGCCGGAAACCTTATAAGAGCCCTTGTCGAATTTACCACCGGCATGCAACACGGTCATAACAACTTCGAGAGCTGATTTCTGTTCTTTTTCGTGAAAGTCTACCGGAATACCACGTCCGTTATCTTGTACGGTGATGGAGTTGTCCTCGTTGATGGTAACCTCGATGTGGTCGCAATAACCGGCGAGCGCTTCGTCGATGGAGTTGTCTACAACTTCGTAAACCAAGTGATGGAGTCCCTTGATACTAATGTCGCCGATATACATGGCAGGACGCTTACGTACGGCCTCTAAACCTTCCAAAACCTGGATGTTACTGGCCGAGTAATTACTTTCGCCGTTTATCTTTTCTTCTTCAGTCATAATCTAATTTCTCTTATTGTAATAACAAAGCAAAAATAGTGAAAATCCTTGATATATCATGCCAACGCCTTGATAAATTTGGGCTGTTTACAGCTTTTTAGCACCGTGAGAATTTGTTTCGGAACTATTGTCCGGGGATGATGCGAATGCAGAAAAGGCCGGACTAAAAAGTCCGGCCTCTCATATCTTTTGTGTAACTTATCAGCTTAACCGAGTTTGTTGATGTAAACCGCCAACTTTGACTTCAAGTTGTTAGCTTTGTTCTTGTGGATTACGTTAGTCTTAGCCAACTTATCCAACATCTTTGTGATACCAGGATACATAGCTGTTGCTTCAGCTTTATCTGTAGTAGCACGAAGCTTACGAACAGCGTTTCTCATGGTTTTACCATAGTATCTGTTGTGAAGTCTTCTTGTCTCTTCTTGTCTGATTCTTTTCAGTGATGATTTGTGATTTGCCATCTCGACTAATCTTTTTTAATTCGTTTATTCTTTTAATTGTAGCCCGTGGGGGAATCGAACCCCCCTTTCAAGAATGAAAATCTTGCGTCCTAACCGATAGACGAACGGGCCATCCTTGGTGAGCGTTTCCGCTCTTGCATCCGACTTTCCTTTCGTTTGCGGTTGCAAAGGTAGAAACTATTTTTGAATTGGCAAACATTTCCGATAAAAATTTTGCGGTATTTCTTCTGAGTTTCTTTTTAAATACGGTTTTATCCGCTGATAATCAGGGGTGTATTGGTGTTTCAATTTTTCTGTCTTTGCTTCGTTTTTTTTATTCTCCTTCTTTAAATTCCGTAGTTTCGCGCTTTTTTTGTAGCTTTGTTAGCCGGATTGAAACTTGATAAAGGACGGAAATGTTACAGAAAACGCAAGGAATCGTATTACATTCTTTGAAGTATAAGGATACTTCTATTATTGTAGACATCTATACCGAGGTGTCCGGACGGGCTTCTTTCCTGGTTCCGGTGTCTCGTTCGCGTAAGGCTGCGGTGAAGTCGGTACTGTTCCAGCCTCTGTCTTTGGTGGAGTTGGAGGCGGACTTCCGGCCGAATACCACTATATATAAGGTGAAAGAGGCCAAGTCTCTCTATCCTTTTACTTCGATTCCTTACGATCCTTATAAGTCTGCCATCGCTCTGTTTTTGTCCGAGTTCTTATATCGTGCGTTGCGCGAGGAAGCGGAAAACCGTCCTTTATTCGCTTATTTGCAGCATTCCATTGTCTGGCTGGATGAATGCGGCAGCGGTTTTGCCAACTTTCATCTGGTCTTTTTGATGCGGCTGTCGCGCTTCCTCGGGTTGTATCCGAATCTGGAAGATTATCACAGCGGTGACTATTTCGATTTGCAGAACGCTTGCTTTACTCCGTTACGCCCGCAGTTGCATTCCGATTACATAGGGCAGGAAGAGGCGTCACGCCTGACGGGGCTGATGCGCATGAATTATGAAACCATGCATCTCTTTGCCATGAGCCGCACGGAACGTGCCCGTTGTCTGGCGATAATGAATGAATATTACCGTTTGCATCTGCCTGATTTTCCCGTACTCAAGTCTTTGGAAGTCCTGAAAGAGTTGTTTGATTAAGTTCCGCCCCGGGGATAATCCCGTTTCACTGTATCCGGTTTTGGGTTTCAAAGGGGGAAACAAAGGGTTCCAACCGTTGAAACAGTTTGTTTCGCGGTATGGAACAGTTTGTTTCACTACGCAGAACATTTCGTTTCCGCCTATTGAAACTTTTTGTTTTTATAGGCTGAAACATTTTGTTTTTATGCGTTTGAACACTTTGTGCCGTGGTATATGAGGATTTGTGACCAGGACGGGCGATGAATAATGCAGCAATAAAAAGCCGTATCCCAAGCTATCCTCTCCAAAAAGGGAGACGCTTGAGATACGGCTCTATGCGTAGCGGGATTGGGAAAATCCTTATCCCAGCAATTCTTTTACTTTGGCTGAAATGGCACGTCCTTCGGCAAGTCCGGCAAGTTTCTTGCTGGCCACACCCATTACCTTACCCATATCTTTGCCGCCGGTAGCGCCTACTTCGGCGATGATTGCCTTCAGAGCGGCTTCCAATTCTTCGGGAGACATTTGTTTGGGCAGATATGCTTCCATTACCTTTACTTGCGCCAATTCTGCGTCGGCAAGGTCCTGACGTCCCTGTTGCACATAAATTTCGGCGGCATCTTTGCCCTGCTTTGTCAGTTTCTGAATGATTTTCAGGGCGTCGGCGTCGGTCAGGGCATCATTGGCTCCCGGAGCGGTCTTTGCTTCAAGGAATACTTTCTTTACGTTTCTCAGTGTTTCCAGGGCTACTTTGTCTTTAGCCTTCATTGCGTTTTTAATGTCTTCGCTGACTCTTTCAAATAAATCCATCTTATTCTTTACTGTTTTACTGTTTACAATTTGTTGTTTACGGCTGAAGTTTAGAACGGCAGACGGTTTAGAAGGTGATTACGCTGTTGCCGCCGTTCTCCGCTTCCTGCGCTTCTTCGGTGGCGAGTATTCCGGCTTCTTCCGCCTTGACTTTGATTGCGGCCAGGGTGCTCTTGTCGCGCAGGTAAGTGGGGGAGTTCTCCACCATACTGATGATGTCGGCATTGTCCAGGTCTTCGGGGTTGAAGATATAGATATGCCGGCGGCGCAGGCGCTGATACTTGGTATTGGCGTCCTTTCCGTAGTATGTTTCGCGGCGGGAGCGTCTTTGCTCTTCCTCTTCTTCCAGTTCGGCGAGGCGTTTCTGCTCTTCTGCGGTACGCTGGGTGATGCGGTCGTCCATTTCCTTCATGTGAATGTCTTGGATGCCGAAGCCGGTGGCAAGCAAGGTAATCTTGACGCTTTGTTCCAGCTTGTCGTCGATAGCCATACCGAATTTGGTTTCGAAGTCGCGGCTGAAACGGTTCATGAACTCTTTTACCTCATCCATTTCGCTCATCATCAGTTTGTGCTGGGAGCTGTAAGAGATATTGAGCAATACTTTCTTGGAGTTGAAGATGTCGTTGTTGTTCAGCAGCGGAGAGTGCTGGGCGTTCTGGATAGCCATGCTTACGCGGTTGTCTCCTTCGCCGTATCCTGTACTCATGATGGCTACGCCGCCGTCTTTCAGTACGGTTTTCACATCGTTGAAGTCGAGGTTGACCTTGCCGTGCAGGGTGATGATTTCGGCAATACTCTTGGCGGCGACCGAAAGGGTGTTGTCGGCTTTGTCGAAAGCGTCGTCTACGGAGAGTTCGCTATATATTTCGCTCAGTTTCTCGTTGTTGATAACCAGCAGGGCATCCACATGCTTGCTGATTTCTTCCACGCCGTCCAGTGCTTGGTCTATCTTCTTGTCGCCCTCCCAACGGAACGGGATGGTGACGATACCGATAGTCAGGATGTCCATTTCTTTGGCGGTCTGTGCAATGATGGGCGCTGCACCCGTACCTGTACCACCACCCATTCCGGCGGTGATGAAGACCATTTTCGTGCCGTCGTTCAGCATGGCCTTGATGTCTTCGATACTTTCTTCGGCTGCCTTACGGGCACGGGCGGGACGGTTTCCGGCTCCCAGACCTTCTTTGCCGAGTTGCAACTTCACAGGAACGGGCGAGTCTTTCAACGCCTGGTTGTCTGTGTTGCACAGCACGAACGTTACATCATGTATGCCTTCCCGGTACATGTGGTTTACGGCATTACCGCCACCGCCACCCACACCGATAACTTTGATGATTTTCGGTGAATCGGTCGGAAAATCGAATTGTGCTATATCATCCATGATTATAGAGTTTTTAATTATTTCATATCGTCGTCTGAGAAAATCTCGTTGGAGAGCTTATTGAAGGTCTTTTCAAACCAGCTGGGACCTTTCTTCTTCTCTTTTTCTTTCTTCTCCCGTTCTTTACGCTCCTTCTCTCTGCGCTCCTTTTCCTCTTTCTCGCGTTGAGCTTTGGCGGCACGGGCTGCGGCTTCCTGTTCCTTCAGGGCTTCGTCGTTGCCGAACATGTCAACGGGTTTGGGCGTGGGATTGCCGGCCGGTTGCGCAGGTTTTACCTCTTGCAGGCAGCAGTTTTCATTGCCTGCGGCAAGAAGGCCGAGCAACGTGTTCTGCATGCCGTCTTTGGCCAGCACGTCACTGAAACCGTGAATGGTGTTATGCACGAAGCGCATCGTCTTTATTTTCTCTATCTTGCTTTGCTTGCGGAACGCTTCTTCAATATTCTTCAGGTTGGCGCCGCCGCCGGTGAATACCACCCCGGAGAACAGTTTGTCTTCATAACCGGAGAGCTGTAACTGGTTCCATACGTTGGCAAGGATTTCTTCGGCACGGGCTTCGATGATGTTGTTCAGCGTAGTCAGTTCGATGGCGCGTCCGTCGTCCGTCGTACATACGGCGGGAGTTTCGCTCTCCTCCTCTTCTTCGTAAAGGGCGTTACCGTATTGCAACTTCAGCTTTTCGGCATCCTGCTCTTCCATTTGCAGCGAGGTGATGTCACGGGTGATGGTGTTTCCGCCCAATGGCAATACACTCAGGTAGCGGAGAATATTGTTCTTGTAGACTGAAATGGTAGTCGTATCGGCGCCGAAGTCCACCAATGCACAGCCCGAACGCATCTCGTTTTCCGTTAAAACGGCGTTTGCCAAGGCTATCGGAGCGATGAGAAGGTCGGCTATCTCTACCTTTGCCTGCTCGAAGCTGTGTTCCAGATTCTTCTTGAGTGAGGCGCGGGCTACGATGTTGAGGAATTGTCCTGTGATGTGTTGCCCCGCCACTCCTACCGGGTCGGCTTGAAGGTTGTTGTCTATCTTATACTCTTGAGGGGCTACATCCAGTACGCTCATGTCTGCCAACGGCACTTCAAGGTTCTCGTCACAGATGGAGTCTACCAGCTCTTGCGAGATGATGCCCTCTTCTTCCAGTGTACGACTCACCGCATTCTTTACTGTGCGCAATGACTGTCCGCCGATGCCTACGTATACTTTGGCAATGGAGTTGTTAAGCTGGCTTTCCAGCTTGTTGGTGATGGAAGTCAATGCCTGCGCTGTCTTATCGATATTATAGATGACACCCTTGTGAATGAACGAGGATGCATCTTCACGTGCGTAAGCCAACACCTGAATGCTTCCGTCACTGTTCTTCTTTCCTGCGATACCGGAAATCTTGGAAGAACTCAACTCAATAGCGGCGATGAAATCTGTTGTTGCCATAACTATCTTATTTACTATTTTACTATTTACTGTCTATTGTTTGCTGCGCGGAAACTATTCTCTTTTCGTGCAGATAATCTGGTTACCGAACTCAACACTGATACGGGAATATTTGTTCCAGCCTACCTTGTTTAAGCCTTTCTCGTAGAATGTCTTTACCCGTTTCAGTTTCCGTTCGAAGTCGTCAAGCCTGCCGAGGTAGATGATGTGGTCGCCTACACGCGGTACTAACTCTATGTTCCTGCCGGGTAATACATGAATCTGCTCGATTTGTGCGTCCCAGAACGAATTCTTTTGCAAAAATACACCAAACTTATATAAATCCCTCATGGCAAACGACTTTTCTACGTTTCCGGTCACAATGGCGAGGTGGGCGACGCACTTTGCATCGGGCGGCATCACGGTGCCTTTGTTGTCCAGATAGTAGTTTTCGCCGTTGGCGCTCATTATCCGCAGGATAGGGATGCGCTGGGTTACTTCGATACAGAGTTTGCCGCTTGGCGTCTTGTAACATTCCACTTCGTCGATGAGCGGATGTTTGGAGAGTACCTGCTCTAAAGTCTTGGTGCGTATACGGTCTAAGTTCTTGCCTATGGGGCTGATGCCTTTCTTCTCCAGCATGGCGGCCACTTCCTTTTTCGTGATGAAACCGGCATATACCGTATCCTTGATGACCAACTCTACATCGCGGCACACCCGACCCGCCGGCTTTCGGTTGAAAGCGGTAATGGCTACCACCAGATAGGCGAGGATAAGCAGCAGGACGATAGAAAGTAAAATCCGTTTAATCATAGGCTTATTTACTGTTTGACGATTTACGATTCACTGTTTGCCCGCTGTTCGAGCAACTGGGTTATGGAAGGCACATAGTTATCCAGGTCACCGGCGCCCAACACTATCAGCACTTCGATAGGTTTCTTTGCAAGCAAGGCCGGAATATCTTCTTTCTTGCAAATACACTTTTCGATACCCGGACGCAGGTTGTCATAAATGAGCCGGCTGCTGACACCGGGAATGGGTTGTTCGCGGGCGGGGTAGATTTCCGTCAGAATCACCTCGTCCAATAGAAAGACTGTCTGCAAAGTCCTTGTAGAAGTCTTTGGTGCGGGTATAGAGGTGCGGTTGGAAGATGGCGGTTATCTTCTTGTCCTTGTAAAGCTCGCGGATGGACTTTACGCTTTGCGCGATTTCGGCAGGATGATGAGCGTAGTCGCTGAGGAATACGAGCTTGTCCGTCTTAATCTTGAAGTCGAAGCGGCGGTCTACTCCGCGGAAACTTGCCATTCCTTGTTTGATTTCCTCGTCGGTAACTCCGTTCAGGTGGGCGAGCGCCATGGCGGCTACGCCGTTTTCTATATTGATGCCGATGGGTACGCCAAGCCGGATGTCGTTGATACGGGTGTCCGGAGCAACGAAGTCTATGAAGATTTCACCATTGCCGATGCGGATATTCTCTGCATGGAAGTCTCCTTCGTCGCGGGAATAGGTATATATCTTTACTCCCGGTTGCACGTCCGGTTGCAGGGCAAGGCCTTTACGGATAATCAATGCGCCTCCCGGTTGGATAAGGGTGGTGTAGTGACGGAAACTTTCAAGATAGGCTTCGCATGTACCGTATATATCCAAATGGTCGGGGTCTGTGGCGGTGATGACGCTCATATAAGGAGAGAGCCGGTGAAAGGAACGGTCGAATTCGTCCGCTTCAATCACGGTGTACGGGCTGGTCTGCGACAGGAGCAGGTTTGTTCCGTAGTTTTTGGAAATGCCGCCGAGGAAAGCGGTACAGCCTATATGCGACTGGTGAAACAAGTGTGCGGCCATTGTACTCGTGGTAGTCTTTCCATGAGTGCCGGCAACGCAAAGTCCCTTGCTGCTGCGGGTGATGGTGCCCAGCACTTGGGAGCGTTTGTGTATCTCAAAACCGTTTTCATGAAAGTACGCCAGCTCGGCATGCTCTTGGGGGATGGCAGGGGTGTACACAACCAATGTGTTTCCTTTGTCCTTGCAATTCTCCGGAATAAGGGTGACGTCTTCCTCGTAATGTATCTGTGCGCCTTCTGCAATCAGGTGCTCGGTCAGCGCGCTCGGCGTGCGGTCATACCCTGCTACGAATTTGCCTTTGGAAAGAAAATAGCGTATCAGCGCGCTCATGCCAATGCCGCCGGCGCCGATGAAATAAACGGATTTTATGGTTTCTATATTCATGTACTTGTCATTTAATAAGTTTCAGCACTTCTTTGGCAATGATTGTTGCCGAGTCGGGTAATGCCAGTTTGGCGATGTTGTTGCTCAATTCTTTCAGCTTATCGCTGTCTTTTACGGTTGCCAATGCCACGGGCAGAAGTTTCTCCTGGGCTTCCACGTCCTTCACATAGATAGCGGCGTCTTTATCGACGAGCGCCAGCGCATTCTTGGTCTGGTGGTCTTCCGCCACATTGGGCGACGGAACAAGGATTACAGGCTTGTGCAGCAGGCAGAATTCTGAAATGGAACCTGCACCGGCACGGGAGATTACCAAGTCGGCCGCCGCATAGGCATTCGCCATGTCTTTGATGAAATCTGTTACATACAGATTGGGAATGGCGTTGATATGCGGATGGTGTACGGCTTCACCGACTGCTGTGGTGATGGCGTCTCTTACCTGGTCGATGTATATTTTACCGGTTTGCCAGATGAACTGTATATCGGGATTCTGCCGGATGATGTCAAGACCCGCGGTTAAAGTCCGGTTAATGGTTCGCGCACCGAGGCTGCCGCCCAATATCAGGATAGTCTTTTTGGACGGGTCTAAACTGAAATAGCGTACGGCTTCTTCGCGCGAAACGGAATGTCCGAACAGATTCTGACGGACAGGGTTGCCGGTCATGATGATTTTCTCTGCGGGGAAGAACTTCTCCATGCCTTCGTAGGCAACGCATATCTTACAGGCTTTCTTGGCAAGCAGCTTGTTGGTGACGCCTGCATACGAGTTTTGCTCCTGTATCAGAGTCGGTACTCCCATCATTCCCGCCGTTTTCAGGGTCGGGCCGCTGGCATAGCCGCCTACGCCTACCACCACCTGCGGACGGAATTGCTTGATGATTCTGCGCGCTTTCCATTGGCTGCGCGCCAGTTTCATCAATACGGCAAAGTTCTTCCACAAGTGTTTGCGGTCGAAACCCGCTACGGGCAGACCGATAATCTTGTAACCGGCATCGGGTACACGCTGCATCTCCATACGCCCTTCTGCGCCTACAAACAGGATTTCCGCATCGGGACGCAACTCCTTAATCGCGTTGGCGATGGATACAGCCGGGAAAATGTGTCCGCCTGTGCCGCCACCGCTGATAATAATGCGCGGCTTGCTATTCTTTGTTTCCATATCTGAGTTCATCTATTTGCTACTACTGATAATTAATCTTATTCAAATTCCGCATCGCTGTTCAGCATTTTGGCTGTCGGCTCTGCGGCGCTTTGCGCCTCGCTGTAAGTACTCTCTTCTCCGCTGCCGGTTTCTACCTGCATGGTGATTTGCGCATCATGTTCCCTCTGTTCTTCCAGTTTGGCTGTATATCGGCTGACGCTCAATATCATACCGATATAGGCGCAGTTTATCAACGTAGAAGTACCGCCCTTGCTGATAAGCGGTAGCGGTTGTCCGGTAACGGGAGCCAACCCCACGGCTACCATCATGTTGAAGACGGCCTGTGACACCAGTAACAAGGCTATGCCGATGATGAGAAAGGCGGGGAAGGTACGGTCGCATTTCTTGGCGATACGCCCTACACGTATCAACAGGCAGATGTAGAGGAATACAACTACGACTCCTCCTACCAGTCCGAGCTCCTCGATGATAATGGCAAAGATGAAGTCGGAGAATGCCTGGCTCAGGAAGTCCCGCTGTACGGAATTACCCGGACCTTTGCCTACAACATTGCTGGTGGCAACGGCGATGCGTGCGTGGGCTATCTGCGCGTCTTTGTCTATGTCGAACTTGGCGGCGGGTACTTCCTTGTCACTCGTGAATTTCTCGATACGGGCACGCCACGTGTCAAACCGGTGCAGGAAAGGTATATCGCTGTTCTTTGTCATCAGTAGGAAAGCTACGGCGATAACACCCACCGATGCCAAACCGCCAATCAGTATCAACAGTTTTTTAGCGGAGACACGTCCTATGAACATCATCAAAAAGACTACTCCGAACAGCAGTGCGGCTGTGGACAGGTTCTCCGGAGCAATGAGCAGGCAGATAATCCCGGTTATTATCATAATCCGTTTGAACGCCTTCGGATTGGCGCCGTCCTCGTCCTGCCCTTTGGACAGGATGAAAGCCGTGACGATGATAACCGCCATTTTTGCAATCTCCGAGGGTTGGAACTGTATACCCATGAATGTCATCCAGCGCGCCGCGCCATTGATACGTTCCATCATCATGACCAGCACCAGCAGTATCGCGGAAGCCGGTAACAGGAAGACGGGGAATACCTGGAACCATTTATAGGGAATGTTGTGCATAAGTACCACAATCACAGCGCCCACCATTAGGATAATGCTGTGCTGAGTGATAGGCCCCCAGTGGTCGCCACTTTTGTAAGTAAGCGTACTGGCCGCACTGAACACCTCTGTGATGGAGATGAGGCAAAGAAAGAGGAAGATAATCCAGATTACTTTGTCTCCCTTGAATATGCTTTTTAATAAATCCATTTATAACTCTCTTACGTATTTCTTAAATTGGTCGCCTCTGTCCTCGTAGCTCTTGAAGAGGTCGAATGAGGCGCAACAGGGACTCAATAATACCGTTTCGCCTTTCTGCGCCAGTTTGAAAGCTGCGTCTACCGCATCTTTCATACCGGTTTGCACATCGGCAACGGGTAGCCCGAAACGGTCGAAGAACTCATGCAGCTTTTCATTGTGCAGCCCCAAATAAACCAAGGCCGAGCATTTGGTGCGTACCAGGTCTTCTATTTCGGTATAGTCATTGCCTTTGTCTTTGCCGCCAAGAATCAGTACGGTCTTGGTTGTCATGCTTTGTAAAGCATACCAGCAAGAATTGACATTGGTCGCTTTGGAGTCGTTGATGAACTGGATGCCGCGTACGGTCGCCACCTTTTCCAGACGGTGTTCCACACCCTTGAAGTCGGACAGGGCTTTGCGTATATCTTCTTTCCTGATGCCTGCAAGGTTAGCGGAGATACCGGCCGCCAATGAGTTATAGAGATTATGGGTTCCGTGCAGGGCAAGTTCCTCTTGTTCCATATTGAAAGCGATAGGTTCGTTGATTTCCACTTCGCCGTCTTCCACATAAGCGATGGCTCCGTCCTCTTTCACGGCGGCGAAAGGATAGAGATGCGCTTTCAGACCGTGCTTCTCCAATTCCCTGCGGATGATAGGGTCGTCGTTCCAGTAGATGAAAGCGTCTTCCGGCGTTTGGTTTTGCGTGATGCGGAATTTGGCGTCTACGTATTTCTGCATACAGTGATCGTATCGGTCCAGATGGTCGGGAGTGATATTCATCAGTACGGCGATATTGGCACGGAACTTATACATATTATCCAGTTGGAAGGAGCTGAGCTCGATAACATAATAATCGTGCTTTTCCATTGCCACTTGCAAGGCGAGGCTGTTGCCGATGTTTCCGGCCAGTCCCACGTTCAGTCCCGCACTCTTGAAAATGTGGTAAATGAGCGAAGTAGTGGTAGTCTTACCGTTAGAACCTGTAATACAAATCATTTTAGCGTTTGTATAACGTCCGGCAAATTCTATCTCGGAGATGATAGAGATACCTTTCTCTTTCAATTTCAGAATCAGCGGCGCGTCATTGGGGATACCGGGGCTTTTTACCACCTCATCGGCATTGAGTATCAGCTCTTCGGTATGCTGTCCTTCCTCCCAAGCAATGTCATACCTGTCCAGCAGTTCCTTGTATTTGTCTTTAATGGCGGACATATCGGATACGAATGTATCGAAACCCTTAACTTTGGCGAGTACGGCAGCTCCCGCGCCGCTTTCGCCTGCTCCTAAAACTACAATTCTACTCATACTTTATCATAATTAAGAATGAAGAATGATAAATGAAGAATTGCCATGCAGCGTAATAGTGCGCAGCCAGATTCTTCATTCTTCATTCATAATTCTTCATTTAATTGTTATCTTATCTTTAACGTTATAATTGTTATCGCTGCCAATACGATGGTTACGATCCAGAAACGGACGGTAATCTTTGATTCATGGAACAATTGCGTCGGTTGGGTAAATACCACTTTGCAACCGGGCTCTATCAGGTTCATGCCGGTGCGGAAGTGGTCGTGTATCGGCGTTCGTTTAAAGAGACGCTGCTTGACGCCTTTCCGTTTACCGGCTTTGTAATATACCCGTTGCAGAATTACCGAAAGGTTCTCTACGAGGAATATGCCGCAGAGAATCGGTATTAATAGTTCTTTGTGAATAATGATAGCGTATACGGCAATGATGCCGCCGATGGTCAGGCTGCCTGTATCGCCCATGAATACTTGTGCCGGGTAAGCGTTGTACCAGAGGAAGCCTATCATGGCGCCGATGAAGGCGCAGATGAAGATTACCAGTTCTTCCGAGCCCGGGATATACATGATGTTCAGATAGCCGGCATATTCGATGTGGCTGGATACGTATGCCAGTATACCCAAAGTCAGACCGATGATGGCGGAGTTGCCCGCTGCCATGCCGTCCATGCCGTCATTCAGATTAGCGCCGTTGGAAACGGCGGTCACTACGAAGATTGTAATGAATACGAACAATATCCATCCGGCCGTTTGGGCGTGCTCTCCCATAAAAGATACGAGGTCGGCATAGTCCAGGTTATTGCTTTTAAAGAAAGGAATGGTCGTCTGCGTAGCTTTGATTTCTTTAGCGGCATGTACTACCTCTATACCTTGTCCCGGCTTTTCCACTTCGATGTTTTCACGAATAACGACCTGCGGGCTGAGATACAGCGTCAGTCCTACGATGAGCCCCAAGCCTACCTGGCCGATGATTTTGAATTTACCGTGCAGACCTTCCTTGTCTTTCTTGAATATCTTGATATAGTCGTCGGCGAATCCCAGCGAGCCTAACCAAACTGTTGTGATAAGCATTAGAATCATATAGATATTGTTCAGCTTACCCAGCAACAGACAGGGAATCAGAATGGCAAAGATTATGATTACTCCACCCATGCTCGGCACACCCACCTTGTTTACGCCGAACGGGTCGATGTCGGCATCCCGTTGTGTCTCGGTGATTTGCTTGCGTTTTAACAGATTAATGAACCTGTCACCCCAGATACTCGAAATGAGCAATGCCAGGATGATAGCCATTAACGCCCTGAAAGATGTATAACCGAACATACCCGCACCGGGGAAGTCGTATTTATCTAACCATTGGAATAAGTAGTATAACATGTCTTTTCTAATTATGAGTTATAAATTATGAATCGGGATGCATACGGGGAATATCGTACGATACGCTGCATTGAAATTCATAATTCACACTGCTCAATTCATAATTTCTTTAAGTACTTCTTTATCATCGAAATGATGCTTCACTCCTTTTATCTCCTGATAGTTTTCGTGTCCTTTGCCGGCAACGAGGATAACGTCTCCCGGTTGCGCCAGCAAACAGGCGGTCTTTATGGCGTATTTCCTATCGGTGATACTGATTGTCTTCTCCAAATCGTCTTTGTCCAAGCCTGCCAGCATGTCATTGATGATGTCTTGCGGCTCTTCGAAGCGGGGATTGTCGGAAGTGATGATAACACGGTCGCTCAGACGGGCGGACTCCTTGGCCATGATAGGACGTTTCCCTTTGTCGCGATTGCCGCCTGCGCCAACTACGGTTATCACTTTCCCCCTGCCTGCCAATACGTCGTGGATGGCATTCAGTACATTTACCAGAGCGTCCGGAGTGTGGGCGTAATCTACAATGGCGGTGATGCCCTTCGGGGAGCGGATAGAATCAAATCGGCCTGTTACAGGATGTAAAGTGCTGAGGGCAACAAGCACATCTTCTTCTTTCTTGCCCAATAACACGGCTGCGCCGAATACGGCGAGAAGGTTGGAAGCATTGAACTTGCCGATAAAACGTACGGCCAGCTCGTGATTGTTGAAATCGAGCAGCATGCCTTCAAAATGAGACTCCAGTACTTTCCCTTTAAAGTCGCTGAGGCTTCTCAATGAATAAGTATATACGCGCGAGCGTGTGTTCTGAGTCATGACCAATCCGTTCTTATCATCCAGATTGGTCAGGCTGAACGCGCTCTTCGGCATATCATCGAAGAATTTCTTCTTTGCTTTGAGATAGTTTTCAACTGTCTTGTGATAGTCCAGGTGGTCGCGCGTAAGGTTGGTGAAGATGCCGCCGGCAAACTTCAGACCGCTGATGCGCTGCTGCGCGATAGAGTGGGAGCTGACTTCCATGAATGCGTATTTGCATCCGGAGTCTGCCATCTCACCCAACAGGCGGTTAAGGGTAACCGGGTCGGGAGTGGTGTGCTCGGTTGGAACAGGCTGGTCGTCGATGTAGTTGCATACGGTGGAAATCAGTCCGACTTTATACCCGAAATAACGGAATGTATTATATAATAAGGTGGCAATGGTTGTTTTACCGTTAGTGCCGGTTACGCCTACCAACTCCATTTTGGAAGTGGGGTCGCCGTAGAAGGTGGTGGCAACCTTACCTACCGCATTTTCGCTGTCTTTTACCTGGATATATGTAATATCGGGGTTGGGTTCTTCCGGCATGTCTTCGCACAGTACGGCTATAGCGCCTTGCTTAATGGCTGTCGGAATATATGCGTGCCCGTCGGTCTGCGTGCCGCGCATTGCCATGAACAAATGTCCGGCCGCAACTAAACGGGAGTCGATGTTTACTCCTGTTATATCTTTTTCCGTACTGCCGATAACTTGTACCGGTTGTATCGCTTTTAATAGTTCGGTTAATTTCATACCTTATTATATATATGTATATTCTTATATTAACGTAACGTCAAGGCTATCGTCTGACCTCTTACCAGCCGGCTTCCACCTGCAATGGACTGGCTTCTTACTTTACCGATGCCGTTGAGGCGTACTTTAAGCCCCTTGCTTTCCAGCAGATAAACGGCATCTTTAGCCCCCATGCCCACTACGCTGGGCACTATGCCTGCGGAAACTTTTTGATTTTGCAGGATAACGGCAGACGGGGCGGCCTGACTGTGTCCCCATAACTCTCGCCCTTTCTGTGCCTCGAACTGCTTCTGCACCGGAACATCCAATGTGTTGAGCACACGCAACGCCTCGTTCATCTCTCCCGCTTTTACCGCGGGAATCACATTCGTGGTGCTGTCTATCGCACTGCGTATATCGAACCGCAGATTCTTGGCATATACCCTTTCTGCAATCTTGCTGAATACGCTGCCCGCCATTAAACCGCCCGATGCCGGAAGTCCCGGCTTCTGTATGGAGACGATACAACTGTATTTGGGAGCCTCTGCCGGGAAGTATCCGCAGAAGCTGACGAGATAATTCACCCGTCCCACCTTATATCCGGCAGCGCCTTGCGAAATCTGCGCCGTACCCGTCTTGCCGGCTACGGCAAACTGTTTGCTTCCGGCCGGCTTGGCCAAACCTTCGGAGACTACTTTGTGCAGAATCTCCCGTATCTGCGTCAGCGTATTGTCCGAGCAAATCTTAGGATTGATGACTTCCGTAGGGAATTCATGCACAACCTCGCCGTCTTTCACAGCCGCTTTCACGAATTTCGGACGTACCATTGTGCCGTTATTGGCGATGGCATTGTAGAAAGTCAGTATGTTCAGCGGCGGTACCTGCGTTTCATATCCTATACTCATCCAGGGCAACGTGGTCTTGGCAAAATAGCGTTCTTTCGGACCGCGGATGTTAGGCTTGCCCTCTCCGGCTATTTGCAGATGAAGCGGGCGGTCTATACCGATACGCTTCAATCCGTCTACAAACTTTTGCGGATTGTCGCTGTAATGCTTGTCGATAAGATAGGAAACGCCGATGTTGGATGATACTTCCAGAATACGTGTCACATCGATTTTGCCATATCCGCCCCGGTGCCAGTTATGGTCTTTCATCGGGCGGCCGTGCATCATCATGATGCCGTTACCCGTATCGACTTCCGTGTCGGGAGTAATCTTCCCGTCTTCAAGGGCTACCATGATAGAAGCGGTCTTGAAGGTAGAACCCGGTTCCAGCATATCGCTGATGGCATTGTTGCGCATTTCGTAATAGTTGCCGTCACCCGCTTTCATCATATTGACAATGGCTTTTATCTCTCCTGTCTGTACTTCCATCAGTACGGCGACACCTACGCTGGCATTGATTTCCTTCAACTTATCTATCAACGCTTTTTCGCAAATATCCTGCATGCCTACGTCGATGGTGGAGATGATATCGCAACCGTCTACGGGAGCGATGTCCACTATGTTCAGGTATTTGTTCATCACCTTCTGGCGGTGGGTGATGCCGTCACGTCCTTTCAGCAGCGTGTCGAATGCCAGCTCGATGCCGTTCTTTGCCCCTTGCGCCGTATCGGCATAGAGGTCGCCCAACGTACGGGCGGCCAAAGAGCCGAAAGGCTTTTTACGTTGGTTGTAAGTCTGTTCGTGGAAACCGCCTTTGTATTTGTTCAAGTTGAACACCGGCAATCTTTTGGCTTCCTTATACTGGATATAAGAGATACGCTTCGGGTAAATCAGGTAATTGCGGCTGCCCTTTTTGCGTCCTTTTAGCAGATGCCTTTTAAATTCGGCAGCGCTTTTGTCGGGGAATATCCGGTGCAATCCCTCGCAGATTTCGCCCAAATGATTCATCAGCATGGTGTCTTTCTTCTCTCCACCCGCTTTGAAATCCATATAAATGCGGTACTCCGGTAAGGAGCTCGCCATTAATTTACCGTCCGATGAAAGAATATTGCCACGGTTGGGCTTCACCGTAACATTCTCCTTCACAAAGCGGTCGGCGACATCTTGCCAGTACTGACGTTCGGCAAACATGATGACGGTACCTTTTACGATAATGGCTACTCCTATCAGTCCCATAACAAGGACTACGAAGAAGTAACGGGTCATTATATTTTTCTTGTTTACTGCCAAGGCTGTTTCGATTTACTATTATACTATTTACTATTTACCGGTCTGTTTTCCATTCCCTATACTTATTTGATTAAGTACGGCGGATTGGTCGAAGTCTGCAAATCGCTTTCTTTCGTCGCGATATATTCTTCGATACGCGATTGACGGCTTCGCTCCATCAGTTCGGAACTGCGTGTCAAAGCATCGTATTTTATATCTATCAGCTCTTTCTTGAGCTTGTCTATCTCTATCATCTGCTGCTGGCAGGCGTAGCGGTTATGGATATAGAACAGAATAAGAACCATGATGAGGACGAGCAGCTTCGTCTGACGACGGAAAAAGTCCGTAGCCAGAATGTCACCGCCTATGATGTTCTTTAGCGAAGTCCGTCTTTTTACCTTTTCGCCTTTCACCTCTTCCTGTTTATTAGCCGTCTCATTCATCGCCCTGTCACTTTATAGCTTTATCATCTTAATCACTTTATGATTTTCTCCGCGATTCTCAGTTTGGCGCTTCGCGAACGCGGGTTACGCTCAATCTCGTCGTCATCCGGAATAATCACTTTGTTGTTTACCAAACGGAAAGGCGTTTGTACGTTTCCGAAGAAGTCTTTTTCCGCCTTGCCCTCTATATTGCCGGTCTTCATGATGTTTTTCACCATGCGGTCTTCCAGCGAATGGTAGGTGATTACTACCAGTCGTCCGCCGGGCTTTAATGCTTCCGTTGCTGCATATAACATCTCCTTCAGCGCTTCCATTTCCTGATTGACTTCGATGCGCAACGCCTGAAACACTTTTGCAAGTTCTTTCTTTTCTCTTTCGCGTCCGAAGAGCGGTTTGATAATATCCAGGAACTCTCCGATGGTGCCAATCTTTCGGGTGGCGCGCGCCTTGACGATAACGGATGCCAGCTTGCGGCTGTTTTTCAGTTCCCCATACAAATAGAAAATGTCGGCCAGACGCTCTTCGTCGTATGTATTTACGATGTCGGCGGCAGTGAGCCCGGCGCGCTTGTTCATCCGCATATCGAGTGCGCCGTCAAAGCGGAAAGAGAATCCCCGCTCGCTATCGTCGAAATGATGTGACGACACGCCGAGGTCGGCGAGTACGGCGTCCACTTGCCCGATACCATGATAACGCAGGAAGTTATGCAGATAACGGAAATTGCTGCGTACAAATGTAAAGTGCGGGTCGTTTACGATGTTTTGTTCCGCATCCTCATCTTGGTCGAATCCCAGCAGTCTGCCACCCTCGCCCAAGCGTGACACTATCTCGCGGGAATGACCGCCGCCGCCGAATGTCACGTCTACATACGTTCCGTCCGGGCGGATGTTCATCCCGTCGACGCTTGGCATCAAAAGTACCGGAATATGATATGTTGTTTCTTCCTTCATTTTTTAGTTAGAATCGTTTACTACTCTGCTGTCTCATCGCTTGCCTCTGTTTCTTCCCAATTCTCGTCTCCCAGAATATCTTGCAATGCCTCGCTGAATTCTTCCGGATTCATAAAAGGTTGTTCCGCCTTTTCTTTCGCCCAGATTTCGATGGTGTTGTCCACGCCGATAAAACGTACATCGCTTTGTATGCCCGCCATTTGCAAGTAGCGCTTAGGCAACAGGATACGTCCGTTCCCGTCGGGAACCATGATTTCCGCATCGCTTACAAACTGCCGGAAAATTTGTTGGTGTTTGGCGTTCCACTTGTTCAGCCGCCGCCGAAGTTGGGTTTGCGTTTTGAACCAGACGCTTTCGGGATAGAGTATCAGGCACTCCTGAAACACGTCTTTACGCAATACGAGTCTCTCTTCGGAAGCAGCCTGCAACTGTTTCCGAAAACCGGCAGGGATGAATACGCGTCCCTTTGTATCCGTTTTTGCTTCAATATTGCCTAAAAAGCGTATCATTTTCACCTTATTATAATAAGCGACGGTAAAAATACACATTTCCCCACAATTCCCCACAATGTTTTAACTAAAATCTTACTTAGAAGTTTTCAACAGCATGTTGATTACTTATTCTGTTGAAAATGAACAGAGTGTTGCGTAGCTTGATTGGTGGGGGATTGGTGCGGGCGGATGGGTTGCTCCGGCAGGCGGGGCGGATGTGTGATGAAAGGCGTATCAAATGAATTTATCCTCGTAGGAAAGTAAAATATCCTCCGGGGAAACGCATGGTCTGTCGATCGGAAACGCATTATCTGTTTAGTGGAAATACATGGTGCGTTTATCCCGGACGGATAGTGTGTTTCGGATAAAACAATGTTCGCTTATATCCCCTTCACCTTTCACAGCTTCCTGTTGACGGCGCTTGGCGGGTGAACCCTGTGATTTTGTGAGGGGCTTATAATCGTCTCCCTGTACGAATGATTTTGTCCCGTAAGACGGATAAAACCATCTTACGGGACAAAAAGATTCATCCCATGAGACAAATACATTTATCTCATGGGATGATTTTATATGGGATATTGATTAAACAAAATCTTTCAGGTCTTGTTGTAATTTCTGGCGGGTGAAGAATATACGGCTCTTTACGGTTCCTAACGGAAGTCCCAGCTTTTCGGCTATCTCGCGGTATTTAAAACCGGAAACATGCATGGAGAACGGAACTTTGTATTCGCGTGGCAATGCGTTGACGATGCGGTGCATCTCTTTCAGGTCGTATGCGCTTTCCGTACTCTCAAAAGCGGTATCGCGCGGCAGGTTCAGATGATAAAGATTATCTGTCTGGTCTACAAATGTCTGGTCGCGTACAACTTTACGATAATTGTTAATAAAGATGTTACGCATGATCGTATATATCCAACCTTTGAAATTAGTATCGGGCATGTATTTATCTTCATTATCCAAAGCTTTGAGAGATGTTTCTTGAAGAAGGTCGTTTGCTTCTTCACGGTCGGAGGTGAGCTTGTACGCGAAGCGTAATAAATCGTTTTGAACTCCGAGCAGATCTTTTTTAAATGTAATACTATTCATAATGTGCTTTGTTAAATGGTTACTTGTTCGTTTAGCTTTTCAGCATTGCAAGTTTACGAAAGTTTCGGCTTTGTGTCGGGTGGTTTTTAAGCAATCTTTGGGGTAAAAACTATCAATTGATAGATTTTAGGTGCTATTTGATAGATTTTGGGTGTAGTTTTCTATCGATTATTTGCATTTAATTAAAAAGATGCGTTAATTTTGCGCAATCATTTCATCATAAAAAGAATGGCTGACGACTCTTTATTTTTGATTGACATTGATAAGATTCTTCGGGAGAAAGCTCCGAAGCATGTGAAGTATATCCCTAAGTTTGTCGTGTCTTATTTGAAGCGCATCGTTCATCAAGATGAATTGAATGTTTTTCTGAGAGAGTCGAAAGATAAAGTGGGGGTGGAGTTCCTGCAGGCCTGTCTGGACTTTCTGGATGCTAAACTGATAGTGAAGGGCGAGGAGAACTTATCGAAAGACGGACTTTATACCTTTGTTTCCAATCATCCTTTGGGCGGACAGGACGGGGTGGCGTTAGGCTACGTACTCGGTACTTTTTACGATGGAAAGGTGAAATATATGGTGAATGACCTGCTCATGAACCTGCGTGGATTGGCTCCTCTCTGCATACCTATTAACAAGACCGGCAAACAGGCTAAGGACTTTCCGAAAATGGTAGAGGCCGGATTTGCGTCGGACGACCAACTCATTATGTTTCCTGCCGGGCTTTGCTCGCGGCGCCGGAATGGAGTTATCCGCGACTTGGATTGGAAAAAGACGTTTATTGTGAAGAGCGTTGAGGCGCACCGCGATGTAGTGCCCATTCATTTTGAAGGCCGTAATTCCAATTTCTTTTATAATCTGGCCAATCTCTGCAAACTGTCGGGCGTCAAGTTCAATATCGCTATGCTGTATCTGGCGGACGAGATGTTGAAGAACCGCCATAAGACATTTACCATTACGATAGGCAAGCCTATTCCCTGGCAAACATTCGATAAGACGAAAACACCTGCGCAGTGGGCGCAGTATGTGAAGGATATCGTGTATAAATTATAAGTTGAACATTGAATATTAAAAAATAGAAGCTCGGAAGATGGAAGATATTATTGCACCGATAAGCAAAGAATTGCTGAAGGCGGAGTTGACCGAAGACAAACGCTTGCGCATGACGAATAAGAGTAATAATCAGATATACATTGTTACCGCTCAGGATTCACCTAATACGATGAAGGAAATCGGACGTCTGCGTGAGATAGCATTTCGTGCTGCCGGTGGCGGAACAGGGATGTCCATGGACCTCGACGAATATGACTTGATGGATAATCCTTATAAACAATTGATTGTCTGGAATCCGGAAGCGGAAGAAATATTAGGCGGTTATCGCTATATTCTCGGTACGGACGTACGTTTCGACGAGCACGGCGCGCCGATTCTGGCTACTGCGCACATGTTTAACTTCTCCGAGAAGTTCCTGAATGAATATCTTCCCACTACCATTGAGCTCGGACGTTCGTTCGTGACGCTCGAATATCAGTCTACCCGCCGCGACAGTAAAGGCCTGTTTGCGCTGGATAATCTGTGGGACGGTTTGGGCGCGCTGACAGTGGTTATGCCCAACGTGAAGTATTTCTTCGGAAAGGTGACTATGTACCCCAGTTATATCCGTAAGGGACGTGACATGATTCTTTATTTCCTGAAGAAGCATTTCGCCGATAAAGACAGCTTGATTACTCCGATGAAACCGCTGCAATTGGAATCTGACGAGAATGAGTTGGCTACTTTATTCTGTAAGGATACATTTAAAGAAGACTATAAGATTTTAAATGGTGAAATCCGTAAATTGGGATACAATATTCCGCCGTTGGTAAATGCGTATATGAGCCTTAGCCCGACAATGCGTATGTTCGGTACGGCTATTAATTACGGTTTCGGTGATGTGGAAGAGACAGGTATCTTAATCGCTGTCGATGAAATCCTGGCGGAAAAGCGTATTCGCCATATCCAGTCATTCATCGAAAACGAGCCGGAATCGTGTAATCTGACTTCCGGAGCGAATAAGATATTCTTCCCAAGCAGATAGTTATACCGCAGGCAGGCTGTTCCCGTTGATTTTCCGGTAGAGGTCGAGGGCAAAGACGTCCGTCATGCCGGAGATGTAGTCCAGTACGGCCTGTATTCTTTCATACAGCGCGGTCGCTTTCATATTGTATTGACCGGACACCCGGTTGATGAGCAACTGCGAGTATGCTTTTTCCGGTGAACATACCGCATCAATCATCAGCTCGAGCAAAGTGCTGATGATGCGGAAACCGGCAAGTTCTATATCCAATACATCACGCGAACGGTATATCTTCCGGAAAGACACCTCTGCGCAATGTTTGTAGGCTGCGGCAGGCCGTTCGGTAATATGTTTGATGAGGCTGCCCTCGAATTCTCCCTCTAAAATCCGCGCTTCATTGTCGAGGAACGCTTTGGTGCATTCTCCGATAAGCAGTCCGATAACGGAAGAACGCAGATAGGCTATCTGCTCATTGGTGTCGCTCACAATCTTGAAAGTATCGAGTATATGCGCTCTACGCTCGTCGGGGAAGTAGGATAAAAGTAAATCCTGCGTTTCTTGCGTGGTGAGAATCTTCAGCTTGTGAGCGTCTTCGATATCCATCATCTGATAGCAGATGTCATCTGCGGCTTCTACCAGATAAACAAGCGGGTGGCGTGCATATTTCAGAGGCGAGTCATTAAGCTTTTTCATGCCCAGTTCTTCGGCTATCCGTCGGAAGCTTTCTTCCTCGGTGGTGAAGAACCCGAATTTGGACTTTTGTCCTGCCAAACTCGATGAAAAGGGGTATTTTACAATGCTGGCAAGGGTGGAATAGGTCAGGACGAAGCCGCCTTTGCGGCGTCCTTCAAACCGGTGGGTAAGCAGACGGAAAGCGTTCGCGTTTCCTTCAAAGTGTGTCAGGTCTTCCCATTGCGCCGGGGTGAGTTGCTCCCCGTCGGGCTGTTTCTCTTTCAATGCCAATCCCTTTCCTTCCGAAAAGAACGTGGAGATGGCGCGTTCGCCGGAATGCCCGAACGGCGGATTGCCCAAATCGTGAGCCAGGCACGCGGCGGAAACAATGGAACCGATTTCCGGCAGATAAGAGCTTTGCAATTCGGGGCGGCGGGCAAGGATGGCTTTGGCTACGTCATTGCCCAGCGAACGGCCTACACAGGAAACTTCCAGACTGTGTGTCAGGCGATTGTGCACGAATATGCTGCCGGGCAAGGGGAACACTTGTGTCTTGTTCTGTAACCTCCGGAAGGGTGCGGAGAAGATGAGGCGGTCGTAATCCCGCTGAAATTCAGAACGGTTCTCGTGACGCTCTTTATGAAACTCTTCCAAACCGAATCGTTTGGCGGATATGAGGGTATTCCAATCCATCATGTTATTGCTTTCTTATTATTTAACTGCAAATGTATGACTATTTGCTTCAAAATCCGTAATTTTGCCCGTTAAATAGTGAATTAAAGTAATCTCAATCGTAACTTCATTAAAATGGCAAATAATAGTATGACCGTCCGAATTATAAATAAGTCGAAACATCCGTTGCCTGCGTATGCTACCGAATTGTCCGCCGGAATGGACATCCGTGCCAATCTTTCCGAACCGATGGCTTTGGAGCCATTGCAGCGTTGCCTGGTGCCTACGGGGCTGTACATCGCTTTGCCGGCAGGTTTTGAGGCGCAAATCCGTCCCCGCAGCGGTTTGGCTATCAAGAAAGGTATTTCGGTATTGAACTCTCCGGGTACTATCGATGCCGACTATCGCGGTGAAATCTGTATCATCCTCGTGAACCTTTCTTCGGAAACATTTATGATTGAGGATGGAGAACGAATCGCCCAAATGGTGATTGCCCGCCATGAGCAGGCCGTATGGCAGGAAGTGGATGTGTTGGATGAAACGGAACGCGGTGCCGGTGGCTTCGGACATACGGGCGTATAACAGGATGTTTGAATGAGAAATAAGAATATTAAAATAATCGGATGCTTATTGGCCTGTGTGCTGTTTGTTTCCTGCGGTACTTCCCGGCAGAAGATGAAGGTACGGCCGGCAGAGGCTGTTGTGCTCACTCCGGAACAGCAGCGTAAGTACGATTACTTCTTTTTGGAGGCAGCCCGCCTGAAGGTTCAGAAAGACTATGACGCGGCCTTTGATTTGTTGCAGCATTGCCTGACTATCAATCCGAATGCTTCGTCGGCTTTATATGAACTGGCTCAGTATTATTTGTACTTGAAACAAGCGCCTCAGGGGCAGGCCGCATTGGAGAAAGCCGTGGAGAATGATCCGGATAATTATTGGTACAGCCAGGGACTGGCGAATCTTTATCAGCAACAGGACGAGAAGGAGAAGGCCATGAAGCTGCTGGAAGATATGTCCGTGCGTTTCACTGACAAGCTGGATCCGCTTTATGCCTTGCTGGATATTTATAACCGGCAGGAGCAGTACGATAAAGTGATTGCCACCTTGAACCGGATTGAGGGGAAGATGGGCAAAAGCGAGCAGTTGAGTATGGAGAAGTTCCGTATTTACCTGCAAATGAAAGATAACAAGAATGCTTTCCATGAGATAGAGAGTCTGGTTGCGGAGTATCCGATGGATTCCCGTTATCAGGTTGTGTTGGGAGACGTGTATATGCAGAACGGAAAGAAGGAAGAAGCATATAGCGTGTACCGCAAGGTGCTGGATACCGAGCCGGATAATGCTATGGCGATGTATTCGCTGGCGTCCTATTATGAGGCGACCGGTCAGAAAGACCTCTACCAGCGGCAGTTGGATACTTTATTGCTCAACAAGAAAGTTCCTTCGGAAACAAAACTGAACGTAATGCGTCAGTTCGTAGTGCAGAATGAGCAGGACGGCAAGGACAGTACGCGGGTTATCAACCTTTTCGACCGTATTCTGGAACAGGAACCGGACGATGCCGGGATACCGATGCTTTACGCCCAGTATCTTTTGTCTAAAGGAATGAACAAAGAAGCCTTTCCGGTACTGCGTCAGGTATTGACAATCGACCCTACCAATACGGCCGCGCGTATGATGCTGCTGGGTGAGGCGGTACGCAAAGAGGATTACAAGGATGTGATTGATTTATGCGAAGCCGGTGTTGAAACCAATCCTGAAATGCTGGAATTCTATTTCTATCTGGCTATTGCGTATAATCAGGCGGAACGGACAGATGATGTGATTTCCATCTGCCAAAAAGCGTTGACGCAAATCACGGCGGACAGTAAGAAAGAGGTCGTTTCGGATTTCTATTCCATTTTGGGAGATGCTTATCATACGAAAGATTTGAATACGGAAGCCTATGCCGCTTATGATTCGGCGCTGGTGTATAATTCTTCCAATATCGGCGCCTTGAATAATTACGCTTATTACCTGTCTGTCGAGCGTCGTAATCTGGATAAAGCCGAGGAGATGAGTTATAAGACGGTAAAGGCGGAACCTGATAATGCCACTTACTTAGATACTTACGCCTGGATTCTGTTTGAGAAAGGCAACTATGCCGAAGCCCGTTTGTATATAGACGATGCCATGAAGAATGATGGCGGCAAAAGCGATGTTATCGTGGAACACTGCGGTGATATCTACTATATGACAGGTGACGCGGACAAGGCCTTGGAATACTGGAAACAGGCATTGAAGATAGGCAGTAAGTCCAAAACGCTGAAACAGAAGATTCAGAAGAAGAAGTATATCAGCGATAAGTAAGGCGGTAAAGTGTAAATGATAAAAGTAATAAGGCGATGAAACAAACGAAATTCAATAGTAAGACGCTGTTCTTCATGCTCTTTCTCCTCTGCTGTCTGGCGGGTTGTAAAACCTCTCGTAAGGCGGAGACGTCCAAATTACCCGAAAGCGCCCGCTATCTGTCGTCTAAGGTGAAGTTGACGGTTCCTACCAAAGATGCGGTTTTTACCGTAAACGGCACGATGAAGTTGATAAGCGGCGAACGGATGCAGCTCTCTTTCCTGATGCCTATCATACGTACAGAGGTGGCGCGCATGGAAGTGACGCCCGAAGAGATATTGCTGGTAGACCGTATGGGCAAACGTTATGTGCGTGCTACCCGTAAGGAATTGAAGGATGTGTTGCCGAAGAAAGCCGACTTTGCCCATTTGGAAAAGATTCTGTTTGACGCTTCCAAACCCGACGGCAAGAAAGATTTGTCGGGAAAGGAGCTGGGTATTCCCTCTTTGGAGAAAGGCAAAGTCGAGTTGTCCAACTTTTCCAATGATTCGTTTTCTCTGACGCCTACCGAATTGTCTTCAAAGTATACGCAGGTAGAGTTAAGTGAAATATTAGAAATGCTGATGAGCTTATGAGACGTTTGCTTTGTATTTTTATAAGTTGTTTCTGTATGGCTTTTCCGCTCCTCGCACAGTCTAACAGGCTGATAAAGGAATTGGAAAGCAAGCGCGGCGCTTTGCAAAAGCAGATTACCGAATCGGAAACACTTCTGAAAACCACAAAGAAAACCGTAAGCAGCCAGCTGAACGGACTTGCCGCTTTGACAGGCCAGATAGAGGAGCGCAAACGCTATATCCTTACTATAAACAAGGATGTGGAGGCGATAGACCGTGAGTTATCGTCGTTGGAACGCCAGTTAGGAAAATTGCAGCGTGACTTAAAGGATAAGAAGAAGAAATACGAGTCATCCGTTCAATACCTTTATAAGAACCGTTCCATCGAGGAGAAACTGATGTTTATTTTCTCTGCCCGGAGTTTGGCGCAGACCTATCGCCGCTTGCGCTATGTGCGTGAGTATGCCACTTACCAGCGTCTGCAAGGTGAGGAAGTGCTGAAAAAGCAGGAACAAGTCAATAAGAAAAAGGCGGAACTCAGGCAGGTGCGGACAGCCAAAGCCGATTTGCTGAAAGAGCGTGAGGCCGAGAAAGTAAAACTGGAAGCGCAGGAGAAAGAAAAGCGTACCCTTGTAACCAGCTTGCAGAAGAAACAACGGGGATTGCAGAACGAGATTGCCAGGAAGCGCCGCGAGGCCAATCAACTCAATGCGCGTATCGACCGCCTGATTGCCGAAGAAATAGAGAAAGCCCGCAAACGCGCCGCCGAAGAAGCGCGCCGCGAAGCGGCTGCCCGCAAGAAAGAAGGGGCGAAAACGGATAAGTCGGCGACGTCCGCTTCCAAAAACAAAGCTGCTCCTCTGGAAACTTATACCATGAGTAAGGCCGACCGTGAGCTATCCGGCGACTTTGCCAATAATCGGGGCAAGTTGCCTATGCCTATCAGCGGAGCTTATATCATAACCAGTCATTACGGGCAATATGCGGTGGAAGGACTGCGCAATGTCAAGTTGGATAATAAAGGCATCGACATTCAGGGAAAACCGGGAGCGCAGGCTCGCGCCATCTTTAACGGTAAGGTGGCGGCCGTATTCAAACTGAACGGGCTGTTTAATATCCTTATCCGCCACGGAGCATATATTTCAGTGTACTGCAACCTGTCTTCCGCTTCCGTTAAACAAGGTGACACGGTTACTACCAAGCAAGCTATCGGTCAGGTATTCTCGGATGGAGCTGACGGCGGACGTACGGTACTTCACTTCCAGCTACGCCGTGAAAAGGAGAAACTGAATCCCGAACCCTGGCTGAACAGGTAGCCTTATATTGCCGCCCCGTCCAGCAAATCCAGATAGAGTGTGATGGCTTCCTCAATCTCTTTGATAAAGATGAACTCATCTGCCGTATGGGAACGGCTGCTCTTGCCCGGTCCCATTTTCATGGACGGGAAGGACATCAGCGCCTGGTCTGAAAGAGTAGGGGAACCGAATGGCGTTCTGCCCATCGCAACAGCCTTTTTTACCAGCGGATGTTCGGGAGAAACATGCGAAGAACTCAAACGGAAAGACCGGGCTTTGGCTTCACAACCGATATGCTTCTGTATCTCGTCGAAAAGTTCCCGGTTGGTATAGCATTCATTGCTGCGGATGTCGACCGCAAATGTACAGCGGTCGGGTATGACATTATGCTGGGTTCCCGCATTTACCATGGTTACACTCATCTTTACCGGGCCTAATAAAGACGATTCTTTCGGGAAACGGTAGTCGCGGAACCAGGCGATATCGTTTAATACTTTATATATGGCGTTATCGCCTTCGTTTCGGGCGGCATGCCCCGATTTGCCGTAAGCGGTGATGTCCAGTACCATTAATCCTTTTTCGGCGATGGCGGGTTGCATCTCCGTAGGCTCGCCCACAATGGCGAATTGTATGGGAGGCAGTTCCGGCAATACGGACTCTATGCCGTTCTTGCCCGATACTTCTTCTTCGCAGGAAGCCAGATAAATCAGGTTGTATGCCTGTGTAGTCCGGCAAAGTTGCAGGAACACCTGCAACAGGCTGACTACGCTTGCTCCGGCATCGTTACTTCCTAAACCGTAAATCTTTCCGTTTTCTTCCGACGGGCTGAACGGAGCTTTCCGCCATCCGTTTACGGGTTTCACCGTATCGATATGAGAATTGAGCAGCAGCGTCGGTTTATTCAAATCGAACATCGGGCCGAGGCACCATATATTGTTACCTTTTCTTCCGGTTGTCATTCCCTGCATTTCGATATAGTTCTGTAAAAAGTCCGCGGCCTGTTCTTCTTCGCGGCTTAATGAGGGGATAGCTATCAATGATTTAAGCAGTCCGGTTGCTTCGGAAACTAAAGTCTGTATGTCGGTTGTCATCGTCAAGATTAGTTATATATTCGTTATTACTCTGCAAACTTACGGATAAATCCCGAAAAAGGGAGATAGTTTCAAATAAAACTAATACCTTTGCACCCATATTTACCAATTTATTAAAAATATGACTTATCATCATTTGTCTGTCATGGTACATCGTCAGGCAGAGAAGTATGGAGACAAAGTAGCCCTTAAATACAGGGACTATGAAACATCACAATGGATACCCATCACTTGGAATAAATTCTCTCAAACGGTACGTCAGGCAGCCAATGCGTTGGTGGCTTTGGGTGTAGAGGAACAGAGAAATATCGGTATCTTCTCACAAAATAAACCGGAATGTTTATTTACTGATTTTGCGGCTTTTGCCAATCGTCTGGTGACCATACCGTTGTATGCTACCAGTTCTTCGGCTCAGGCGCAGTATATTATTAATGACGCTCAGATACGTTTCCTTTTCGTAGGCGAGCAGTTTCAGTACGATGCCGCTTTCAGCGCATTCGGTTTTTGCCATTCTTTGCAGAAACTTATTATCTTCGACCGTAGCGTGGTGCTCGATCCCCGCGATAAGACATCCATTTACTACGATGATTTTCTCGCATTGGGTGAGGGGCTTCCCCACAATGATGTTGTGGAAGAGCGTAGCGCCCGCGCATCGGATGACGACCTCGCGAATATCCTTTATACATCCGGTACTACCGGAGAGCCGAAAGGCGTGATGTTACACCACTTCAATTACAGGGAGGCTATCCGTATCCATGATATTCGTTTGACCGCCATGACGGATAAGGATGTATCCATGAACTTCCTTCCGCTGACGCATGTGTTTGAGAAAGCCTGGACTTATCTCTGTATTCATAGAGGGGTACAGGTTTGTATCAATCTTCGTCCGGCGGATATTCAGACTACTATCAAGGAAGTGCGTCCTACATTGATGTGCAGCGTTCCCCGTTTCTGGGAGAAGGTTTATGCGGGCGTACAGGAAAAGATTGCGCAGGAAACCGGATTGCGGAAAGCAATGATGCTGGACGCCATCAAAGTAGGCAAGATGCATAACATTGATTACCTGCGTGTGGGTAAGACGCCGCCTCTGATGCTTCATCTGAAGTACAAGTTCTACGAAAAGACTATCTATGCCCTGCTGAAAAAGACAATCGGTATTGAGAACGGTAATTTCTTCCCGACCGCCGGTGCGGCTGTGTCCGATGAAATCTGCGAATTCGTGCATTCGGTGGGCATTAATATGGTAGTGGGTTATGGACTGACGGAATCTACCGCTACCGTTTCCTGCTTCCTTGACAAAGGATATGAAATCGGTTCGGTCGGAACCGTCATGCCCGATCTTGAAGTAAAGATTGGAGAGAATAATGAAATCCTGCTCCGGGGTAAGACGATTACTACCGGTTATTATAAGAAACCGGAAGCCACTGCGGCAGCCATCGATAAAGACGGTTGGTTCCATACGGGTGATGCCGGTTATCTGAAAGATGATCATTTGTATCTGACCGAACGTATCAAGGATTTATTCAAGACTTCCAATGGCAAATATATCTCTCCGCAGGCTTTGGAAACCAAACTGGCAATCGACCGTTATATCGACCAGATTGCCATTATCGCCGATCAGCGCAAGTTTGTATCCGCCCTGATTGTTCCTGTGTATGGCTTGGTAAAGAACTACGCTAAGGAAAAAGGTCTTGAGTATAAAGATATGGCCGATTTATTGCAACATCCTAAAGTGCAGGCTTTGTTCCGTGCCCGTATCGATACGTTGCAGCAACAGTTTGCCAATTACGAGCAAGTGAAACGTTTCACTTTATTGCCCGAACCGTTTAATATGGAACGGGGAGAATTGACCAATACATTGAAGTTGAAACGCTCCGTTGTCTCAAAGAACTATAAGGAACTGATTGACAAGATGTACGAAGAATAAAGGATTGTCAATACATTATATTACAGGCAGGAGATGATTGTTCTTCTGCCTTTTTTATGTTCTCTCTGTCCGGCTGGAAAATCCCGTCTTTGAATTTATTAACGAAAACTTTTACCGGATTTCTTAGGGATGGAGCGTTGTCACCTGTCTTTATATAAGAGGAGTTTTCCCGAATTTTATATTTAATCTTAGTTTAATATGATGAAGAACTTTTTGACACCATTCTTAGTGCTGTTTCTGATAGCAGGCCTGTATGCATGCCGACAGGAAAAAGAAGTTACCGTTAAGGAATACCTCATGTTCTGGACATGGCTGGATTATCATCCTTGCATGAATTTTGATTCGGTATGCCAAGTGATGAATGACATCGGCATGGACGGGATAATGCTGAACGCACCCACTCCCGACGATTATCGTATCGCGATTCCTATTGCCCATAAACACGGCATTGAAGTATATGCATGGCTATGGACTATGAATTTGGAGCATGACCGCGACAAGATTCTGGCGGAACATCCCGAATGGTTCAGTGTGAACCGTAACGGAAAAAGTCTTGCGGATACTACGGCATACGTGGACTATTATAAATTCCTGTGTCCTGCGCTGCCTGAGGTACGCGAATTTATCAAAGAGAAAATTAAGTCGTATTGTGAAGTCGAAGGACTGAACGGGATTGCCATTGATTACAACCGTTTTGTGGATGTCGTGCTTCCTACCACGTTATGGCCGCATTACGGTATTGTGCAGGATCGCGAATATGCCGCGTGGGATTACGGTTATCATCCCGCCATGCTCGAAGAGTTCAAGGAACAATATGGTTATGATCCGCGTGGGCAGGAAGACCCTTCATCGGACGTGAAGTGGCGGCAGTTCCGTTGCGACCGGATAACGGAAGTTGCCAATATGATTGCCGAGGTGGTACATTCGTACGGCAAGACAATGGCGGCATCTCCGTTTCCTACTCCGAAAATGGCTTCACGCATGGTGCGGCAGGACTGGGGTAAATGGAATCTGGATATCGTCTTCCCGATGGTGTACCATACTTTCTATACGGAAGATGTCAGCTTCATTTCCGATTGTACCGTTGAGAATGCGCGCGACAAGAATGATAAAACCGTGTTGTACTGTGGTATGACCGCTACCGACGGTCCGGAGATGTTTGCATGTATGGACGCCGCCTTGAATAGCGGCGCTCAAGGTATCGCCGTATTTACGGTGGCGGGTCTGCGTTCTCCTGAAGTAAAGAAGCGGTTCAAGGCTTATACAGACAGCGTAAAGGCGGTACGTGCAGCTAATGGCGGCATCATTGAAGCTGTTTATCCTCATGTGGCGGATGCGAATCCTTTTGCCCATAAAGGCGTCATGGAGTTGATAGAGAAACGTATGCGGCAGATTATAGCCAAAACGTCCGGTACAGAGGAACTGCCCTCGTTGGCTTTGGGTGAATATAAGCAAACGGAATCTTACGATGCTACCCGTTGCTATCGGGTGGCGGATGAGAATAGCGAGACTGTCTTTAAAGTTACTTTCTATTTCTACGGTGATGTACTTTCGGGTTGGGACGTAGCGGCGGAATAGTCCGCCCTCTCTTATTCCTACGGCTTTTTATTTAAGCTTTGATTTAGGGGTACAATCTCCCTATCCATTTCAGTACGGCATGGATGTTAATCATATTGTTGATAATTAATAGATTATAAATATATTAAGTCTGATGTTTTCCCCTTTTGAGCCAGAAAATGTAATACCTTAGTGAAACTTACTGATAGCTCTCTTGTTATCTCAGCCGTACCTTTTCGTTTATCTGATATTTTTTCCTTCTGTTCTTCAAAACAACAATCAGTGCCAAGACCATCCTTTGAATTGTGTCGAGATTCCTAGCCGTCCGTTCAGCCTTACGCTTTATGCTGTCCTGCCGGAAGTTGCGGCCAAGATTCCAGTGCACGCTTGCGCCTAATGCTATTTGGTTATCTGACTAAGCGGGTTCTGCACAGCTATTCAGGCTTGAAATATACACTCGCTGTTCAGATATAATCTTACTATCAGACTTTTTTTCCGTAGATGTGAGTATTTCTATAACTGCCAAACTACCATTCCATTTTTTTCTTGTCGGCAATAAGTTCTTCCCTGCGGTATATACGGCATATCCTTGACCCAATCCTACCGTGCTCCAAGTATGGACCTTTCTTGTAAACATCAGTCTTTATAGAGTCTCAAGCTCAGATCTTTGATTCGCTTTGAATTCAATCACGAAGTCTCCTCTTTCTATTTAATCTTGTCTATTATTACCTTTTTGGAATGACATGGCATCTGCTGTGACTATACATTCTAACACGTCCAGTTTATCCAATAATCGGGGTAGGGATTTGATTTCATTACTTTTCTCCTTGCAAATGTTAGCAGTCAAAGTAAGACCTGAACGAAGTGAGTATGCAGAAACGATATTAGGATTACGTCCGTTGTCGTATAGTGTACTTCGCATGACCTTGCCATCAATACACATAATGTTCGTTGCCGAAGAGCATATTTCCTTGCGGAAAACATCTACAAAAACAGATATTCGATCAGCCGTCCTTTCATTGTCTGTGTTTTGAAACACACGGTAAAGTGTAGCTTCTGACAGTAAGCCATACGGAAATAACGCTTTCGCCTGCAGGCGTTTCAAGTGACGTTTGCCAAATTGAAGTATTTTAGCTCTGGTGATACACTTGCTGAGTTTCCCCAATATGACGCATGAGTGTGTCTTCAAGTTTGTGTTTGAAGTTTCCTCTACTTGTTCTGCGATATTCAGGGACTGAGGATACAAATTTTCTCAAATGGGTCATGGCGCTGTCACGAAGACTGTCAAAGTGCTTCTTCTTTAGTAGAGTTATATGTAAATATTGTATATCCGTAAAATGAATCGTATTTTGGTTATTGCAAAAACAAAGGCGGAAGACAATATCAAATCATATCCTATTGAATCCTGCCTAAAAAAATAAACGATAAGAAAAAACACCTAAGGCGGTGCTTTCGCATCGCTGCACGCGGATATAAGGATTTTTTTTATAGCAACAAGCGATGAACAATATTTTTTAATGAAAAAGCCGTGTCCGGTCATTGCTTTGATTCAGCAGATACTTGCTTGATACTATGAAAATTGCTAACTTTGCAAAAACTAGTGAAACAAAATTCGGACTTACTAGTAATAGCCTTTCGTATAAAAAAATCGCGTTTTTGTACAATATACTCATGCTAAAAACGAATACTATGAGACATTTCTTTTTAACTTTATTATTAATAATCTTTACCACTATATGTTATGCGAAAGCTGATATCACCGCATATCATCTTACAACAGATAATGGATTGCCAGATAATAATGTACGGTGTCTCAAATTTGACAGCAAAGGTTTTCTATGGTTTGCCACACAATACAGCCTTTATCGTTATGATGGCTATAGCTATCGTCAGTATCAACGCAGTACTAAAGGCGATATGAGTTTGATGCCTTCAAATCGTATTGTGTCTATAAACAATTGGACAGACAATCAATTATTGTTTCGCTTCAATACCAATCAACTGCTATTGTATAACCTAGAAAGTGATAAACTGGTAGCTTTCTGTGATTCTGTTACATTTTATAAAAGCATGTATAGTCATAATAGTATGCACCTCTATGACAATCTTGGTCGTTTATTTGTATATGACAATAAGAATGGAACATTGCGGTATACAGATAGTAATGTAGGTAAGAGTTTTACTTTGCATATTATTGACGACGAACTGAGGCAGTTGGCAGTAGATTTAAAAATTTACATAGTTACTGACAAAGAAGGCCGCGTGTGGGTGAGTACCAACGGTAATGGATTGTTTATCTACTACCCTACAACTGGAGAACTGCAGCATTTGACTACACAAGACTATCCTGACCTTTTGCCTTCTAATCATATTGTAGCAATAACACTAGATATGGCTGGAGACATTGTTATCAGCAATACTAGGTATGGACTTACCCGCCTACATGTTGGCAATAAAAAAGAGGCAGAAACTATAAAATTCGGGAAAAGCCGCCTAAATGACGATAACGAAGTGAAGGTTCTAACACGGTTGCAGTCAGGCGAAATAGTTGCAGCTACTGCTGCTGGTCAGGTGTATAGTGTAGATGAAATTGGGGAATTCAAGTCTTTTGCCCAACTACCATCAAACGTTCAGTACAACAATATAGGCAATATGCCTGATGGTTCGCTTTGGGCAACAACACGTTCGCGAGGAGTATTCTTGAAAGACCGATTCTATATGGACGGACAGCGTACAGATCATGTAGTTGTAGACAATAAAAGACGTGTTTGGGTGGCAAGTGTAGAGGGGCTGATAGCCGTAGCTGAACCTAAAAAAGATGGTAGCTATGGCGAGTTTCAGAGGCTATTTACCAATGAAAAACTACTTGAAACTCGCCAGTTCCTTTATGATAAACATAATCGTATTTGGATAGGCAGTAATGGTGGTGTAGTATCATTCTGCCCAGATGAATTATTAACTAATCCCAAGTCATACCAGCTATATAAACTGAAGAATAGTAGCGGCAGCATAGCGAGCACCAACTGCTTGCATCTAGACCATTTGGGTTATCTTTGGGTGGGGACCACGCACAATGGTCTGTATCGTAGTAACATACCTCTGAGTAAAATTGTCAATCATGTCGACATTCAATTTGAGGATCTGTCTAATGAGATTATCACAAACCTCTCTATACAGAGCATCATCAGTGATAGACAAGGTAATATGTGGATTGGAACAGAGAACGGTTGCACCTGCTATAATCCCAAGAATCACAAAGCTAGCCAGTTTTTGAGTGATGATAACCGATTATTAAACTATTGTAACCCCAATTGTACCGTAGCATTAAGCAATGGAAATGTATGGTTTGGTACTCTTGATGGTATAGTTGTACATAACCTCAAACAAGGATTACACGATAAAAGACAACGTAATCTTGAGTTCACAGAGTTGATTATTAACGGCCAGCCGACCTACCGAATGACTTCGTCACCACTAGGTGAAGTTAACATAAATGGAGTACAAAAGGTAACATTGGCACATAATCAAAATTCTCTGACTATCAACGTCTCTGACATGAACATATTTAGCGGTAATATTACCACATATCGTTACTTTATGGAAGGTATAGACGAATGGAGCGAAACCACTACAAGTAATAGTGTCAACTATCAGAATCTTTTGCCAGGTCGCTACATCTTTCATGTTGAAGCCATTTGCGGTGGAAGCAAAACTGAAGAGCGCATGCTCGAGATTGTTATCAGTGAGCCTTGGTGGAACACTTGGTGGGCATATATTATTTATATAGTGATAGCAGCGGTAGTGGTAATAGTGATTTATAATGAAAATCGCAAGAAACGTATCTTGCGTCAACGCATGCGTGATGAGCATCTACTTACCGAATATCGCTTAAAATTTTTTACAAATATCTCACATGAATTCCGAACACCACTTACCCTAATTCTATCTAGCATCGATAAGCTTGAACAACTATCCGCCACATCTAGCACAATAAAAGGGTCAATACAGATGATGCGCCAAAATAGCCAACGGCTTAAGCGACTTATAGATCAGTTGATGGAATTTCGCAAAATAGAGACTGGTAATCTGCAATTGCGAGTACAAGAAACGGATGTATCTACATTTATATACAATATATACCAATCATTTCATGAAGAAAGCGAACGTCGTCGTATAAATTACCAGTTCAGCCGAACTGCTACCCACGTAAAGGCATGGGTAGACCGCGGCTATATAGATAAAATCATATTTAATTTGCTTTCGAATGCTTTCAAGTATACCCCCGTTGGTGGTGAAATTACAGTGTACCTTGCTGTAAATGAGAATAAGGTACTATCTGTAAAAGTAACAGACAATGGTATAGGCGTACCTGCAGATAAGCGGGATACCATATTTGACCGTTATTCACGTTTTACTTCATCTCTAGACTCTATGGGAATTGGACTAAATCTTAGCTATGAGTTGGCCGTTAACCACCATGGTTGTCTCACTTACAACAATCGCATGGATGTATGTGGCTCCGTGTTCACTCTTTCTATTCCCATAGGCAGAGATGAATATGCTGAAAACGAGGTAATGAGTGAACAGCAGCTTTCACTCACCAGTGATGGCCCTAACGGCTATCAACAGCGTGAACAACTATTTATAAGCAACCCGCTAAACGATCGCTGTGTACTAATTGTTGAGGATGATATTGATATACAAGACATATTACATCAAGAACTTAGCCAGTATTTTCATGTTATGGTGGCAACAGATGGTGCCGAAGCAGTAGAGATGCTAGAGCAAAAGTTGCCAGATTTGGTAATAACAGATTACATGATGCCAAATAAAAATGGTATGGAACTGCTACAACATATTCGTAAAAGTTCTTATCGATACCTCCCAGTAATTATGCTTACTGCTATAGATAGTGAAAATACGGAATTAAAATCTATGATTATGGGCGCTGATGCCTATGTGACAAAACCTTTCAGTATGCAATTACTGATAGCACAAACCGTTAATCTGATAAAACAACGCAGTTATCTGAAGCTAGATTATGCCAATACTGTCTCTGATGACGATGTAAAACCAACAGGTGCAAAGGTCATACTGCCAGAATTAATCACTGAAGAACGAGATTTAAAACTTATCGCCCGATTTGACAGATATATAGATTTACACATGAGTGACGCTAATATGAACATAGATAATATCGCAGAGGCTTTAGATTACAAGCGTACCAACTTCTACAAGAAGATAACTTCGCTTGTAGGATGTTCACCTAAAGAATATGTTCGTAAGCGTAGGATGCAACATGCTGCTGAGATGCTTAAGGATGAAAAGCTTACAATTGCAGAGGTGGCATATCAACTAGGTTTCTCTACACCTCAGTATTTCTCTACTTGTTTCAAAGCATATTTTGGTATTAAGCCTTCTGAATATCAGAAAAGATAACTTAATTATTGTACATAAACTTATTTTTTTATTTTACTGTATGGTAACTACATATTACCTTACAGTGTGAATCTTTGTTAAGAATTAGGGTGTATGGAAATATAAAGAGGGTGCAATCTGCTATAAGATAGTATATAGTCACCTACCTTATAAGTTAGATTAATATATTTCTCAAAATCTTAAAGCGTATAAAATGTTTTATGTATTTCATGACAAGGAAAGAAATAGCCTTGGACTCCATTATGATGTTATAAAAAAGCCAAGAATATAAAAAGTGAATATCGTGTTTTTATTAGTGGCGGGATGAAAATACTTTTGTAATAAACGACTATAAATAGGATTTGAATAATATTGTACGGTATTGAACAAAAACAAATATCTATTTTGCAAACCATCAGTACTTTTACCGGCGTAATTAAACAAAATCAAGAATTTAATATCAATGAAATGAAAAAAGTATTTTCTTTATTGTGCATCATGACTCTTTCTATTGGAGCTTGGGCGCAAAACACATTCGTATGTGCTGGTAACAACGCTAACATTGAGTTATCAAAAAGTATCAATGGTGGAGTAACATCTGTCACTTATGGTTCTACTGAAACAGCTCTCGTCACATTAGTATCAAAAGATGTAGATGGACAGAAAGACAATGTACTCTTCAATTCAAACTATCTACAGAAAGAGCGGGTCATCTTAATTGATGGAAAATGTTACCCTGGCATTTTCTTTCGTCGCCAAGGAGAGGGAATCCTTACAATAGAAAAGTCAAAAGAGGTTTCCAAGATTACAATGTATGCCTATAAGGCCGCCACAGACAATAGACCTATGTATGTAAAGATATGGAAGAATAACCATGCTCGCCATGAAATTGGCACTTTCAATAGTTTCGGTGGAAAACTAGTTTCAATAGATATAACCAGTCAGGATGCAATTCGCCTGTCTGGTTCAGCTGTATTTGCTCTAAAGGTTGAATACAAAAACAACAATAAACCAGCAGTGGCAAAAATTATGCACGCGTTAGACGGAGACTTCACTCCACTACAATCTGACATTGATTGGGCTATGCAGTTCCGTGCAACAAGTGGTGCAGGGCATGCTGTTGTTGGCGATGGACGTGGTGGATGGCGTAGTGGCGTTATCGATGTACAGTATCAAGGGCAGGATATACGCCCCGAATATACTGTAGTGTCAAAGGTTTGCAGCGGAACAGCTGTAGAAGAGGGGTTGGTACCTCCTATCAAACCAGCATGGGATGTTCACCTTCGCGATGGAGTCGTTACTCTTGGTGGAGATGGCATGTATTATCTAACAGGTTCGTCGGGCGATAATATTTGGGCTTATGCCAAAGGTATTGAACTTTGGAAATCTGCTGACCTCAAGTCGTGGGAATATATGGGTCTAGTTTGGGATATCGACAAAGAGGCTGACGAATGGGTAAAACAGTGGCGTAAACACCCACGCCGTGCTGTACGTGCCGTATGGGCTCCAGAAATTCATTATATTCGCGGAAACTATTTCATTTGCTTCAGTATGTGTCCACGAGGAATTGGCATACTAAAGAGTGCTACAGGTAAACCAGAAGGCCCTTACGTTAATGCTTTCAAGAGCAATGAACCTATAGTTGCAGCTATTGATGCAACATTGTTTGAAGATGAGGATGGAGAAGTCTACTTCACTTATGCAGGTGCTACACGCATTGCTCGCTTGAACAAAGAAATGGATGGTTTTGCTGAAGATTTTCGTACTGTAATTTTCAGCACTCCAGATACCATTGCTTCACACCACGCTACAGGATGTGTTAAGCGTAATTTCGCTGACATCGGTCATGAAGGTGCAGTCATATTTAAATATAATGGTAAATACTACCTTGGCGGTGCCGACACCTACGAAGGCCGTTACTCACCATGCGTTGCAGTTTCAGAGTCTATTTACGGTCCTTACACTATGCGCCATGAAGCAATTCCATGTGGTGGTGGTACAGGATTTTTCAAAGATAAGAAGGGTGACTGGTGGTGTAGTTACTTTGGTAACGACACACAGACTCATTTTCGAGAAAAAGTTGGTTTTGTAAGAGTAAGTTTCTCTAAAGATGGACATGTATATCCAGCACTCGACCAACCATTCGTTCCTAAAAGCGAACGTAAAACTTGGGAGGAAAAATGGGAGAGAGTCTGGAAAAACAAGTATAACTAAACAACGGAATAAAACTAAAGATAATATTTATGACTATGATCTTTTATATGAAAAAAAACTTTTTCAAAGCTTTCGAATTGCTGATACTTTGCGCCACGGTTTTATGTAGTTGTGACGACGATGGTATCACTGAAGGTGATCCAAACTATTGGACATCATCACGCGGACAGTTCATCTCAATACTTAAAGATGGCACAAAGATGTTCTTCCTTGACAGCAAAAATGGCACAGCAACAGTGACATTCGATGGTAGTAACCCACTGCATTGGCAGGATGCTTCCACTGCAACTGTTAAAGTCTCTACCTACAAAGGAGATGTAAATGTACCCGAATTCATTGAAAATGACGGTAAACAACTCACCGTAACAAGTATTGGTGAGGAGGCTTTTATGGGTTGTCGCACTATGACTGCATGTGTTTTGCCTGAAACAGTAACCTCCATTGGCCAAGGTGCATTCAATATCTGCACGACATTGACTAGTGTAAATATCCCCAAAGGTGTCACAGAAATACCTTCTGCATGCTTTGGGCGCTGTGAAAAACTTACATCTATAAATATACCTGTATCAGTAACAAAGCTAGGACGTATGGCGTTTTACGGCTGTATTGCTCTACGTTTCATCACAGTTAATGCCACAGAGCCACCAATAATTGCCGATGAAACCGTATTCTCTAGTATTAGTTCATCAGCAGAAGTTAAAGTCCCTACAGGTTGTAGCGAGACTTACAAGAATGCTCCTATATGGAAAAATATGAATATTGTAGAATAAAAAGAGAGATATGAAAAGGATATTATTAACCCTTATGCTTTTGATGGTGGTGACTATTGTTTCAGCGCAAGCTGTTATCACAGGAACGGTTGTCAGCAATAATGATGGCGAGCCACTTATAGGTGCCACGATAAAGGCAGGTACACAAGGCACAATTACCGATATAGACGGAAAATTTACTCTGAAGAGCAATGCAAAACAAGTTGAGATTACATACATTGGTTACAAGCCACTTACTATAAAAGTAGTAGATGGCAAAATTAATGCTCGACTTGAGGAGAATACAATCACTATTAACGAAGTTGTAGCCATTGGTTATGGTTCTGTAAAGCGTGGTGATATTACCAATGCCGTGGCACAGGTGAAAGGCGATGCTCTTGTAGACCGTCCACTAACTAATGTAGCTGCTGCACTGCAAGGTGAGCTTGCTGGTGTTGACATACAATCTACATCAGGTGCCCCAGGTTCATCGGTACAGATAAAAGTACGTGGTGCGACTTCTATTAATGAGAGTGCATCGTCAAGCCCACTATATGTTGTAGACGGTGTGCCTATGGACGAAAGCTTTGATCTTAATAGTATTAACCCGCATGATATACAGTCTATAGAAGTACTGAAGGACGCTTCATCGTCGGCCATCTATGGTTCGCGTGGCGCTAACGGTGTAATTCTTATCACTTCAAAAAAGGGAGATAAGAATAGTCGTACAAGTGTTAATGTCACGACAAATTTCTCATTATCTACTCCCGAAAAAATGATGAATATTTTCAACCCATCAGACTGGATGATATGGCGACAGATGAGCAATGACAATAGTTATGTTTACACTTATGGGAACCGTGGGGCACTTGCGGGTGATACATATGCAGAGCAAGTCGCAATGACTGGCGGTAGTGCTTCAACCTCTTCTGTGTCAGATCCTCGTTGGAAAATGATAGGATATGGCGGATTATCACTCGTAGATTGGCAGAAAGCAATGTTTCGTACAGCATTCTCGCAGAACTATAACCTAGCCATTTCTAGCGGAAACAAGACATCTAGCTATCGTGCATCATTGGGTTATACACACCAAGATGGTATTGTAATACACACTGGATTGAACCGTTTGAACGCAAAACTATCTACCGAGACATCGATTAAGGAACGCCTTACACTAGGACTAGATTTAACCCCTCAAATGATGGTGACTACTGGTGGCAATGTCGATGGTAAAGACAATGCAGCAATGCAGGCACTTCAACTGGTTCCTGTGGTAGAACAGGCTGCAGGCTTAAACACTGCAGCTGAACCATTCTCACGCTATATGTGGGCTGGTTCTACCGTTTCACCCGTTGCACTGATGCGCGATCGTTCGTATCGTGACGAGCAGATACGCTTACAAGCAAGTGCTCGCGCCGCATATCAGGTAAATAAACATCTTAAAATACGGGCCTTGGCTTCATGGATATTCAATAATCGTGAACGCAAAACCTTTACACCGTCATCGCTAAACCGCAACTGGACACAGGGTGAAGGTTATGCAGCTGTTGGCAACTGGAATGGAACACGTTCGCACAAGTATCTTATTCAAGCTACAGCTACATACACTCGTAAGTTTGCAAAAAAGCACAACTTTAATGTTGTAGTAGGTTGGTCTGCAGAATCTACGCAAGACGCAGCATCATACACCATGGCTGCTACACAATTTCCTAATAACACCATACAGGGATGGACACTAACTAGCGTTGAGCCTACACGTTTTGATGCTACATATTCTACTGACGACCATTTGATTTCATATTTTAGTCGTGTCGAATATGGCTATGATTCACGGTATCTCATTAATGCATCAATACGTCGAGATGGTTCTAGTCGGTTCGGTCTTAATCGCAAATGGGGTACATTTCCGGCCATATCTGCAGCATGGCGTATCAGTAACGAGAAGTTTTGGGACCGCACTTGGATTATGAATCAAGCCAAAGTGAGAGTATCCTACGGTTCTAACGGTTCTAACTCTATTCCTACAAATGCGGCAGATGGTATGCTTACATCTACCAATTATGCTCAAGACGGAACACTTATCCCAGGCTACATCCCCTTATCATTGAACAATGATGACCTTGGATGGCAGAAAACTAACTCATGGAACTATGGCCTTGATCTTAGTTTCTTCAGAAATCGCATCTCAGTTGCAGTAGATTACTATGTAAAGAACATTAGTAATATGCTCTATCAGGTCACTCTTCCATCGGTTATCGGATATGCTAAGGGATGGGATAACATAGGGAATATTCGTACAAATGGAGTAGAAATAGAGTTAAAAACAGAAAATCTTACAGGCCTCATAACGTGGACAACAAAGGCTTCCGTAGGTTACTCTACAAATAAGGTCACCGATCTTGGTGAGAATAGTACTATCTACACAGGCTTTGATAATAAAACTCAAATCATAGAGGTCGGTCATCCAGTAGGTGAATACTATATGTATATAGCTGATGGAGTCTACCGTAACGAAGAGGATCTTGCACGCTTCCCTAAACAAGAAAGTTCAGTTGTAGGCTCTGTCCGTTATCGCGATGTTAATGGCGATGGTGTCATTAACGAGGCCGACCGCACATACTGTGGCAAGCCACAACCATCATGGACTTTTGGATTAAACAACTCCTTCAAGTGGAACAATTGGGACATGTCGTTCCTTATCACCGGTCAGTGTGGCGGAAAAATATGGTCTGCTCTAGGACGTGCAATAGACATGCAGTATCAAGGCAACGCGCTCAATCGCTTGGATCATTATAAAGATATGTGGCTTAATCCTGACCACGTGGGTAATGGGAAGATACCAGCTGCTGTGGGTACCTATGGCAGCATTGAAGAGCAATTCTCTACACGCTGGTTGTATTCAACTGACTTCATCAAATTGAAAAATATAACCCTTGGTTATCGCTTTAATTTCTCGAAGGATGTTATGGTCCGCTCTTTGCGCATTACTGCAAGTGTTGAGAATATCTTTATGATAGATAACTATTATGGTGGTTATTCGCCAGAATCCAACAACTCTGGTAGTCAGGTACGTGCTTACGATTATGGAGCTTATCCCTCTGCTCGTACATTTTCTATTGGCTGTAATATCAGTTTGTAATAACCATATATACACTTTGAATAATAATATCGAATATACCAAGATGAACAAAAAAATATCAATATTAGCCTTAGTGCTAACACTTGTGGTCACAAGCTGCAGCGACTTTCTTGAAACTCCATCCAAAAGTTCGCTTAGTACTGGAAACTTCTACAAGACACCGGCGCAAATGGATCAAGCACTTACTGGTGTATATAGTTGCTTGAAGCCATTATCTATATATTATTTTGCAATGTCAGAAATTCGTTCAGATAATATGTTGCAAACTACCGAAGCCAAGGCAAATGACTATGCTGATTGTTCTCAATTTAACTCCACCTCATTACTAACCAACTCTATCGTAGCAAACTGTTGGGCCGACTATTATAAATTAATAGCTTCAGCTAATGCTTTGTTAGAAAATATGGGAGGTTTGTCTGAAACTACCGAAGACGTTAAGACGCAATACGAGGCTGAAGCTCGTTTCTTGCGCGGTTTTGCTTATTTCGATTTGGTTCGTTTCTTCGGTCGTGTGCCGTTATCTACAACAGTATTGTCAACAGCCGAATCATTTGCACTGAAACAAAGCGAGAGTGTAGAGATTTATACTCAGATTATAGAAGACCTTGAGTTTGCCACTAACAATCTTCAGGAGTCATCTGTAGACTTCCAAGGCAAGAAACATCCTGAACGTGTGAGTGCTATAGCTGCCAAAGCTTTGCTGGGAAAGGTTTACATGCAGATGGCAGGCTTTCCACTCTACAAAGACACTAAGGCTCAAGCCGAGGAAATGCTACGTGAAGTATTACAAGAAGCTAATGCATTGAATGGTATTCCAACAAAGTATTGGGCAAAAGATATTGATGAATGGAATAAGATGTGGATTCATGAAAACAATAATAAGTACTTCCTCTTTGAAATTCAGTATGCTTGCGAAAAAGATGCCGGTAACCCAATGACACCACTTACACGCGTTCAGAACTCTAAAGCTGACAACTATTGTAACGCTAACCTCACTATAGGTCCACACTTATACATCAACCGCGATCTTCAAGACGAGTTCTTCCAGCTAAATGCTGATGTCGAGGGTGGTGAAGTCACTGACATACTCGATGAACGTTTGTCGGGAACTATCAACACGGCCTCATTTTACGACGAAGAGACGGGCGAATATGTTGGTGGCATAAAGGATGCAAACAACTTTATGGTAAAGTTCTTCGAGCATAAAATGAAGAGAAATGAACTTGGCTTCCCCGATATGGACGCTTCTATTGTAGACCGTACGTACTGGCCACAGAATTTTCCTCTGTTGCGCATAGAAGATGTGATGTTACTTTATGCCGAATGTGTAGGCAATACAAATGAAGGTTACCACTGTCTTAATCTTATTCGTACTCGTGCTGGTATGAGTACACTGACAGGTCTCTCACCCCAACAATTCCAAGTTGCTGTATTAAGCGAGCGACGTCACGAACTACTAGGCGAAGGGCAACGTTGGTTCGATCAGGTTCGCCTGAATACGTTTGTTGACGACATCAAGACGAAGTTCATCAACTACCGCGACCTTCGCGATGGCAGCCACTCGGCAAACTATACTGTTTATGCCAACCGCGTAACCCCAGACATGTATCTCTACCCTATTCCGTTGAGCCAAATTCAGGTTCACCAGGGATTATACACTCAGAATAAGGGATATTAAACGACACGTTAATATAAAGAAAAGTATGAAAAAAAAATTTTCAAATATATCGCTCTTGCTAATCATATTGTTTGTATTAGCGAGCTGTTCTAACGAAGATTACTTAGGTGGACACTTTACTACTGATAGAGAGGGTAGCATGGTGAATATTTCGGCACATATAACTTCTGAATTATTTCAAGATAAGACCTTCGTTGCTGGCGATAAGATAGGCATTACCACAAGTTACAACGATAATACCTCGCGTAATCGTTCATACACTTGTGCCGAGGATGGAGCTACGTTTGATGCTACTATAGGCGTACCTATATACATTAAAGGTAATGGATTTATTTCGGCTTACTATCCTTTTATGGGTGAAGACGGAAATGAGGCCATCATCAATCTTAATACAAAGGACCAAAGCGCTATTCCACCACTCTTTGTGGCAAATACAAACGATATTACTATAGGTGTAACTTCAGCAATATTAAACTTTAAGTATGCATATGCTCAAATGAAGTTGAACCTAATTGTTCCGGAAGACGAGACCATAAAGGGCTATCGTCTGTGTGGTTTTGTTCATGAAGCTACCGTCAATTCGTTCACAAACGATATTGAACTCAATGTTACATCAGATCTCGCAGATGTTGTTTATAATAGTGCAAAAGTTATTACACTTACCCTTATTCCACAAATAGTTACCGCTGATTCCTACGATCCTGCTAAGATTGTTATACTTGGAACCAACCGCTCTTACACAGTTGCCATGGGTGAAGTATCACTGGTTCAAGACCATATGAACGAATATAATATAGACCTTACTGACGGCATAGGTTCCATCGAGTTTATTCCAGGTGGTGCACAGTGGACCCCTTCTACTGGTGGCGGTAACATAAGTTCACACTAATGATTAACCAATTTATTATTGATAAATCCATGAATAAGATAACTTCAATTCTTACCTTAGTGCTAACATTTGTGCTAAATAGCTGTAGTAGCGATGACTACACGATGAGCAACTTTAATGTTGCTGCACTGCGCTTTGAAATCACTGAATCACATACGCGCGCCTCTATCAACACTACTACAATGACCACTGTCTTTACCGTTGGCGATAAAGCCGGTGTATTTGGAGTGAAAAATGGCTATGTTGTTGAAGATCTGAACAATTTGCCACTTACACTCAATCAGTCTGGTTTTTGGTCTCCCGCAACAAGTCTCAACTACTCGGTAGACATGGCAGACATTAAGTTCTATGCATATTTTCCTTATAATGAAAATATCACTTTCGACGCCTCGTCGGAAACCCCTTTTTCTGAATACATCAACAGTCTTCAAGTTCCGTTGAATCAAGAGAATGTAAAGAACTTTAATAGTGCCGATATCATGGTTACAGGTGCTTGCACGGTAGATACAAAATTGCATTATGTAAAGTTGAATATGACACATGTCAACTGCATGGTGAATGTTGAACTACCTAACAGTTCGTATGTCTTCACAAACCAAGGTATGGAACCTTATGTATTGACGAAAGCGGAAAATGTTCAGTTCAAACTTGGCGGCAAGATTGTAAAACCATATTTTGATACAGAGATACAGTCTTACCGCCTTATAGTAAAGGCGAACACTTCAGAGACACTCAACGTATCGTATACAGATGGTGACAGACAAAACAATGCTACCATTAACAACCTCGCAAATATCAACAAAGGTGAATATGCTGACTATGTTATAGATGGCGGTGTAGACCTTGTTTCTGGTTACAATCTGCAGGTAGGTGACTACTATCTTTCCACTGGCAAACTTGTATCAAAAGATGCAGAGCTCACGGCGCAACAGAAAGCAATGGTAATAGGTGTTGTGGCAAAACTTGGCACAACAGACGGTATTTCTTCATCCTATAAGACAGCTACTCACGCCATTGTCCTTTCACTTAATAACGGTAGTCTTGCAGCCTGGGGTGACTATGCTGCCACTACATCGGCGGAGAATAACGCGGGATGGAGGAACTGGTGGATAGATTATGGTCATGGTTTAGCCAATCAGAATACCAATTCTGCAGGTTCTCTTAAGGAAGATACCTTTGCTGAAATAGGATTTGAGGATACCCACTCATGGATGTCTGTTAGCAATCCGCTAGTTATTGGAGGTTACACCCATAGTTACAATTGTGTAATGATAGAGTCATACAATATTTGGTGTAGAACGACTGTTGCTCCTGATATAACATCGGGTTGGTATCTTCCATCACTTCGCGATCATATTAACATAGAGGCCAATCGCACTGCCATAGATGCTTCATTAGATAAGGCTGAAGGTGATAAAATTTCAACCGATCTTTATTGGTCTACATCGCTTCGTGCTGCTGGTTCAAATTGGTGCTATTCTTATGGTAAGACAGCATTGGCAGATCGCTATAAAGGTGTTGGTCTGAAAGATAAGCGCCTTTACCGCTACTTGTTGGCATTCTAAATTATTGATAAATATCACTAGTGCCCACTACAAGTTAGTGGGGCACTAGAATTTAGAAAATCAAATAAACTTAGTCTATCAAGACCGCTTTCCTCTTTGATAACTTATGAATTTATTTTTGTTGAATAAATCTACGAGATTGGACTTATCCGTAAGTGAAATGCATACCTCGTATATACTTCTTTCGAGTTGTATATTGCATTGAACAATGGCTACAAGGTTAGGATATGATAGCACAATAGATTTGGATTCGTGCCGAGTTCTCTGTAGTTCCCCAAAGCCTTTTAATCTGCAGATGCTACTTGGACTATTTGAAAAACAATATTCCCGTAACCCAAGAACTGAAAAAGATATGAGAAAACACCTGTATTATCTAATCGCATCCATGCTGATTATTACTATAAGCTTAAACGCCC